>OBII01000458.1_pt1 | contig 16812 bp, 14 predicted proteins | sample 2433771 | NCBI WGS metagenome assembly OBII01 (sample SAMEA2452127, study PRJEB22498) | human gut metagenome | biome: human feces; feature: human gut; material: feces | place: Australia | collected 2012
CCTTCTTCTTACGGAACTTTGCCCACCAGAAGACCGACAAACACAATGGAATGGTTGTTGAGTCGAAGGCATACACATTGCCTTGCAACTTGAAGATATCCGTCACACGTTTCTTTTTGGCTTGCTCCATCATAAAAAGATACAATAGTCACGATTCTGATTGGCAGAAGCAAATGTCGTTTTCGCAATAGGCTTACGTCCTAATCCAAGATGGTATTGCTTTGCTCTATGTGCTTCAAAAGCAACAATCAGATCTCGCAAACTCTCTCGATTACTCAGTTGACCAAACATCATTGCAAGCAACTGATTCCAACAAGTGAAATGCTTCACATAGCGGTTTCCATCATACTTGCGAACATAGTTGTTAAACTGAGTTCTGTTCAAAAAAGCGGTGAGCTGGGCAAAAACGTATTTGTCTTGGAACATAACAGTCATTTGAATTTGACTGCAAAGTTACGAAATCAAGTCCGTTTCATTCCGAAACACCACCTAATAGACTGTATTTCAATTAATTCAAAGAGCGATTAGTCCACTTTAACGGGACGGTAGTGTAATTAGGCTATAACATAATATTACTCACAATACCAATTAGACCAATTAAACCTATTAGAACCGATTTAAATTAGAACCAATTAAATAAAACTGAATCATTAAACAAAAGAATTAATATGACATTTTTGCATCGTTATGATTAACGTTTCAGAAGTTATCTGCTCGACTTTGCATCTTGCTTAAGCAAAAACTTGCGAAACGATATTTACCTATTGATTTATATTAGGCAGCAAAACTGGCCGACAAAAACATTGCCGCGTCTTGCTGCCACAGGCGAAAAGAAAAGTCATTTACTGCTTTTTGCGGCCTCGTCATAATAGGCCTTGATGATGGTGGCCTCTGCCGACTTATTAGTCGTAACAAACTGGATGCCGAGGTTGGTGATGTAAGCCATATCTTTAGGAGCATCTACCGTCCATACGTTTGTAGACATGCCCAGGTCGTGTGCCTGTTTTACCCACTCAGGATGAGCGCGGAATTCGGCAATGTGGTAATCGAGACCTGTGATGCCATCTTTATGCAGGTCGGCAGGTGCCATGCCACCCTTCAGGTAAGCCACGCGCACGCCAGGAGCATACTTAGCAAAGGTTTTACAGGCTGCAAGGCTGAATGATATGTATTCGACCTTATCTTGCACACCAGCAGCGTTTACGGCAGCCACAATGGCTTGGGCCACAGCTTCGTTGCGTGCATCGCTACTGTGCTCTTTTTGTTCAAGCACCAGCTTTGTGGGCGACGTTGAGGTTTTAAGGATGTTAAGAAAATCTTGAAGCTGCGAAATGGTTTCGCCATTCTTCAGTTTCTGATCCTTCACTTGGTCGTAGGTGCTGTTCTCAATGTTTATGCCGTTAATGGTGGCATCGTGGTTAATCATAAGATGCCCATCGGTGGTTGACCACACGTCGGTTTCAGAGCCATACACCTTCATAGCCAAAGCAGCATTGAGCGAGGCTACCGAGTTTTGCGAAGCATCGCTATTGTTCCATACGCCACGATGAGCAATGACCTGTGCACCAGCGGGTATCTTATCCATCACCACAAGGCTGGTGAGACCAAGGAGCTGCGTGTTGGTGCCGCGCACAACGGTAAGACGGTAGCTGCCTGTTGCAATGCCTTCGGGCATCTGCACGGCAACGCCCATCGGGGTAAGCACACAAGGCAAGGTGAAGGTGTTTGTAGCATTATATTTTTGCTGCAAGCGCAGTTGGTCGCCTTCTTTAAAACCTGTTCCCATTATTTGATAATAGCAACCATGTTTCACGGCCAAGCCATCGCAATACTGCACATTATCAACAAGTGTAGTACTGGCGTTGTCTTCATAGCGCTTTACATCTTCCCACAGCTTGCTCACCTCGTCTTCTGTAAGGGCCGCATCATATACACGAGCCAACACTACATCGCCGTTCCAGCCCAGCTGGGCTGAGGGGCCAGCATCGCAACCTACACCAAACCACTGCGAGTTGGCCTTAGGTAGCACCAATTCGCCTTCGGCATCGACAGCGTTTTTCAACACGCCATCAACATATATCTTAGCCTTTTTCTCGTCTTTATCCCATACGCCCACGACATGATAATATTGCTTGGGCTGTGGAACGATGCCACTGGTGGCCCACTTCCAACAGCTCTTACCTGTTGTCGACACGTTGGGCAAGAAGGTTAGTTCGTTGCCACGCGATCCACTGGTTTTGCATACCATAAGGCCAGTGCCACCAGCCTCGTGCGAACTAAAAAAATTGGCCTCGCCATTGGCAATAGGCGGCGTATAGTTGGCCATAACCACGGCTTCAAGGGTGTGTCCGTCTTTCAGCAAATCGATAAAGCTTTTATTGCTGCCATAGTTGATACGGAAATAGGTAGAGGTGGCACCTGCCCATGTATTATTGAAGCGAGCTACATAACGTTTAAAGGTGGGATTATAATAGGTAGATACGCCACCAGCATTATTTGTAACGGGCAGACCCAACGCAGAGATATCGGTGGCAGTGCCGTCTTCGTTAAACACAAGGTCGAGCATATCGGCTATGGGTGCTCCTTGTTCTACATCCATGCGTGTGTCAGCAGCAGAGGTTGAGAAGAGCAGACCGCCATCTCTATCATAGAGGGCAATCTGCGTTTTGTTGTTTTCCATGGCTATACTATCAATATTAGTAGCCTTGTTCTGGTAAACGATGTTACCATTTTGGCGGAGCACGATGTTATCGTAATATTGGGTTTGTGCAGCAGCTGGCAAGCTCATAAGGGTGATGGCAGCAACCACGAATGTTTTCATATTGATTGTGGGTATCATAAAAAATGTGTTTGAGAATTGTATAATATAAATGTTCTATTTTATAGCACGTTTTCTCGCCATGGCATAGATCGAGCAAGCTCGTCTATGCTCATTTGGCTTATCGTGTGAACTTAAACGATTTTGTACCATTGGCTGTAAGCACCTTGATAATGTAAATGCCATGACAGCTATCAGCAGGAAGGGTGAGCGCTTGTTGGCCCTTTTTGCCTGAGGCAAGCAGTTTGCCATCAGAGGTATAGAGAGCAGCTATCTCGCCACCCTTAACCGTTACCTTATGCTGAGAGATGGTAACGGTGTGGTTCTGACCCTCAACATGACCAATGGCGGTAACGATGGTGGCTGGAGAAAACTTCAGAAAATCGAAATCGGTGAGCGCCAATTTGGTTGTGGTGCCCATTAGCTGTTTTACGGTGATATCGGTTGTACCAAACTCGACATACTGTATGCTATTAAGTTGCGCAACGGGGGGCGGTGCGCGACAGGCTATAAACATAAAGGTCGGTGGCGTGAGCCACGCTGGCAGTCATTGCAACGACTGCAATAGATACTAAGTTTTTAAAAATCATAAACTCTAAATATTATTATAGGTTAATGTTGTTATTTGTTTTCTGCTTGCAAAAGTATTGAAATGCCGAATTGGTGTAGGGTAAAATTGTTCTTGATTAGGGTAAAAATGTGCAGATGGTTCATTACAGTTATGTTACACGTTTCTTTTGAATATTTTTTTTCAAAAGATATTGTTTGCTGTGTCAACATATTATTGTAGATTTGCAACGACATTATAAGACCTTAATAAAGAAATAGGCATACAGACATGTCAGAATATATAAAAAGAAAAAGAAAATGAAAGATAGGTGTTATACCCTTTTAGTGTTGTTCCTCGTTACAGCGTTAAATGCCTTGGCACTAAAGCCACATTTTACGCATATAACTATAAACAATGGGTTGCCTCATCAGCAGGTAAGCTCGTTGGCACAAGACCCAAAAGGTTATATATGGATAGGCACGCGCAACGGACTTTCGCGCTATGATGGATATGGGCTGACCAACTATTTTCATAACGCATTAGATAAGCAATCGCTGTTTTGCAACTTTATCACATTCCTATACAACGACTCGCGCGGACGACTGTGGATAGGCACTGATAAGGGGATGGGAAGATACCGCCAAGCCACTGACGATTTTGATTTTCTGCATGCCGACATTGGTTCCGTGCAACACATTAGCGAGATGAGCGACGGACGTATTGTGGCGGGCGGAAAAAACTGTTTGTCTTCGACGAGAAACAGCAACGCTTCGTGCAACTGCCAATGATAGAAAACGACTATGTGGTGTCGCTGGCTACCGATAAGAAGAACCGCCTTTACGTAGCCACCAATCATAACATTTATTGCTATTCGGCCAACTTCACACGTATAAACAAGGTGGAGGGCCTTGACACACGCACTTTTCTTACAGACAACGATGGTAGCATTGTGCCTATGCTGTTTGACAGTAAAGGCCGACTGTGGGTGGGCCGAAACGGAAAAGGCATAATGTGCCACGACATGAAGACGAGGCGTAACATAATGGTAAACGGCCTTGAAGGCGACCAAAACGTGGTGCGTACCATTGCCGAAGACAAGCTACATAATATATGGCTGGGAACCGAAAAAGGAATAGTTATTGTGCATCCTGACATGACGCATGAAGATGTTTATCAAGATTTTCGTGACCGAAACCTCATTAACGACAATGCTATATACAGTATTCTTTGCGACAAATTGAACAATATGTGGGTGGGCACATACTTTGGGGGCGTAAACCTTTTTCAACGTAGTTCAACACAATTTGAATGGTATGAACCTGGATATGAGGCCGACTATATTAAAGGTAAGGCTGTGCGCATGATGTGCGAACCAACGCCAGGACAACTATGGATTGCTACTGAAGATGGCGGACTGAACGTGCTTAACACTGGGTCAGAAGTGTTTTCTTTGCCCTTGCCCATTGCTAAAACAGGCCGCAACATTCATAGCCTATGTTATGACCCTGCAACGGGAAACATGTGGATAGGTACCTTTCTTAATGGCTTATTATGTTACAACATGCGCAACCATGCTTTACAACATTACAAGCTATCGCATGGTTTGCAATCAGATGCCATATTTTACCTTGCACGACAACGCAACGGCACATTGTGGGTGGCCACCACACATGGGCTATACTATTATGATAAAACAAACGACCGGTTTAATGCTGTGCAGAAGCCGTGGCTGGCCGACTCGTTTATGTACACGCTGTGTGTAGATGAGAAGGACAATGTATGGGTGGGATCGACACGGGCCGGACTGTTTTATATTGACACCCACACGCATAAAGTAAAGCACTGGGAGATGAACGGCAAAAATGGACTGGCCGACAATTATATAACAAGCCTAATAACCACACCGAAGTTGGTGCTTATTGGCACAAGCAATAATGGCCTACAAACACTTGACCGACGCACAGGGCGCATAGAATGGCTGTCGGACGACAACATTTTACGCACTTGCACGGTATGTGGCTTTTTAGCAGACAAGAATGATAATATATGGATAACAACCAGTCAGGGGCTCTTCAGCTATAACATACGCACCAAAACCATTACACGTTTTACAGAAGATAACGGATTGCCCAGCAACCAATTCAACTTTTCATCAACCCTTCTTGCTTCAAACGGCAAGGTGTATATGGGCACGGTGAACGGGCTTGTATCCTTCAACCCGAACAAGGTGCAGACGAAAAGCGGCCCCTTAGTGGTGCATTTCTCGCGATTGATGATAAACAACCGCACGATAACAGTGGCTACGCCTGACTCGCTACTAAAGATGCCACTTGACGACACATCTACGCTAACACTGAGTTATGACGAGTCGCGCTCATTCACTATCGATTATGGCGTTATTATGCCTGGCAACACTGAGGGGATAGAATATGAAGTGATGCTTGAAGGAGCCGATAAACAATGGCGCAACGTGGGACGAGAAAGGGTGTTTCATGGCTTTAATATTGCACCTGGAACATATACGTTAAAAGTAAGGGCTAATAACGGAAACACACCATGGGAGACGACGCCCATCAAAAGCATACGCATCGTGGTAAAGCCACACGTGCTATTATCGGCATGGGCAATAATGGTATATATCATTATCATATTAATAGGTGCATGGGTGATCTATCGGCATACACGAAACCGCTTACGTGAACGAGAAAACTTGAAGAAGGCGCAACGCGAGAAGGAACGCATAGAGGCCATTAACAAAGCAAAAATGGAATTCTTCACCACGGTGTCGCACGAACTGAAAACACCACTCACCCTTATTGCAGCACCACTACGCACAATACACACTGAACATCTGGATAAAGATACGGCTGCAAACGTAGAACTTGCTGTAAAGAACGCGGTAAAACTGGAGAAGATGATTGGCGACCTCGTGACGTTTAATAAGGTAGAGTCGGGCAGTTTGCCCTTCTATCTGCAATATGGCAACCCTATCGTGTTCATTGCTCGCATCATGGCCATGCTTCGACACATTGCCGACGAGAAGAAGATAACATTTATTGCCGACTGCCAAAATAATGACGAAGACGTATGGTTCTCGCCTACCTATGTTGAGCATATCACTACAAACCTTGTGCTGAACGCCGTGAAATATACATCGGCAGGAGGACATATATTGGCAAAGGCCGACATTATGACAGGCGATGACAAACTGCTATATCTGCGCATTGAAGTGGCCGACAATGGTATTGGTATAGAAAGAAACGAAATAAACAATATCTTTGATCGCTTTTACCAAACAAAGCGGGGATACAACGCAGGACAAGGCGGATGGGGCATAGGCTTATCGCTGGTGAAAAAAATGGCCGAGGCACACCATGGCTCGGTTTCAGTAGATAGCGTGGTGGGAGAAGGAAGCACCTTTACGGCTTATCTGTGCGTGAGCGATAAGACGTTTGCTGATAAATGTAAAATAGCTAAAGGAACAGAACTGGTGCCACTGAGCCACTATCATTTGCAATCGGTGCCTGAAGATCTGGCACAGGCGTATATGCCTGAACATGATGTCAAGGAGAAGGTAAGAGAGGCGAACATATCACTGCTTATCATTGAAGACAATGCCGATATGTTGCATTTCCTGGCCTCGTATTTCAGCCCCAAATACAACGTTTACACGGCCACTAATGGTGAGGAGGGGCTACGACTGCTTGCAAAATACTCAATACAGCTGGTGGTATCAGATGTAATGATGCCTGTAATGGATGGATATGAATTGTGCCGTAGGATAAAGTCAGATATCAACACATCACATATCCCTATTATTTTGCTGACCGCCCGAAGCGAATCGAGCGACATGCTACGGGGGTATAAGTGTGGGGCTGAAGCATACGTTATGAAACCATTTGACCCACAAATGCTCGACATGCAGGTGGCCAATATCATCAATACTCAAAGACAACAGCAAGAGCGCTTTTCTAATGGAACTGAGACTGTAAACGATGAGGATGTGATAAACGATATTGACCGCGATTTTCTTGCTCGCGTATCGAAACTGGTGGACGAAAATATAGACAACAGCCATTTCTGTATTCAAGATGTTACTACTTCGCTCGGCATAAGTCGTTCGCTATTGCATGTGAAGATGAAAAGTTTGCTCAATACATCAATGGGCGACTTTATTAAAAAACGACGACTGGAGAAAGCCTGTCAGCTGCTGCGCAGCGGTAAGAATGTATCTGAAACGGCATACATGACGGGCTTTTCTGATCCTAACTATTTTTCAAAGGCGTTTAAAAAGCATTTTGGCAAGAGCCCTACCGAGTATATAAACTGTAATTGAACAAAGATACTCAAACGCAAGGAGCACCATAGTTTGTTTTATTATAAAATAGTACTGATGCGATAAAATCGCACGGTTATTAAAATTCATCAAATAAAGTGAGTTCTTTGAAATCTTGTTTTTGAATGATTGAGTCCTTTGGCTTAGTTATGAGGTCTCTCAAATCCACCCTTTCGAGTGCGGAGACTCTTATTAACGTAGCCACCTCGGTGATTGAATACGGACTTTTGTAGTCAGCCTTGATTTTGGTGATTATCAGATATGCAATTATAGCAACCCATAAATGAGTACGTACTGCATTCTCTGAATATCCCCACAAGTTCTTCACTACGATATTCTGCTTTATCCACTTGAAAAAAACCTCAATATCCCATCTATGACGGTATAGATTGGCGACCTCAAGGGCACTGATCTCAAAGTTGTTGGTAATAAATTCCACATCATTGCCTGTTACCGAGTCATGATAAGTAACCATCCTGATAGGTTCTGGATAGAGTTTCTTCGACTTATGGGTAGTCAGTTTTATGATGAAATCGCCACAGATTTCTGTACTTGGATCAAAGTCTATACTATGGTTAACGACCTCGTATCTCATATTGTCTTTGGGACGACTTATCCAATATGCACCGGCTTTGTGAAAGCGAAACAAAGCGATGAAATCAACGTATGCTTTGTCCATCATATAGAACGCAAATGGCTCAGGCACAATCTCATCCAGTTCATTGCTGTCATGCCTTTTCCCATCTGTAATATGGATATTTGCCGGAATGCTTCCACGAAGATCCAGCAGTGTGTGCATTTTGACTGCGCCTTTGCTATACTTGCCCAATGCTCATGCAGCCAGAACAATGCTTATTGAGATAGTTGTGGAGTCAAGCGCATAGAGGACATTGTCTATCGTTTTCTCAGCAACCTTTGTGTTTGAATACATTGGTCGGACGATACCGATTAGATACATGCCAAGTCCTTCGTAGATGCGATAGTCCCTTTTCTCATTAGCACGACATAAATTGGATTGATTAACGGACTTGCGAATTCCAAGATGGTATATGCTACTACCATGAGCCTCTAGGCACAGTCAAATATCACGGATGGATACACAACCTGTAATCTGACCAAATAGCAGATGGAGCAATTGGTTATAGCAGGATAAATCTTTTGCATGCCAGTCACCTTTATACTTCTTCACCAACTTGTCAAATTGGTAGCGAGGTATGAAGTCGATGACTTGAGCAAAGATATATTTGCCGATGTTCATAATCTTGCAGTTTTGGCTGCAAAATTACTCAATCAATTTCAAATCAAAAAAACAAAGAACGCTTGTAAATGATTAAATATCAAATATATAACTATAGTTAAGCGATTAATATCGCATCACTAGTAATTACAGATTGTCTGCTTATATGTATCCTTTGTTGAAGATGCCCAAAACAGCACATTTTAGGAGAACTGCTTACTATTGGAAATGTCAATGCCATTTATCGTAACATCAAACAAAATCGCATACGCAAACGCATAGCAAAACGTTTTGGTTTACCTATCAATGTGTTTGAGGCATCAGATGAGAGTCTTGTCTTGCTGTCTGAAGGTAACTAGGATAAAAAAACTTGACCATGACTCTTGTTAAAATCATAAAAACAAGAAATCATGGTCAAACTCTAAGAGAGACTTTATGTGTCTCTTTCAAGTAAACGTGAGCTACTTAATAGTGCGTCACGTTTCTTACTGAAAACAATCAACTAAGTTTAATAAACTCGAAATCATACTTGCTGCAGTTGCTCTTTTTGTAGTCAAACTTGTACATACGCATATACTGCTCTTGTATTTCTTTCGCTCCATTATAGAAAGGGTCTGATGTGTACTAAATAGCCTTTGGGGTGTCTAAATTTGAGGACAAAGATAGTGAATCGATATGAAACGATCAAGTCCATAATGGTTCATAATGCAAAATACTTGGTTCTTGCGACCAGATAACAATGTTATAGTATTTGCAATGCAATTGCCGCGCATGCCTCTGCATCCGCCAAAGCATGATGATGATTGGTTAAATCGTATCCGCAACGTGCGGCAATAATATCGAGATTGTGATGTCCTTTGGGCCATACTCGGCGTGATGCTATGCAAGTGCAGTAGAACTCGTAATCGGGATAATCCATTTGATAGACACGGAATACGGCTTTTAGGCAACTCTCGTCAAAGGATTTGTTGTGGGCTACGAGCGGAAGGCCAACTATCCTGGGTTCTATCTGCTTCCATACTTCAGGGAATATTGGAGCATTGTAGGTATCAGAAGCACAAAGGCCATGAACCTTACTACACCAATAGTTGTAATACTCAGGCTCAGGCTTTATTAGCGAGTAGAACTTGTCCACTATCTTGCCATCACGAACTATAACTATGCCAACAGAGCATACCGAACTGCGCTCGTTGTTGGCTGTCTCGAAATCTATTGCTACAAAGTCCTGCATGTAAGATGTATTTAGTTTGTACGAAAAAACAACCCATAACACTTTGGGAGCATTATGGGTTGTGGATATGTTTTTATTAACTTAGTCCTCTACAGGAGAGAACTCGTCCTTTCCTACTGAGCAAAGAGGACACTCGAAATCATCGGGAAGTTCATCAAAAGGTGTACCTGCTGGTATTCCAGCCTCTGGCACTCCTACAGCTGGGTCGTATACCCAACCGCATACGTCGCATACATACTTCTTCATAGCTTGTTGTTTTTTAGGGGTTTGTATAATTAGAAATTATCTACATGTAGCTCAAAGTAAGACTTTGGATGTGAGCAGGTAGGGCAGATTTCAGGAGCCTCGGTTCCTACTACAATATGTCCGCAGTTGCGGCATTCCCATACCTTAACCTCGCTCTTCTTGAACACTTCCTGAGCCTCAATGTTGTGCAGTAGAGCACGATAACGCTCTTCATGACGCTTCTCGATAGCAGCAACAAGGCGGAACTTCTGTGCCAATTCATTGAAGCCTTCCTCTTCGGCAGTCTTGGCAAAGTTTTCGTACATATCTGTCCATTCATAGTTCTCGCCTTCAGCAGCAGCTGCAAGATTCTCGGCAGTATTGCCAATGCCACTAAGCTCCTTAAACCACATCTTGGCGTGTTCCTTCTCGTTGTCGGCAGTTTGCTGGAAGATAGAAGCTATCTGCTCAAATCCGTCCTTCTTTGCACGTGATGCGAAATATGTATACTTATTGCGAGCCTGTGATTCGCCTGCGAAAGCAGCAGCGAGATTCTTCTCTGTCTGTGTGCCTGAATATTTGTTTGCCATAGTCGTATTTTTTTAATGTTATTGTTTTCTTTATCTGATGCAAATTTACTGATAATCATTAGATTAGCAAAATAAATATCGGCAAATAGATAGTAAATTTCGGTACTACGACATATTTGTACGCTTATTTTGCTGAAATTTACCATTTGTTTTGTAATTTTATACCCAAATAACAGATATAATATGACAGCAGAAGAACTTAACAATAAATATTCCACCGTGTGCAATATGTCACGCGGCAATGGATTTAGGGTAGAACGTATGCCCGACTTCTTTGAGACAAGTGAGGTAGACGATTGTATGGCGCATGTACATTCGTTCTATGAGATACTATGGTTTCAGGAAGGAACGGGCGTTCATACTGTCGACTTCAATGATTATGAAGTGAAGCCAGGCACTATATTCTTTCTTGCGCCTGGTCAGGTGCATCATTTTGACAGGAAAGAAGGCTATAAGGGTGTGGCAATTAAAATGTGTACCGATATGATGAAGGACAATGTGTCAGGAGGCAATGCCGACAGTCTTTTTCTGAAATACAACTCATTCCATACTTACGATTCTACACCTTATTATATTATAGATGATACAACCGCGCGTATGTTAATGCCATTGGTGGATGATATGGAGGAAGAGTCAAGGCATTACGGCGAAGTGGGTAATGTGGACATACTGAAATCTTTGCTCTGCATATTCCTTGTAAAGATTCAGAGGTATGGCTTGCATGAGGCAGGCAAAAATCTTGACATGCTAAAACCGTCGCATCGACTGTTTATACAATTTCGCCACATGGTGGAGGAAGAGTATAATAGTCTGCATACCGTTCAAGAATATGCCGACCGCCTGAATGTGGCAGTACGCACACTAAACAAGAGTGTGAATGAATGTTCGGGTAAGTCGCCACTTGCATTCATCAATGAGCGCATCATTCTTGAGGCAAAACGAATGGCTAAATACACTAACATGATGATAAAGGAGATAGCTGCCAGTTTGGGATACGACGACCCCTCGTATTTTGTAAAGCTATTCAAGCGCCAGACAGGTTATCTTCCTTCTGAGTTCCGCGACTTGCAGTAATTTCAACAAAAGGCTACTTTATGTAAACGAATAGGCGGGTGGATTGCGTAAGTGTTAGAATATTGGTACGGCAGCCAAATAATCTCTCAACATATTTCTTACTATAAGAAATTTGCTGTACCTTTGTCTTTACATTGGATATATGTGCTTTAAATGCCAAACAATGTGTTGACCTACAGTAAAACAATAATATAACTATAATAAAAACATAACAACAATGAGCAAGTTTAATAGAATTCTTCTCAAGCTCAGCGGTGAGAGCCTTATGGGCAAGCAGAGCTTTGGTATTGATCCAGTTCGCTTGGGCGAGTATGCACAGCAGATAAAGGAAGTGCACGATATGGGTGTGCAGATAGGCATCGTTATAGGTGGTGGCAATATCTTCCGCGGACTTAGCGGAGCATCTAAGGGTTTCGACCGTGTTAAGGGCGACCAGATGGGTATGTGCGCTACAGTGATCAACTCGCTTGCTCTTAGCTCTGCCCTCGGTGCCCTCGGCGTTAAGACCAAGGTGCTTACTGCTATCCGTATGGAGCCTATTGGCGAGTTCTATTCTAAGTGGAAGGCTATTGAGGCTATGGAGGCAGGTTATGTGTGCATATTCTCGGCAGGTACTGGTTCGCCTTACTTCACAACCGATACAGGTTCGTCATTGCGCGGTATAGAGATCGAGGCTGACGTTATGCTTAAGGGTACACGTGTTGACGGTATCTATACAGCCGACCCAGAGAAGGACCCAACAGCAACCAAGTTTACCGACATTACATACGACGAGATTTATACTCGTGGCCTTAAGGTTATGGACCTCACAGCAACAACAATGTGCAAGGAGAACAACTTGCCTATCTACGTGTTCAACATGGACATTGTGGGCAACCTTAAGAAGGTTATGGATGGTGAGCCTATCGGTACATTGGTGCACAACTAATTATAAATAAAAAAAACATGGCAGTACGGCTTTGTGCCGTGCTGTTTATGTATAATGATATATTGTTCTTGATAATGAAACATTCTTTACGCAGTATTTCTTTAACATTGGCTTTCTTTGCCTTTGGCTCTGCATTTGCACAGGGACCAAATGGTAGCGGTACTTATTATAAGGCTGCTGACGGCAAGAAGGGAAAAGCGCTTAAGACAGCGTTGTTTAATATCATAAAGAGTCCTAATGTGGTTTCGTACAACAGTCTGCAAAACCAATATAAGAAGACGGACCGCCGCGAAGACGGAAAGGTATGGGATATGTACTCGTGTACAACCAACTATAACTTTAGTCAGTGTACGGGTAATTATTCAGTTGAGGGCGATATGTACAACCGTGAGCACTCATTCCCTAAGAGTTGGTTTGGCGGTAAGGTGTCGCCAATGTATTCGGATATTGTACACGTTGTACCATGTGATGGATATGTAAACAATCGTCGTGGACACGAGCCTTTTGGTGAGACTGATGGTGATAAATACAAGTCGAATAAGGGTTTTAGTAAACTTGGTGCCTCGAAGACTCCTGGCTATAATGGTACAGTATTCGAGCCTAATGATGTTTACAAGGGCGACTTTGCGCGTATCTACCTCTATATGGCAACGTGCTATGAGGATAAGGTTTCCAATTGGAGTTGTCCGATGCTTGCAGGCAATAAGTATCCGGCATATAAGGAATGGGCAATAACAATGCTGCTGAAATGGGCTGCCAACGACCCTGTTAGCGAGAAGGAGATAAACCGCAACAACGCTGTTTATGGTATACAGAAGAACCGCAACCCCTTTGTCGACTATCCGGGACTGGAGCAGTATATCTGGGGCGACAAGCAGGACGTGCCTTTCAGCTACGACAATTACGACAAGCCAACCGGCATATACGACATTCCTACTGTTGAGGCTCCGCGTATTGTGCGTGTCTATACTATAAGTGGCACCATGGTTCGTACTGCCGACAGCGAGGCTAATGCTCTCGACGGCCTTGCCAAGGGTATGTATATTGTCAATGGCAAGAAGTATGTAGTGAACTAATAAAACTTTAGTAATAAAAGAAAAGCGTGCAACTCATTGGAGTTGCACGCTTTTCATTTTACTTGTTCTTCATTTTACTTGTTCTTCATTTTACTTGTTCTTCATTTTACTTGTTCTTCATTTTACTTGTTCTTCATTTTACTTGTTCTTCATTTTACTTGTTCTTCTCGTAATATCCAATGGCAGCCTTTATGTTTTTCTGCACTGCTTTTGTGCTGAATGTGGCGCCAGTGCAACCATCTACCTCGGTGCGCTCGGCAAGTTTCTTAGCCTTTGATATCTTGAGGTTGTTGTATAGTGGCAGCAGAAACTGCTTGACACGGGCGAAGTAAGGCACCGTTTCCTCGTTCTTAAGAGCCACCACCTTCACTACCTTCCCGTTCTTGATGTGCACCTCTACAGGTGTGCCCTTGCGATAGCCGCGAGCCTTGCATATAGTGTTGGTGCGAACAATGTAGGTTCCGTCGGCATGTCGTGTCATCACGTTGTCGGCATGTACGGCGATGGTTGCGAGGAGCAGCAATAGTGTTGCCGCTCCTCTTGATACGTACTTGTGTATTGAAAAGATAGTTGTTGTCATTCTTTTACTTTGTTTTTAGTGTTATTTCATTGTTACCTGTATACGGTTGCCCGGTGCTGTGAGCTGCTTGCAGAAGTGGCGTATATCATCTGTGGTAAGGCTGTCCACCTTCTTAAGATAATCCTTGTCGAAGTCGATGCCCTCTCTCAGCTCGTGATAGCGCACGTATTCCCACCATCCGTTGGTTAGCACGGCGCGGTGGTAGTTCTTGCGCTCATACTCCTTTATCGTCTCTAATTGCTCCTCGCTTGGACCCTCTGCAGCCATCAGTTGCAGCTGTTGGTCGATAATGGGCAGCAGCTCGTCGTACTTGTTGGGGTCGCAACGGAAGCTTATCGTCATCGAACATCCGTCTGTAGGATACTTCCAGAACTGTCCGTCCACGCTCACACCGTATGTTCCGCCCTTCTCCTCGCGCACTTTTTCGGTGTATACGCTACGCATTATCTGAGCCAGAACGTCGAGCTTGAGGTCGGTGTCGGCAGTGTAGGCTATCGGTGCCGAGTAGACAATGTTGGTCTGTGCCGACGGTGTAGCCTTCTGTTTGCTGAACACCTTGGTCACCTGTCCGGGCTGAATGTCGAGGATGTAGGGTCCAGGCTTGCAGTCGAGGTTGGTGCTCTTCTTGCCCGGCAAGCTTGCCACGTACTGGCATAGCAGATCTTCGAAGTCGTCCTCACGAATGTCGCCAGTAACGATTAGATTCATACCAGCAAGATTGCTGAAGCGCTCGTGGTAGATTTGGTATATGCGGTCAAAGTCTACCTCGTTCAAGCGGTCGGCAGTCAGAGGTTGGGTGCGCTTGCGTTGTCCATATATTGCTACACGCAACGAGTCGTTGTAGGTAACGTTAGGGCTTGCGTTACGGTTGCGCAACATCGACTGCTGCTTGGCAATCATATTCTGGAATATAGCCTTGTCCTTTCGCGGATTGGTGAGGTAGAGGTACATTATCTGCAACCATGTCTTAAAGTCGGATGCTACGCACACACCCTTTACACCCTCTTCTTCGGCGTCGATGTACGGCACCACACGCAACGCCTTGCCACGGCGCTTCTTTTCGAGAGTAAGGAAGTCGAAGTCGGCAGCACCGCTCTCTTTGACCACACTGCCAAGAAATTGCAGGGTAGGAGCATCAGAATCGGGATAGAGCGAGCGTCCGCCCAAACGGAACATGTTTATGGTAAGGCGGTTAGGCTCGATGTCCAACTGTCGTGCGCTTACCTTGATGCCGTTTGACAGTACATATTCGGTGTAACCATTGGCAGCAACATGCTTCGACAGAATCTTACCCTTCTTTGGCAGCTTCTTCATGAATGTAGGGTCAACCTGCTTTGCAGAGTTGTCGTTGGTGTATTGCTGCTGCTGAGCGTGCTCTATCCATGCCTTAAACTCGTTGGCAGATGGCATGGTGTATGGCTTGTCGTCGTACTGTGTAGGACCGAAGACGATGCACACCTGATTCTGGTTGTCCACCATCTCTCTCATCGTTTGGTTGATGTCGTCGAGTGTAACGGTAGCGGAGAATTCAGCCTCAAGTGCCGCCTCGTATTCTATGTTCATGCAAGGCTCGTCACTGCAGAAGTTGGACACCATATTCTTGGCATATTCAGCGTTGCGTGTCTTGTTCTTGTTGTCCAAGCGGTGCTCTATGCTTACGGTGTGCTGAACCTTGGCATGTTCCAGCTCAGCCTCGGTAAATCCGTAGCGTCTTGCCTTCTCCACTATCTCTATGGCAGCGTCGATGCCAGCCTGCGGATTGTTGGGCATCAGTCCTATGTTAAGGGCAAAAGCATCCTTCTCGGTTGTAACGTAGTAGCTTCCTGCTCGACAACTTGCCGACATAACCCTTGGCTGTGCCTCGTGTGATAGCTGTGCCAAGCGCTGGCGCAGTATGAACATGGCAAGCTTCGACTTGTAGCTGCCAAGAAAAGCCTCTCGTGTTGCTCTCGTTTCTCTTGGTTCGGCGTCGTGCTTCATATAGAGCGAGAGGTTTAGGGTGGGCTGCTCCTTATCGGCTTGGGTGTATACTATCATCTCCTTGTTGTCGGGCACGCTGTAGTAGGTGCGCTGTGGCGCATTGGCTGGTACTGTGTCGGCACCGAAGAGATTCTTGATTTTAGCTTCAATGTCGTCGACATTGATGTCGCCCACAACTATGATGCCC
>OBII01000461.1_pt1 | contig 16776 bp, 9 predicted proteins | sample 2433771 | NCBI WGS metagenome assembly OBII01 (sample SAMEA2452127, study PRJEB22498) | human gut metagenome | biome: human feces; feature: human gut; material: feces | place: Australia | collected 2012
CCTCGTGGGCATTTACCATGATATGATGCTTGGCAGCTGTTTCAACCACACGCTGATAGTGATTGTTCATCAACTGGCTGTAGTGATATTCACCTCTTGGGATGATATCGCCCACATAACCGGTCTTCACGGCATCATAGCCATATTTGTTCATCAGATTGAAGGCATCCTCCAGATGGCGCTCGTAGTTGAGAGCAGCAGAAGAGGTCTCGTGGTGCATCATCAGCTTCACGCCCTTGGAATGAGCATAGTCGTTGAGCATCTTGATATCGAAGTCAGGATATGGAGTTACGAAATCGAAGACATCGAGCTTCTGATGGCCGAACCAGTCTTCCCATCCTTCGTTCCAGCCCTCTACCAGCACCTCCTGCAAACCGTTCTTGGCTGCAAAGTCGATATAGCGTTTTACTTCCTCGTTGGTTGCACCATGAGTGCCATTAGGCTTGCACTTGCTGTAATCGGTTACACCGAGGCGAACAGATGGCAGGTCGTTGGTATAGCTCCAGGTCTTGGTGCCAACGATCATATTCCACCATACACCGCAGTACTTAGTAGGATGAATCCATGAAGTATCCTCGATCTTGCAAGGCTCGTTGAGATTCAAAGTCAACTTGCATGAAAGCATATCACGGGCATCATCGCTTACCATCACGGTACGCCAAGGTGTATTGAATGGAGTCTGGATGAATCCCTTTCTGCCTACGGCATCAGGAGTAAGCCAAGACTCGAAGGTCAATGTCTTCTCGTCGAGGTTGAGGTGCATGGTTGGATAATCCAGGCAGGCAGCCTCGTGGATATTGATATAGAGTCCATCCTTGGTCTTCATCTGGAGAGAGGTCTGAACACCGGTATCAGAGAAGACGGTGGTAGATGAATTGCTCTTGTAAGCTTCACGGTTTTTCGCAATAATTGGGCGGATACCTGTCAACGGAGTAATGTTGTAATCATACTCCTGTGTATCATAATCACCAGGAATCCAGTAAGCGGTATGATCGCCTGCCATGGCAAACTGGGTATGCTCCTCCTGAATCACGAAATAGTTAAGGCTTTCCTGCTGAGGGAACTCATAGCGCAAGCCCATACCATAATCATACACACGGAAGCGGATAGTGATGTTACGCTTGGAAGATGCCTGATTCAGGTTTACCTCCATCTCGTTATAGTTGTTGCGGATGGTAGCAGTCTCGCCCCATACTGGCTTCCAGGTCTCATCGAAAGTTGATGTCTTGCTGCCAGTCTCTGTGAAACCATCCATCAGACTGGTTTCTTCCATACCCTTAGAGGCATGCTTATCCTTTGCCAGCTCCAGTCCGAGATGAGATGGCTTACATACAGTCTTTCCCTTATAGCTCATCTCGTAGGTAGGCTGTCCCTTTTCGGATAAAGAGAAAGTTACCGAGACGTTGCCGTTAGGCGACTTGACGGTCTGGGCTGCTGCCAACATCGGGAGCAAGAGACCCATCACTAATAAATTCTGTTTCTTCATTCTGTTTACCTATTGTTTATTCTTTTGTTTATTCGTTAGACTATAGGATATAGCAGCACCGGCAATCAGGAAAACAGCTTCCGTTGCACGCGCTTGCATTATTGCTTGCAAAGATACGAAAAACAAAAATACCCTCCTAAAAATAGAAGGGTATTTTGATGTATGGCAATGTGCAAACGGTTGCACACCTTCATTCCTTGTTTGAAGAGTCACCCGCTTAATTGCGTCCGCCCTGTGCCACAAGCTCAGTAATGTTAGCCATGAACTCCTTGTTGGCAGCCAACTCTTCCAAGCTGAGGTGCATGCGATAGCGCCAGTAGTGCTTTGGATTGGCAGGAATGTTGATGCGCTCGGCTTCAGCATCCGGCAGACGGAGCTTCTCATCAATGGCGAGCCAATCCTGTACGCTCAAGATGCAGAGCATGGATGGAGAGGCCAGGTGACGGGCGATGATGTCTCTTGCCAACCAACCTGGGAGCGGATGAGGAGCTGGTCCCTCACGATAGAGCATCGTGTTGTAATACTCCTGGGTGCGGGAGATGTTCTCGTCCCACCACATACGCAAGGTTGGCATATCATGGCTGGTGATGGTGCAGACTGAGCGGTATGGATTACGGCTCAGATGACCGAACTTAACCGTTGGGTCCTTTGGCATGCTCTGGAGCTCCAGGCTCAGAATCTTCAACTCGTCCATCACCCATGGCACACAATCAGGTACCATACCGAGGTCTTCGGCACAAACCAGCATACGGGTAGCCTGAACCAGCTTAGGCAACTTCTTCATTGCCTCGCCATACCAGAACTGGTTGTTGCGACGGTAGAAGTAGTCGTTGTAAAGGCGGTTGAACGCAGCCTTGTCGCTATCATAGAGCGACTCGTAGATGAAGTCGAGCTGTGCAGAGATTCGTGGGTGGAAGAGCTCAGGGTCCTTGCGGTCACGCACAAAGAGCACATCGCTGATCAGGGCATACAAGCCATCACGCAACCAGATTTCCTTCTCATCAGTTACATCCTGGAAGAGTGCCTCTACCTTGCGCTGGGTATCTACCTCAGGCTTCATCTGATAGCGCTCATCATCCAGACGGTCGAGATATTTCTCCTTCACTTCGTCGGCACGCTCATGGAACATACGGTCCAATACCCAGTCGGTAATGAACGGGCGTGTGAAGCGGTCCTCCTGGAAGTTCAAGCCGTAACTCTGGATCTCACCACGGGTCATGGCGAGAGCTGGCGCAAACTGTCCGAGCAAGCCATGAACGCTATTCACTGGGATTTCCCAAATACGGAAGAAGCCGAGCACGTGGTCGATGCGGTAAGCATCAAAGAACTTCGACATATTCTGGAAGCGGCGGGTCCACCAGAGGCAGCCGTCCTTCAGCATCTCATCCCAGTTGTAGGTAGGGAATCCCCAGTTCTGTCCGTTTACGGAGAAATCATCCGGTGGAGCACCCGCCTGACCATTCAGGTTGAAGTACTTAGGCTCCATCCAAACATCGCAGCTGTGGCGATGCACACCGATAGGGATATCACCCTTCAGGATGACACCCTTAGCCTTGGCATGCTCGTGTGCCTCCTGCATCTGCTTGTTCAGAATGAACTGTACGAAGTAGAAGAACTCCACGTTCTGGTATGCCTCGGTTTCAGGATTGGTCAAATCCTTGCGCTCAGCCTCATCCCAGACGTTATGGTCTGGCCACTGAGAGAAGTCGGCGGTGCCATTCTTGTCACGCAGGTAAGAATACTGTGCGTAAGGCACGAGCCACTGTTGCGTTTCCTGAAAGAAAGCCTTGAAATCGGCTCCCGACATCATCTCTTTACCTTCCTGTGCAAATATCTGTTGCAGATAATCCTGCTTGAAATCATTCACCTTCTCATAATCAATCTGATGCAAGGCATTGAGCTCCTGGCGGGTCTTCTCTGCCTTCTCACGGGCCTTCTTGTCCTTCAATGCAGGTAAGGCATTCAGATCGGCATACATCGGATGGATAGCAAAGACGCTGATGCAGCTATATGGATAGCTGTCCGTCCAGGTATGGGTGATGGTGGTATCATTGATTGGCAGAAGCTGAAGAACCTTCTGACCGGTAGTTGCCACGAGATCAATCATCGTCTTGAGATCGCCGAAATCGCCCACACCGGCACTTTTCTCGCTGCGCAGAGAGAATACCGGCACCTGTGTTCCGGCAAGCTTGCGATTGTAAAGGGCGAAGAATGCCTGATCCAGGTCGTAAGTGATGGCATCACCGGCTTTCATCTCAGGAAGGTCGATGGTGCGGTTCATGGATGTTTCCCAGATCAGCGAATCCTTCTTCTCATTGTAAGCCACAAACTTGAATTCCATGTGGCGAGTCTGCAGATGGGCAGCATCCAGTTCAGCAACCCATTCATTATAAGAGTGCTGAGTCATCTTCAGCATCTTCTTGGCATTCCATGCGCCCAACAGGTTATCAGCGCCCACAACACCTAAGCGATCACCGTCGCGAAGCTGAGGAGCACGCACCACGAGGCGCACGGTCTTGGCATCATTCTGCTCCTTCATCTCTTCTGGAGCCTGATGATTGATACAGTCTGTAAAGGCACTGCTATAGAGATATGCATCCTCTGGAATCACCTTCCAATGATCATACTGGGTCAGATTATTAGCCTTCAGGGCTGTAAGTTCCAGACGATGCTTCACAAGAAGCCATTCTGTCTTAACCACCACGCCATCGCGCTCTACACTATAATAATAGGTATAAGCTTTGGCGGGTTGTTTTACACACCAGTCAACCGACCACTCCTTACCATTGAGAGTAGCCATAGGAAGTTTCAGTTTTTCTTCATCATCCTCCTGTATGTTCAAGACGAGTTGCTCGCCGAACATTGTTCCGTATTCTATATGAAAATGTATCGTCATAAGAGTCCGTTAGAAGTTAGTTTATATTTAATTTTATTATTTTCAGTGCGAAATTAGCAAAAAAAATCGTAAGTATATAATTTCTATGTGCACAATTTCAGACAAATCCTGCACAAACGTTTGCACGGGTTTTATTTATACACTCATTCATGACCTTTAATAATGCCGACAGACAAAGCACCGGCGATAAGCAACACGCCAGCCACAATCATCATATCGCTCTGATGAGAACCAACCAGACTCAGAACAGTACCACCGCAGATGGCAGCCACAATCTGAGGAATACAGATGGTTCCGTTGAACAAGCCCAGGTATGCGCCCATGTGGCCATAACCCTGCAGAGCATTGGTCACGAAAGTGAAAGGCATCGCCAACATGGCAGCCCAGCCGGCACCAATCATCAGGAATGGAATAAACTGCAGATACTGGTCGTGCAGGAATGGGATGAGAGCAAAGCCCACACCACCTATAATCAAGCTCACACTATAAGCCATCTTGGTATTCTTGAACTGAGGAAGAACCACTGCCCAGAGCACACTACCTACTGCCTGAACGGCAAAGAGGATGCCTACCCAGTTGCCTGCCGCCTGGAACTCTGCCGACTTTGGATCGGTGGTATTCCATACGGTCTCAGCGATGGCACCTGTAGAATAGTTCCAGAGATAAAGGAAAGCAGCCCAGCAGAAGAACTGAACCAGACCCACCTTCCAGAAAGTTGAAGGCGCGTTTTTCAAGAGGGTAATCCAGTCTGCCTTGCCCTCTTCTTCCTTTTCTACCTCGCCAGCTACACCATTATAGGCAGCATACTGCTGAGGATTCCACTCCTTCACCTTCATCGTGGTATAGATGACACAGAGGATGAGGATGGCAGCGCCCACGTAGAACGACCATATTACAGAATCAGGCACCACGCCCTCTTCGGCTACATTCTTGATACCCAGGAAGGTAAAGAGGAATGGAAAGATATATCCGGCTACAGAACCGGCATTGCAGAGGAAACTCTGGATAGAGTAAGCCTTTGCCTTCTGCTTCTCGTTTACCATATCGCCTACCAGCATCTTGAAAGGCTGCATCGCCATATTGATGCTCGTATCGAGGAACATCAGGGCAATCAAGCCGAAGAGCATCGCACCGCTTACCGTCAGACCAAGAGAACCGGAATTCGGCAGCAGGCACATCACGAGTACGGCGACCGTGGCTCCCACAAAGAGATAAGGGATGCGGCGACCAAAACGGCACCAGGTCTTGTCACTCAATGTGCCGACAATAGGCTGTACAAGGATTCCCATCAATGGAGGGAGAATCCAGAAATAACTCAAGTTGTGTGGATCAGCACCCAACGTTGCAAAGATTCGGGAGATGTTGGCGCTCTGAAGAGCGTAGGCAATCTGTACTCCGAAGAATCCGAAGCTCAGGTTCCAGAGCTTCCAGAAACTTAAATCAGGTTTTTGTGTCATATTGTTGTTATTTTAAAATTTCAATTTATCGGGTAGTTCCTCTTACCACCAGACGAGTTCTTACCACTCGCTTCTCAACGTCATGCGTAGGATTGGATCCTTCCACCAGTCCGATGAGAATATTGGCAGCCTCTTCGCCTACTGCCACTCCACGCTGTTCTACCGTAGTGAGCATCGGATCGCAAGCCTTGGCTCTGTCGCCATTGGTAAAGCCACAGATACTGATGTCATTCGGCACATCGAAGCCCATTCGCTTGGCAGTATAGAGAATGCCTATCGCCGTATCATCATTGATGGCGAAGAAAGCATCCGGATGATTTTCCTCCCTCAATATCTCTGGTGTAACCACCTCTGCCTGGGCACGGTTATCACAGATTCTCACCCAGTCGGGGTTCTCCGTCAATCCATGTTTCACCAGTGCATCATGATAACCGTTATAACGGTTCTTGGAGATTTCCATATTCATCGGCGAACCGTAGAAGGCAATCTTCTTGCAGCCCGTATCCACCAGATGGGTAACGGCGGTAAAGGCGCCCATATAGTCATCTACTACCACTCGGGAGCAGTTCACGCCCGTACAGATTCTATCGTAGAAGACGAGAGGCACGCCATTGTTCATCAACTTCTCGAAATGTGCGTACTGCTTGGTATCCTTCGCCTGTGATACGATGATACCGCATACCTTATTCTTATAGAAGTCCTCGCAGATGGCCACTTCCTTGTCGTATCTTTCGTTACTCTGTGCCACCATCACACGATATCCGCGGGCTCTCGCCTCCTCCTCTATGCCCGAAAGGACGGACATAAAATAATAATGTACGAACTCCGGTACAATGACTCCGATGACCTTCATCGGCTGTACCTTGCTATGGCGCAAAGCCTCACCAAGCATGTTCGGAAAGAAATTATGTTCACGCGCAAAAGTCTGGATACGCTCCTTCTGGGCAGCACTGATTCTAGGACTGTCCTTCAACGCCCGGCTCACTGTAGCAACACTGACTCCCAGTTCGCGAGCTATATCTTTCATTGTTATGTTGTTATTTTCGTTCATGTTGTTTTAAATCACGCTGCAAAATTAGGCAAATATCCGTTATTTTGTACCTTTTTTGTTGACCTAAATCAAGCAAAAGGAATGCAAACGTTTGCGCATAAGAAATAACGGAATTAACTGAAAAATAGTACATCGTATCGAAAAAGACTTTAATTTTGCACCCAGAAAGAATAAACAATTAGACAACTCGACCTCTTTACATAAATAGGCCAGAGACTAAAAGCAGAATATTCATTTTAAGAATAACAATAGTATAAACATAAACTTAAAAATCAAGCAAATGATGAAGCAGGTAAAAATTAAATTACCTCTCAGAGCATTGACCCTCGCAGGTGGTCTGCTTCTGACGGTGAGTTCCTTTGCGCAGACTAATGCGATTAAGGGACATGTGAAGGATGCTTCCGGTGAGCCTGTCATGGGTGCTACCATTACAGTGAACGGTAAGGCAGTAGGTATTACCGACATGGATGGTAACTTCTCTGTTGACGCAGCTCCAGGTACCAATCTTACTTTCACTTATCTGGGAATGACTCCACAGACCGTGAAGGCTTCTAAAGAAATGAGCATTACCTTGCAGGATGACTCTAAGTCTTTGAACGAAGTCGTAGTCATCGGTTATGGTGTAGCTAAGAAGTCTGACTTAACCGGTTCTGTTACAGCTATCAAGCCAGACTCTAAGAACAAGGGTGTGGTTGTCAACGCACAGGATATGCTTACAGGTAAGGTTGCCGGTGTAAACATTACCAGCAACGACGGTACTCCTGGTGGTGGTGCCAAGATCCGTGTTCGTGGTGGTTCTTCTCTGAACGCATCTAACGACCCATTGATCGTTATCGATGGTCTGGCAATGGACAACGATGGTGTAAAGGGTCTTTCTAACCTCCTTTCTGTAGTAAACCCACAGGATATTGAGTCTTTCAGTGTCTTGAAGGATGCTTCTGCAACTGCTATCTACGGTTCCCGTGGTTCTAACGGTGTCATCATCATTACAACCAAGAAGGGTCGCAAGGGTCAGAAGCCTACCGTTTCTTACTCTGGTAGCGTAACCATCAGCGAGAAGAAGAACACTATTGATGTTCTTAGCGCAGACGAGTTCCGTGCAAATGTTGAAAGACTGTATGGCAAAGACAGTGAGGCTTATAGCGCACTGGGTACAGCCAACACCAACTGGCAGGACCTGATTTACCGTACAGCTATCAGCCACGACCACAATATTACAGTTTCTGGCGCAGCTAAGTCTCTCCCATACCGTGTTTCTGTAGGTTATACAGACCAGCAGGGTATCGTCAAGACATCAGACTTCAAGCGTGCTACAGCATCTTTGAACTTGAACCCATCATTCTTCAAGGATCACTTGACATTGAACCTGAATGCCAAGGGTATGTATGCCAGAACCTTATATACTGATGGTTCTGTAGTTTCATCAGCTGTAAGAATGGACCCAACCCAGGATCCTTACAAGTTTACATCTGAATATCACAAGAATCAGTTGGGCAGCAATATGGACCAGACTCTCAAGAACTATGGTGGCTATTTCCAGTGGTCAAAGAAAGCAGAGTATGGTGATAACACATGGCCTTTCACTTATGACAGCACCACACAGATGCCTAACCCTCTGTCTTTGCTGGATCAGGGCAGTCAGATTGCTCACAGCCGTTCATTCATCGGTAGTGCAGACATCGACTATAAGGTACACGGTTTCGAGGACTTGAGATTGCATGCTACCTTGGGTGCAGATATCTCAAAGGGTCGCCAGAGCCAGTCATTTGCTCCATCATGTTCTAGCGCATTGTACTATGGTAGCTATGGTGGTGAGGAAATTCTGAAGCGCAACCTCTCTTTGAGTGCTTACGCTCAGTACTACAAGGATTTCAACAAGATTCATCACTTCGACATCATGGCTGGTTATGAGTGGCAGCACTTCTGGCGCAGCAAGAACAATGACTATGTAGGTTATTATCCTGAAACAAATAACGATGCAAGTCTTAAAGGTACAGAGCGTCCTCATACTCCATATAGCGAGAAGAGCGAAAGCTACCTGGTATCTTTCTTCGGACGTGCCAACTATACCTTGCTCGACCGTTACTTCCTGACAGCAACCGTTCGTGATGATGGTTCTTCACGTTTCAAGGAGCACTGGGCATGGTTCCCATCATTCGCTTTTGCATGGAAGGCTAACGAAGAGGCGTTCCTGAAGAACGCTGACTGGTTGTCTGACTTGAAACTCCGTCTGGGCTATGGTAAAACTGGTCAGCAGGCTGGTTCTATCGGTGACTATGAGTGGATTCCTTCTTATGCTATCAGCACTGGTACAAACGGTTTCTATCCTGTTACTGGTACAGGTGAGCTCTACAGACCAAACAACTACCGTCCTGACTTGAAGTGGGAAACAACCACTACCTACAACGTAGGTTTGGACTGGGGCATCATGGATCAGAGATTGTCTGGTAGCGTAGATTGGTACTACAGAAAGACTACCGACTTGTTGAACTATGCTCCACTTCCTTCTATGGCAGGTTACAAGAACCAGGCATGGCAGAACATCGGTTCCTTGAAGAATACCGGTGTTGAAGCAGCTATTACCTGGCGTGCTATCCAGACCAAGGACTGGTTCTGGACCATGACATACAACTTCACTTACAACAAGAACGAGATTACCGACTTGAATGGTGTATCAGAGAATGGTGCTCCTGTTGTTAATACAAACATCAAGGTAGGTGATGGTTCTGGTGCTTATCTGCAGGCTAACCAGGTGGGTTATGCTATGAACTCATACTATGTTTACCAGCAGGTTTACGACAAGAACGGCAAGCCAATTGAGAACTGCGTAGTTGACCGTAACGGTGACGGTAAGATCAATGAAAGCGATAAGTATCTCTACAAGAGCCCAGCAGCTCCTGTAACCATGGGCTTCTCTTCTCGCCTGGAATACAAGAACTGGGACTTCGGTTTCTCTTTGCGTGCAAGCCTCGGCAACTATGTATATAACAATGTTGAGCAGGGCATGAGTAACATGAATACAGGTGAGTGGTTCTCTAACTCTTTGAAGTACTTCTCTAACCGTTTGAAGAGTACTGTTGAGAGAAACTGGCAGACCTACGAAATCACTTCTAAGTTGTCTGACTACTATGTGAAGAACGCTTCATTCCTGAAGTGTGACAATATCACATTGGGTTACAGCTTCAACAACCTGTTTAAGTCAAGCGGCTGGCATGGACTTTCAGGTCGTGCATACGCTACTGCATCAAATGTATTCACAATTACAAATTATGACGGCTTGGATCCAGAAGTAGGCGATGGTAATGACAACAACCTCTACCCACGTCCATTCTCTGTTGTAGTTGGTCTTAGCTTGAATTTCTAATAAGAAAGGATATTCATTATGAAAAAATATATTAAAAATATTGTTCCAGTAGCAGCGCTCCTGCTTACAATGGGAACAACAACGTCATGTGTCGGTGATTTGGATGTTACTCCGATTAACCCGAACATTCAGACAAACCTTAACATCGATGGCCTTTTCAACAAGTGCTACGCTAACTTTGCCATGGCTGGTAATGGTGGTGCTAATGGCGATTGCGACATTGATGGTATTGATGGTGGTACATCTGGTTTTGTACGCCAGACATTCAATGCAAACGAGCTCACAACCGATGAAGCTATCTGCGGTTGGGGTGATGATGGTATTGCCGGCTTCTGCTATAATAGCTACAATGCCTCAAACCCAATGTTGACCGGTTTGTACGCCCGTATTACAACTGGTATTGCTTATTGCAACCAGTATCTTGCAGAAGCAGGAGATCAGGATGCAACCAAGCTTGCTGAGGTTCGCTTCCTGAGAGCATACGAATACTATAGCTTGATGGATGCATGGGGCAACATCCCATTTACACTTCAGCCATTGACCAAGCCTGAAAGATATACCAGAGCACAGACTTACGAATGGCTCGAGAAGGAGCTTCTTGAAATAGAACCAAACCTTTCTGAAGCAAAGGCTAAGAAGTCATCAGATGCCGGTTACGGCCGTGTAGATAAGGCTGCATGCTGGTTGCTTCTCTCCCGCCTCTACCTCAATGCAGAGGTTTATACTGGCACAGCTCAGTGGGCAAAGGCAAAGGAATACGCCAAGAAGGTGATGGATTCATCTTATAAGCTGAACACCACAAGCGTAAACGGCTGGAGTGCTTACCAGATGCTCTTCATGGGCGATAACGGTGAGACTGATGCAGCTTACGAGGGTATCTTCCCTCTCTTGCAGGATGGTTTGAAGACCACAAGCTGGTGTACAACACTCTTCCTGTTGGCTTCTACCTACGATCAAGATATGCACGCAAATCCAAACAACCCTAAAGCTACCAATGGTACTGACCAGGCTTGGGGTGGTAACCGCGCTCGTCCTGACTTGGTGAAGAAGTTCTTCCCTACTGGTAACGTTCCAAATCTTGAAAGCTACGCTACAGCAGAAGCTGCCGGTGACGACCGTGCTCTCTTCTGCGGTGTAAACCGTACATTGGATAATGAGGACGTTTCTACTTTCAAGAGCGGTTTCGGTGTAGCTAAGTTTACCAACTTCAAGACAGACGGTAGCGCAGGACATGATGCTACATTCCCAGATGCAGACTTCTTCCTGATGCGTGCAGCAGAGGCTTACCTGAACTTTGCAGAGGCTGATGCCCGCCTCAATGGTGGAGAGACTACAGCTGAAGGTACAGCAGCTATCAATGCTATCCGCAAGCGTGCAAATGCCTCTACCCGTCCTGAAGACAAGAGCTATTCTCTGAACGATATCTGCGATGAATGGAGCCGTGAGTTCTACTTCGAGGGTCGCCGTCGTATGGATCTGATCCGTTTCAACCGTTATGGTGGCAATGTCAACTACAACTGGCAGTGGAAGGGTGGCACCAAGGAAGGCCGCAACTTCTCTAAAGATTTGAATATCTTTGCTATCCCAACCAACGAGTTGACATCTAACAAGAATCTGATTCAGAACCCTGGATATTAATTCGTAAACATAAAAAGAAATTCATTATGAAAAATATAATTAAATCAGCTCTACTCGTTGTCATGAGTTTAACTCTCATGACAGCTTGTAGCGACGACAATGACTCTAATCCGTCTATTCAGACACCAACAGAGTTCAAATTGAATACTCCAGCATTGGTGAATACACCAATCGACCTGGCGAATTCGTCTAAGATTATGTTGACCTGCTCACAGCCTAACTATGGCTATACAGCTAGCGTTCAATATACAGTACAGGTTGCAACAGATGAAAATATGACTGATGCTGTTGAACTTTCAGAAACCAGCAACAGTGCCAAGGTTGCAATTGATGCAGCTTCATTGGCAAGTACCTTGACTAACATCTATGTGGAGAAAGGCAAGACTGAGGCTGATTTCCCTATGGACGTTAAAGCTTACTTCCGCTTGAAGGCAAATATTGTGACCAGCAATGGTAATGTTGTAGAGGGAACAGAGATTCTTTCTAATGTAGTTTCACTCAACAATATTCACCTCTTGTTCTCATTGCCACCAGTCAACTTGCCTAGCCATGTATATACTGTAGGCAACTTCTGTGATTGGAAATGGGACAATTGCTTCGATATGGTTCAGGTTTATGGTACAGAGGATACATTCTGGCATCTTGTCTATATCGACGATAGCGGTATCAAGTTCAATACTGCAGCAGCATGGAATAATAGCGAAGTTGGTTATGCTGGTATTACTGTTTCTGGCGACTGCAAGGACGACATCATTGACAATGGAGGCAATATCGCTTCCAAGAACCCAGGCTGGTATCTGGTAATCGTAACAACATCTGTTGTAAACCGTGAAATCCACTATGACGTTCAGTTCAACAAGCCAACAATCTGGCTCATTGGTCCTGCAGCTGGTAGCGACGATTTCGCAGAGGAAGCTGAAGGCTGGTCATTCACCGTACCTACAACCAAGGACGGAGAATTCGTATCTCCTGCATTCGTAGGTTCAGTTCCTGCTGGTACTGATAAGGGTGTACGTATGTACGTTAAGATTCCTGGACACGACTGGTGGCATTCTGAGTTCGTCACATTAGACGGTAAGATCAAGTACCGTGCAACAGGCGGCGACCAGGATAGAGCTACAGGTAATGTAGGTCAGCAGGTTCACCTCAACATCGCTAAGGGAACTGGTGAAATCAAGTAAATAACGATTTAAAATCGAAAGACAATGAAAAAGTTATCATTATATATCTCTATCGCACTTGCAGGCCTCTTTATGGGGTCCTGCAGCGAAGATTTCAAAGACTGGGCAGATCCTCAGACTAACCCACAGGAAGATGCCATCACAATTCCTGGCTTTACTGCAACAGCAGCTCAGGCCATCGACTTTGCCAGTGTGACAACAGATAGTGTCAACACCTTCTCTTTGAGCAGCGCAGCTCTTCCTGAAGGTTTTACTTTGGCAAATGCCCGCTTGGAGCTTACTCCTCAGGGTGTAGAGAATGCAACCAAGACAACTGTCAATACTGACCTTAATGGTAAGGGTGCAGTAGCAGACCTCGCACCTGTTGTAGAATCAGCTTACGGCAAGCGTCCTACAGCCCGCACTTTTGATGCTCAGGTTTATGTAAACGCAGTCAAAGATGGTCAGGCTGTTCTTATCGATGCTGGTAAGATAAACCTTGTAATGACTCCAAAGGCTCCATTCATTGACACTAACTACTATCTGGTTGGACAAATGACAGATTGGAGTTTGGACACCAAATTCAAATTCACCCACTCAGACGCAGACGTTTATGAGGATCCAGTATTTACCATTATGTTTACTACAACAGACGATAACCAATACTGGAAGATTATTCCTCAGGGTAATGTAGATGCAGGTAATATTTGGGCAGTAGAAAACAATCCTAAGGGTGTTGTTGGTGTAGAAAAAGATGGTGACGACGCAATGAGCGGTACACTTCTCACTACCACTTCAAAAGGCGAAAAGGCTAACGCTGGTAAGATTGCAAAGGCTGGTATCTATCAGATGACAATCAATATGATGGACTACACTTATTCCATCAAACAAATCGCACCAGAATACTATCTTGTAGGTGCTTTGCAAAGCTGGAGCGACCAAAACATGTCTTGCTTGATGACTGCTGAAACTGCTATGGTTCAGAACTTTACTACGAAGTGGACAGGTGATGCTAACATGAAGATTTGGCTCGGCAGTGACTTTGGCAAATGGGATAATGCCTTTGGTTCTGCTTCTGGTGATGGCGTAAATACAGCTGAGGGTAAGTTGAAGGCCGGTGGTGGTGCTATCGTTTGCCCAGAGAAGGATGCTTACTATACATTCACAGCCGACTTCTCTACCATGACTTATAAATGGACAAAACTTGCCAACCAGAATCCAACAGAGTTTAAGAATGTTAGCCTGATAGGTGTAGGTGGCAAGTGGAATGAAGGTGATGACATCGACTTGAAGCAAGTGGCTCCTCACAATTGGTATCTTGCCAAGCAAGAGATTCCGGCTGGTGGCTTGAAGATCCGTGCTGATCACAAGTGGCGCGATGATGGAAACTGGGGTTTTGCTGAAGGTCAGAAATATGAGAGTAAGGGAACTCTTATCACTTCTGGTGGCAGCAGCAACATTTCTGTTCCTGCAGGTACATATAATATCTACTTTAATGATATCACAGGTGCTTATGCCTTCGTTGAAGTGAAATAACATTTTGTACAAATAGTACACACATATATGTTGTGTGTGTTCATAATTACTAGGCGGTTCTCGAACATATCGAGAGCCGCCTATTTTTCTTTATCATCATCCCTATATTTTTCCCAAAAACCAGGGGCACTTGCATAAACCAGTGTTTAGGCATAGATGTTAGTAAGTCAAACTCGCTCTAAATAGGACTTCTCTTGAATATCAAGAAGTTGTAAAATTACCTATTCTATATAGATAACGATATGGAAACGAGCGGACTTCTGCTCGTTTCTGTATTTTACAAATGCAAAGAACGCCTTTATTTGGCGTGCAAAGATACGACATTTTTCCAAATTTCGCATAGCTTGCAAGAAGAAAACTATGGAAATTAGAACTTTTTAGGTTAATATTCATGCTTTATATAAAAATCTGAGCAAATATTTGTATAATAATCTATAAAAAATAGAGTACAAGTATGGCTTTACGGTATAAAAACCTTACCTTTGTAGTCGGAAATATTTGCAATGATTCCGACCAAAAATCAAATAGTAAAGCTATGCAAGAAGCTGTAGTAAACAAGATTAAGAGCAAAATCGCACATTGTAAGTTCGGGGAGGTGTTCTTCGTGTCATCCTTTCCGCAGTATGATGTGGAATACGTCACCAAGCTACTGGCGATATTCGAGAAAGAGGGGATTATCTCCCGAATATCAAAAGGTGTGTATGTCAAGGCACGCAAGACTCGCTTTGGCATACTGTACCCTTCTGCTTCTGAATTAGCATCAGAAATAGCCAAGAGAGACAAGGCTGTGATTATTCCTACTGGAGTGACAGCAGCCAACCTGTTGGGCTTCTCTACACAAGTGCCTATGACAACGAGTTTCCTCACGACAGGCTCCAGCAGAAAACTCTCCATGGGAAAACGCATGGTAGTATTGAAACATGGCGCTCCAAGAAACTTTGCTTTTAAAGGTGTCTTGATGCGTGATCTTGTACAGGCACTTCGCTGTATTGGCGAAAACAACATAACGGCTGACGATGAGAAGCAAATTTCCAAGCTGTTGGCGGAAAATCCTGAAGAGGAGACTATAGAGCACGACCTGCTGTTGGCTCCCGTATGGATGAGAAATATTATCAGAAGAAACATAAAAAGCAAGGCATTATGAGCAAATGGATAGATTTTACAATAGATGAGCGCAAGGCAATGATACAGGCTGTCAGCGAGGAAAAGCAGATAGACGAGGCATCTGCCGAAAAGGACTGGTGGGTAACGGCTGTACTCTATGCCATATTCCATACCAGCATAGGCAAGTATCTCTTGTTCAAAGGTGGCACAAGCCTTAGCAAGGGATGGAATATCATCAATCGTTTCAGTGAGGACATTGACCTCGCACTTTCAAGAGATTTCTTCTTGAATGTCAAGAGCCTTGCCTGTGCCAACTGTACTTCGAATACACAAATCCACCATTTGCGAGAAAAGGCACAGGACTATATTCTTGGCGACTTCAAGTCTGAGTTGAATGAAAAGTTAAAAAGAATGGGACTTCCCGTAACGGTTATTGGCGACAATGACGTATTGGATGAGAATGGAGAGCCACTCAAAGTGCCTCACGACAAAGACCCATCTGTGATTTTCGTCAAATATCCTTCGCTCTACCAAAGCAATGCTGCATACGCCACCCCAACGGTAAAAATTGAGATTAGTGTCTTGTCTATGGCAGAGCCTTTTGAAATGAGACGCATATCGTCATTGGTAGAACAAGCATTCGATGGCGAGGATGTGGACTCTGATTTGGTTCAAACCATTCGCACGGTTACGCCTGCTCGCACTTTCCTCGAAAAGGCATTTCTTCTCTGCGAGGAATATCAGAAGGCCGATCCACGTACCCATCGGATGACACGTCATTTCTACGATTTGGAAAAACTGATGCAGACTCCATACGCAGAAGTGGCTCTCAACGATGTGGCATTATACGAAGACATCGTCAACCACAGACGCAAATTCTATCATGTAGGGTATGTGGATTATGACAAAGAACTGCCACAAAGCATCCAGATTGTTCCAAGCGATGCGCTCTTGCCAAGTTATGAGGCAGACTACAATGAGATGAGAGGTAGCTTCATCTATGGTGAATCTTTGGACTTCTCTGCCCTCATGATTCCTAAGACATCACCAAATTTTTGAGAGCTTTTTTGTGTTAAAATAAGCA
>OBII01000465.1_pt1 | contig 16648 bp, 18 predicted proteins | sample 2433771 | NCBI WGS metagenome assembly OBII01 (sample SAMEA2452127, study PRJEB22498) | human gut metagenome | biome: human feces; feature: human gut; material: feces | place: Australia | collected 2012
GCACCGACAATACCCAGGGTGGAGGCGGCTCTCAGACCGAAGGCGGCGGTACTGGTGACGGAGAATAATTTTTAGTCAAGAGAATTTTTAGTCAAGAATTTGAGAAGCAGAGAAGCAACGTTCACCGCGCGTAGCGGATAGGTAATAAGAGAAAAATTCTCAAATTCCTCAAATTCTTGACAAAACAAAAATATTCTTGACAAAGACAAAAATCAATCTCTTCTATGAAAACATTCTATGTCTCGCTGATTCTTTCCATCCTTCTTCTCGTAGGTGGATTCTTGAGTCCTCCATTAGGAATCATCGACAGCAGTGTCCTTTCTGCCGTAGGACTCCTCTTTGCATTCGCCACTCTTGCCCAGCTTCCCCAATTGCTTGCAGCCATTGCCCAGGGCCGCACCTTCCGCCTCACCAAGGGCGACTTGACAGCAGAGGTGACAAGCAACTCTGGTGAAACGTGACAGGAAAATCTAATACAATCAGGCTCGCTCCATAAGGGGTGAGCCTGTTTTTATTGTTGTCATTTTTGTCAAAGTCATTTTTGTCATTTTCGAGTTTTGATGATCTTCGCAAGATTTAGTCATTAGTCATTTTTGTCAAAGTCATTTTCGACTTTTAAAGTGGGCTCATAACTCAACTTTCGCAAGTTTTGCCCCACACGCTCTTGTTGATTGTCATAATGACCAGAGCGATGCCCTGGGCTAAGAGCTTTTGGGCCTTCAGCCCGTACTTGAACCACTTTGCGAAACTTTAGTTACAACTTATTTCCTTTGATTTTCTTTTCTTAGAACTTCTTTCCGAAAGCGATATTGCAGAAAGTCTTTAGCAATATCTTGGCGTCAAACCACCACGACCGATGCTCCAGATAGTAAAGGTCGAGTTCCAGACGTCGCAGCATCTTCTCCATCGTATCCGTATAGCCATTATACAGTGTGGCATACGATGTAACTCCAGGTCGAATCTGATATAGGAACTGGTATCGTGAATCGTGCTCCATGATCTGGTCGATATAGAACTTCCTTTCCGGTCTCGGACCGATGAACGACATATCCCCTTTGAACACATTCCACAGCTGAGGAAGCTCGTCGAGGTGATGGTCACGCAGGAAATGTCCAATCTTGGTCATTCTATTGTCTTTCTTATGACCAAAGAGTTGTGGACCATTCTTTTCTGCGTCAACTCTCATAGACCTGAATTTATAAATATAGAAAGGTCTACCAAACCGTCCTATACGTTCTTGCTTAAAGATAGCGGGTCCTCCATCTTCTCTTCTTACTAAGAAATAGCAGATAACAAAAAGAGGCGAAAAAATTACAAGACTTATTCCTGAAAGCAAAAAGTCACCGATGCGCTTGATATTGCGCTCAAACTCATTCATGCCATCAGCAATAAAACGAGGGTTATCTACATCCTTATTCATCTTGATATAAGATGGTATTTCAGGTAAGTCTTCAGAGTTTTTAATTATGTTAATAGCGTTTGAAAACATAGTTTCTGTTTCTTTATTATTTATTATCAAAACGGCATAGTTTTCTTTTTATTGTATTTTTCTTAAAGTTTTTTGCTCCTTTTATGTTTTGCAGTACTGGGATAAAAATAAATCCACAGATTGTGCTCATCGCAAAGGCACCTATGATAGGGAGGATATAGTGTATCATTGTTGTTCTATTTCTTTGTTATTCCGTTTTGGATTGTGTGTATTTACTTTTCTTTATATATATAACCCCTAACTTTAACAATTATTGCATAGTAATCAAAAAAATGATTTTTTTGTTGTAAGTATGTATAAAATGTTTCCTCTTTGTTGGTCCAATGAGCATGGTTCATCATACTTTAGTTCTGCCATGGTGCGAAAAGATACGCATAAGCGAACGATTAATTTCTTATGTTTTCATTAAAAATATTTGGATGGTATTGAAAAAATGTGTATTTTTGTGCTAAAATATTAGCAATATGAACAATCCAAAGCGCATCCCATACGGCATGATGAATTTTGTGGCGTTGAGAGAAGAAAACTGTTATTATGTGGACAAGACGAGGTTTGTTGAAGAAATAGAGCATGCCAACATGTATTTCTTCTACATACGTCCTCGTCGTTTTGGGAAGAGTCTTACCCTTTCAATGTTGCGTCATTATTATGATGTGAATGAGGCTGATAAATTTGAAACATGGTTCAAAGGATTGTATATAGGTGAGCATCCTACACCTTTGCATAACAGCTATTTAGTACTGTATTTTAATTTCTCTGTAGTCAATGGAGAAATTAGTTCCTATAGAGAGTCTATGGATTCGTATTGCAATACGGTCTTTACTTCTTTTTGTGAGAAGTATTCACGGCTTTTGCCGGAAGATGCCTTGATAAAACTGAAGGAGAAAAAGGGAGCAGTAGAACAACTTTATTGTGTGTGCGACCTTTGTGACAAAGCAGGTCAAAGTCTCTATCTCTTCATCGATGAGTATGATCATTTCACTAATACAATACTTTCAGAGGTTGCGCGTCAAGATGACTATGCTTCGGAGACACATGGTACAGGATATCTTCGCTCCTTCTACAACGCAGTTAAGTCAGGTACAGATTCAAGCATCAAGCGAGTATTCCTGACAGGAGTGAGTCCTGTGACGATGGATGATTTTACAAGCGGTTTTAATATAGGAACCAATTATTCACTCGATTCTCGTTTTAACGAGATGACAGGATTTACAGAGGTAGAAGTACGTGCCATGCTGCAAGAGTACTCAGAATATTATGATTACAATCATTCTATTGATGAATTGATTCAGATAATGAAGCCTTGGTACGACAACTATTGCTTCGCCAAAGAGTCTTACGGAAAAACTACAATGTATAATTCCAATATGGTTTTGTACTTTATGGATAAATATCTCAATAATGGTTGTGTGATTCCTGAGGACATGTTAGAGGAGAACATCCGTATTGATTACAATAAGCTTCGTATGCTTATTCGTAAAGACAAAAATTTTACCCATGATGCATCTGTTATTCAAGACTTGGTAACTTGTGGCTTTGTCGTAGGTGAGTTGAAGGCAGGTTTTCCTGCAGAGAGAATCTGTGAGCCCGACAATTTTATTAGTCTTTTGTACTATTTCGGCCTTGTTACAATAGCAGGAACTTATCGCGGAAAGACCAGGTTTGTGATACCTAATGAAGTAGTGCGTGAGCAGGTTTTCAAGTACCTGTTGGATACTTATGATGAGAACGGATTGTCCGTAGATGTCCGTAAGCACGACGGATTAGAAGAAGGATTGGCTTATGATGGTAATTGGAAATCCTATTTTCAGAACATATCAGACACCATTTATCTTTTTTCCTCACAACGTGACAAACAGAAAGGCGAGTCGTTTGTACATGGTTTTACCTTGGCAATGACTTGCCAAAATCAGTTCTATAGACCAGTATCAGAATACCCTAATCAGGAAGGGTATGCTGATATTTTCCTCTTGCCATTGCTTGACATTTATAAAGATATCCAGCATTCCTACGTGGTAGAATTGAAATACGTGAAGTCAAATGCTTCAGAAGCAGAGATAGAAGTAAAAACTCATGATGCGGAGAAACAAGTATGTAAGTATGCAGAAACCGAAATGGTAAGGTTGGGTGCGAGGAGCACTCATCTCCATCGTATTGTGATAGTATATCGTGGAGTCGAAATGGTTGTATGTAAAGAATTATAGACTTGATGGTCTATGACAGAACGGCTTATGTAATTTTATTCCTAAAGAAGTATTTGAACTCGTGATTCTGCATATTAATCAATGGAGTGAACGCAAAAAGTATTTATTCTATAACGAATATTTCTTGTGATAAATTTTGTTGTGTCAAAGAAAAAGTGTATTTTTGCGAAAAAATGTGAGCAATATGAAATATCCTATAGGAATTCAGACCTTTGATAAAATAATAGAGGGTGGTTACTCGTATGTTGATAAGACTGCCCTTGTGTATAAAATGGCGCATTATGCGCAAAATTTGTTTCTGAGTCGTCCTCGACGATTTGGAAAATCGCTTCTTGTATCTACTCTTCAGGCTTATTTTGAGGGACGCAAGGATTTGTTCAAAGGACTTGCTATCGAAAAAATGGAACAGGAATGGGAGGTCTATCCTGTGATTCATATAGATATGAGTAGAGGTAAGTATTATCAGTTGAAGAATTTGCATGCTATCCTTAATGGAATCTTGTCTAATTATGAGGATTTGTATCATGTGGGGACTCTCTCAGAAAATTCTGATGTCTATAGCGAAAGATTAGCTAACATTATAGCGGCTGCTTGTCAGCAGACTGGCAAGCAGGTCGTTGTTCTCATTGATGAGTATGACGCACCGATGCATGACTCTATGAATGATGAAAAATTACAAAATCAAATCAGGAATGTCCTGCGTGATTTCTTCAGTCCATTAAAGCAGCAAGATGCCAACCTACGTTTCGTATTCATTACTGGTATTTCAAAGTTTAGTCAGTTAAGTATTTTCAGCGAACTTAACAACTTGAAAATCTTAACCATGAAGAATGATTATACCACAGTCTGTGGATTTACGGAAGAGGAAATTCTTAAAAAATATACGGAAGACATCGAAGCCTTTGCCGAGGAAAATGAGATGACTTATGATGAAGCCGTGGCTGCTTTGCGCTACCATTATGACGGATATCATTTCTCAGAGAAGTCACCTGGCATATACAATCCTTTTAGTGTTATCAACGCTTTGGATGATAAGAAATTGAACAGTTATTGGTTCTCCTCGGGCACTCCTACATTCCTTGTTGAGCTTTTGCAGAAAAAGGGCTTGGACATGCTCCAGTTAGATGACCTTTGGGCTTCGGAGAAACGTTTTGATGTGCCAACCGAGAAAATCTCAGACCCAATACCTGTCTTGTACCAAAGTGGCTATCTTACTATCAAAGAGTATGATAAGCAAAGTAGGCAGTATCGTTTGGGCTTTCCTAACGAGGAGGTGCGTCAGGGATTCTCGACAAGCCTCTTCCAATATTATTCTCCTGATGGCATGGGCAAATATGATGCTTTGTGCCGTGCATATAGTGCCTGTGTGGTGCGAGATGGTGACATGAGAGCGTTCTTGTCTCACTTGAAGACATTCTACGACAAATTTCCTTATACATTGGTCAATAACAATGAACGTCATTATCAAGCGGTGATGTACACGATATTCGCCATGTTGGGAGCTGATATTACCCCCGAACAGCCAACTTCTGATGGCAGAATCGATATGGTGTTGAAGACAGATGACTGTATCTACATCTTTGAGTTGAAGTATGGCAAGGATGCTGAAACTGCCATTGCTCAGATAGAGAATAAAAAGTATGCAGCTGCCTTTGCTGATGATAAGCGTGGGAAGGTGTTGGTTGGTATCAACTTCTCTGAGGATAGCCGCACGATTGATGATTGGAGTGTGATAGGAAGGTAGTCATTCGAAATCGCTGTTATTCTGCTGTTTGTGGTATCAGTATGACCGAACTAACTTCGGTTATGATATCTGATGTAGAAAGATTGGGAGAATCTTTAGGATTGGCATATAATATATAAAAGCGTTAGGGATAAAATAGAATCTCTAACGCTTTTACCTTAAAATATTACCATGTCATCTTTTATCATCTCAGATACATTGAGAGGTGGTATGATGATATAATTTGTATTGAGTACTTTCTGTTTTGCAAAAGAGAATTCCTCTTGCTGTTCCGATTGTATGTACAGCAAAGTATTCTAATAACTCTTAAAAATGGATGATAATGGCGGTATTAATGCAGCTGTTAATCAGATGAAGTCGCGTCATTATGCTGATATTTATGCAGCAAGTGAAAAGAAAATCATTAGTATCGCTCTTGAATTTTCTAAGGAGAGTAGGGGACTGAAAAAATGGCTGGTAGTGGAATAGCACAGCATAGTATTGTCAATAGCAAAAGCCGTACACAAGAACAGCACACTGTCTGATAAGCTGACAGCCAGCTGTCCTTCGAAAGCCTATAGGCTGTCTTTCGAAAACCAGTGTTTAAATGCTAAGTTGCTTACTTATGCTTTTGCTGATTATATCATGTTGTCTTTCAGCTCATAAAAAACACCTTATAAAGTAATGTAAATGAAGTGTATATATTATTACAAATCTATTTTTTTGTAAAACTACTATGTTTCTTAAGATATTTATAGCTGTCAATCTTTCTTCTTATGATTTTTTTGAAATATGATGGTATGAAACCTAATAAGAATGTAGTATAGGCTTTTATTGGATTATAATCTAATATTTCCTGATATACTGCTAAGTTATATTTAATCATTGAAAGTTTATTGCTCGATAAGGATTCGCTTCTCAGATAATAGTAGGCAAGTGGTTCCTCTGTATAGGCATAGCAATCCTTACATGCTTTTATTATTTGTAGGAATAAAGCCCAATCTTCACTTTTGTATAGTTTTGGCATGAAGTATTTCTTACCTAATCTTTTTATATCATATATCGCAGTAGTGCAGCCGATCTTATTATCATATTTCATTTGATTTAATGTAATGTGCTTAGGAGGGATGTTTATGCCAACGATATTGTTGTTAATATCACAGATACAGTAGGCACTGCAGCATAGTGCGCAATTCTTTTTCTCCATTAAATCAATTTGTTTTTCGATTTTTTCGGGATGCCATCTGTCGTCACTGTCACAAAAGGCAATATATCGCCCAGTGGCTTTTTCAATAGCAATGTTACGGGCATAACTTGGACCATGATTACTTTTCAGATAGGTAACATTGACTCGACAATCTTTCTGAGAAAAATCGTTTAGAATTCTTTTTGTTTCCTCGTCTGATGAGCAATCATCTACAATGAGCAATTCTATATTAGAATATGTTTGGTTCAGTACGCTATTGATGCTACCAAATAGTAATTTGCCAGTATTATATGTAGGCATAATTACAGAAACGATATTATTTGCCATTTTTATTATTTTAATTGCAAAGGTACTATAAAAATATTATTAAATGTTATTTTTGGTTCAAAAAAAACATAAAATGTGCTTTTTCGTTTTTTTTATGTTACCTTTGTATAAAAAAATATGAAAGCTAACTATATGAAGCTGTTTTTGTTGCTTTTATGTGGATTATTAATTTCTGACTCTATTCCTGTTCAGGCTAAAGAAAAAAGTTGGAAATTGGTTTTTTATGATGATTTTAATTCTATAGGAAAGGAACGTTTTGATACGACAAAATGGATGGTCCCAGATCGAGAACCTTATAAGTGGTCAAGATGGATATCTGATTCTAAATCAGTTGTTCTTAGGAGAAATGGTAAATTGATATGTCGGGCTATACCAAATACTGCTTTTGCTGATTCTGCGAAAATGTTAACTGGCGCAATTTGTACTAAAGGTAAGTTTTCATTTAAATATGGAAAATTAGAGGTGAAAATGAAAACCAATTTTTTGCCTGGTAATTTCCCTGCTGTATGGTTGTTGCCAGAGAATCAAGGAAATCCTTATAGATATGGTGAGATTGACGTCGTGGAATTTTTTGGTACTGACCAGAAATCCCATCAAACAGTACATTCTCATAGTTCTTTTATATTAGGTAAAACTGAACAGCAAAATTCTTTTGCTCAGAAAGTTACACCTAATCAATGGCATATCTATGGAATGGAGTGGACTCCTAATTATATAACTATGTATGTTGATGGAAAATTAACAGGAACGTTTCTTAAATCCGATGATTCCGAAGAGGTCGAAGAAGGACAATGGACATTTGATCGCCCATATTATATTATCCTTAATCAGAGTGTAGGGGATGAAGGCTGGAATACTCCTATGTTGAATGCAATTTATGAAACAGAAATAGATTGGATAAAAGTTTATCAATAAGTTACATTAAGAAAGCTGCTATTCTAATAGTAGCTTTCTTAATGTTGCTATGATTCTAGTCATTGTAAATAAGAAGTTGTATCGAAACGGATGAGAAAAATATGTAGAAGAGTATAAATACAACATTTTTCGTTCCATTTTTTTCTTCTTATTTCTTATTTGAGTATTCCTTGAAGCAGAATCCTGTCTTTCTCTCACATAATAAATTGCCTTTTCGGAAGTCGTCTTAATCTTTTTAATGCGATATGAAATCTTATACATGAAAAAGGCATCTTCACCATGTGTGATTCCTTCTACAAAACGTTCTTTACCGATAGAATTTATGTCTATTAGTTTACAGCAAGAACTGGAGAAAAAACTACGAGAATTCAGAATATTATGTTTCTTGTGCTTTTGGCTATTTTTAAAAGCAATACCAAGAAAATGTTCTTTTTCTTCTTTTTTGCGTTCATCTACAGATTTTGCATAAGTTTCTACGATAGCATCGTTTTCTGCTTGTGCCAACATTTCTTCCAAATAGCAAGAACTAATCCAGTCATCGTCATCAATAAATGTGATGTATCTCGATTTTACAGCTTCAATTCCAATATTTCTTGCTTGTGATACCCCCTTTGCTTTTGAGTATAGCAAAGTGGAATTGAATGTATATGATTTGAGATGTTCTTCTATTTTTGACCAATATGGTTCTTTTTCTCCATTTAATACAATGATGACTTGAAATTTGTCTTTATCTAAGGATTGCTTTTCTATACTATCCAAACAATCCCATAGATAATCTTTGGGAATATATGTTGGTATAATAACGGTCAAACCATTATTATCAGGTTCTTTATATTTTTGCATATTCAATTTCTATATTTCCTAATTCTGCTGCAATTTGTGAGTAAGATGAAAAAACACTTCCTATAATTTTTTGTGTTTTGCTTAAACAAAAAAGGTCCACAACCGCAAATTTCATACCTTCTAATGTGTTGCGATCTACATCTTCTCTAATAGTTATTATGGAATCTGGAAATTTTTCCTCCAATATATCCTTTACATGATCATCATCGCTGGCGAGATAAAATTTAGTATTTGCATCTTTCTTCAATTCTGCATTGATAGAATTAATAAAAGCTTCCAGAGGTGAAGATTTTATAGACTCAATGTTGTCTGTTCTGCGAATATGGATTCCAATTGTTCTTTTTGTGAAATTTTGAACAACTTTGTCGATTCTTTTCTGTATATCGAGTTGAGGTACAAATATATTCTTTAGCTCATATTCCTTACACATCGGGTAGCAGGATATCAACAAAAGAGTATTTTTATACTGCTTTTTCAATTTCTCGTAAATATCACTATTGCTTCTGTATATGCTATAGTTGAATATACACTGCTCACTTAAAAGATGCAGAAGTAACGCTCTTTTCAGATAGTCCTTTGTACCATCAATTTTGTATATCCATTTCTGGTTTTCTTTCAACGTAATATGTCTATTATTTATTGGTTGAAACAGGTCTTTGAAATCAGCTTTTAAGCCGATACTGTTATTCCAATATATGATAGCTTCAGATTGATAGCGCTCCGCAACAGCTATTCCTGTTGCGATGGCTCTCAATCTATTGCATAATCCACCTGTTGGTATAATTTTTACTTCCATAAATTTAATCAATAATTGTATTTTTAATTGCGTCTAAATAACCATGACCATATTTAATATCTGGTTCAACGTAATTTCCTTCACCCCATTCGTTCCAAGATCTTAAGAATATGATTTTATGTTCATTTTGTTTATCTTCTATAATCTTTAGAGCATCTTTGATGTGATTCTCAAAATTTTGAGGTGTGGAGTTAACGTAAATGCCCTCATTCTTACCAACTCTTGGAGTTCGATCCCAGTTAGAGATAATGGTTGGAAATACGTTTTCCCAATTGTCTTCTGGAGAGAAGAATTTTTTCACGACTTTTGGATAGTCGTATTTTAAAGCTGGCAAGAAAGGAAATCTTTCCTGAATAGCTTTTCTAATTATTCTCTTGTATTTACCTTGATAAAGCATTTCTGCACGGTTCTTTCCAATTGGGTTGATACCATCGAATCCTAAATCTAAGAAGCTGTTATAGACATCGGCACTACTTTGCAAATTTGGCAATACTCGTGTTATACTTCCATCCGCATTTCTTTTTATAGTTGTAGTGGAAGCACACATTGCAACAAAATATATACCTTTTAGCCCATTATCTTTTGCAAGTTTTCTCCAAAGCTCAATGAAATGAGTTACTTCTGCAAAGTGGTAAGGGTCAAAAATTAAAAATAGTGGTTTACCATCTATTGTTATATATCTGTGATCTTTAAATGCTGGCAAGAGATGGTTGAAATGATTGATGTAGTCTTCATCACCAGGATAAAGTTGCTCACAAATCATTTTGTTTCCACCCTTGTTTTTCCACGTGTTGGTTTTCCAATCATGATTAGCCCATGCAAGGCAAAAAGGAAAATCAGGTTTTCCTGAACTTAGTACCTCTTCGAAAGGACGTTGTAAAAGTTGTTTGCCATTTCCCATCCAATAATGCCAATAACAAAAGCCTTCAATTCCTGCTTCTTTTGCTAATTGCGCTTGTTGTATGCGTGTCTCTTCTAATCGTAAATCATAGAATCCCAAGTCTGCAGGAATCTTTGGTTGATAATGGTTATGGAATACAGGACGGGCTTTGGCAACATTAGTCCATTCAGTAAACCCCGATCCCCATACATTATCATTTTCTGGAATTGGGTGAAATTGAGGTAAATAATATGCAATAACTCTTGCTTTCATGTTGTTATATTTTTATATTTTTTATATTTTTGTTGTCGTTTAATCGGGCATGATTATATTTCCCAATCCATAATGCGGTATGCTTACATAGAGCAGAATGAGAGATATTATAACTACTAGGGTGATACCTATCCACTTCTGTTTGATGGTGTATATAAGATAGGTATAAAGCAGTATATTCACGATACAATATAACTGGCTTGTTCGCAAAGCCAAAACTGGCAAAAAGGAAAGTGCTGAATACAGAGACAATCCTATTGCTGATGTTTTAAGTAATATCGGGAAATTACTGCATAGTTTTGTCAGCGTATCCTTAAAGAGGAAGAGGTAATAATACAGCAATATCGACATGATATGTAGCGGATCAAAAATATTGATTGCTACTGTTATTTTTCCCTTCTCTACTGCAGTCTGGTAAATTGCCAGTTTGTTACCGATAAATGGAATTGATGGATTCATCAGAATACTACCCCCTGCATAGAATACTACATATCCCAACGGAATAGCGCATAGAAATAGAATAGTTGTCTTTTTGTTGAAAGGTTTGTTGTCCAGAAATATGATAGGAAGGAGTGTTAATGATGAATAATGTATTAAAGATCCTCCAAGCAAAAGCAAGAAGGCTATTTTCTTTTTGTTCTCTGTTATGAGATGAAGTGCAATAAGGAATATTCCCGATACGACTCCTGCTCTTATCTGTGTAAGATCATGCAGTACATAGTAGAAGCTAATGTAACATAGCAGTGGAATAAAATAGAATTCGGTCAATTTCCTAAATGCAAACATTTTTAAAGACACTCCGAATAGTGCGTAAAACAAAAACAAAATGTGTACATTGTCTGTAAAGCATCTCAAAATGTATGATATGAGCAGAAATGAAGGTTCAACCATCTCGTCTGTTCTATTCTTGAAATAATTCAAGAATGTTTTTTCATAATTTTCAGAGTCTGGATCCAAGCCGATTTCTCGAAATCCAGCAACAATTATCAGTACAAGACCAATCAGAAAAAATAATGGCTTCTGATATTTCTTGATATATTCTTCTAAGTAACAAAGTATAGCAATGATAATAAACATTGCCAATAAGATGTAACCCATATTGCTTTATTTTTTTATTTTTCTATTAACTAACTCTTTGATAAGTTTCCGTTCCGTTGTTGAAATGCCAACAGTATATAATAGGATGGATATGCTTATTGCAGAAACGGCAAACGACAAGATGAGTTGAAGTATACTGTTTGTATTCAACGTCTCTACGAAATATACAATCAGCGTTGTTGCAGAAATAATCAGGATGCCCGGTAAAACCAGTCGTGCCATATATTTAAAGATGGTTAAGTAGGATATACTTTTCTGCAGCATGAGTAATCTGATGATATGTGCCAAAATGCAAAGTCCAATCATGGTGATGAACACATAATAGGATGGCATGCCTAACTTGAATAGAATCCAGCAGGTAGGCAGGCACAGTATCGTCATGCTTTCCACATACATACTGTATTTGCGTATGTTGCCTGTTGCCTGTATGATAGTGGTAATCGGATTATGTAATGCCAAGCATATAGTATAAACCGCATAGAGTCTAGAATACAAAACCATGGTAGGTGTATACTTCCCTAGCCAAAGTTTAAGTAAAGTCTCTGCTTCGAAGATGAAGGGGATAAGTACCATCGTCAGCAGATAGAGTATGGCCTTGCTGCTTGCGAAGAAAAGCTGTTCTAAATATCCATTCTCCTTTGCAGAATATGATTTAATCATTGCTGGTCGGAATGCAATGACGATACTGTTGGTGAGAGTATTGATTGCATTGTATATTTGATTGGCAATACCAAAAGCAGCATTGATAATAGGGCCAAAAAATATGTTTAGGATGATGGTGCTTCCCTGAGTCATGCCTACACCAGCCAATGCTCCATAGAAAGACCAGCCAGAGAAGGAAAATAATTCCTTGTATAGGCTTTTTTTTCTTACTATGGTATATTTACATTCCGAATATTTTTTCTTTGCAATTATGATATAAAGTATCATCACCATTAACGCCTCAAACATCAGGGCTGCTCCGTAAAATAACAGATTATCACCACCTGTCATACCAATACAATAGGCTATTAGAAGTTTTACGATGCAATCAATTGTAGATATCAAGGCATAATATCCCATGTTCTCATTGGCAAAGATTGCACCGATGAATGGTATCTGAAGAAGTGTAAATATGAAAGAGCAAAGGGAAAATTGAAAAATCCATTGAGCTACTTCCAAACGTTCTTGTGGAATGGTAAGTTGGGTAGAAATTAGCCATGGTCCAATCAACTCGATAATGATAAACAAAATGAGAGCTGTCAGCATAACGATGTTGAGGCTAACCGAGAAAATCTCCTTCAATCGTTCTGTATCTCCTTTACCCATTGCGAAAGAATAAAAACGTTGCGTAGACAAAGCAAGTACGTTACTGAAGCATGTGCTTGCAGTTACTACTCCTGCTACGGCATTGAAGATTCCATAATCTTCCGTGCCAAGTCCTGCCAATACCCAACGTATTGTGTAGAGATTGACGAAGGTTATAATAAGCATTCTGGCGAATAGCACTAATGTATTGGATGCTATTCGCTTAGAACGGTTTTGTATGTTTTTACTACTTGCATACATACTTAATCTATTTCTCCAAATATGACTTTTCTAACAGAAAAAAATGTAATGATTAAGAAAGCTAATAAAGTCATCCCTAAAGCAAAAATCATTCTTTTTGGTCCAGTTGGCTTCAAAGGAACTGAGGCATTTTGTAATGTTGTAAATGCCGGAGTTTGCATTAATAATTTTGCTTGTGCTTGTTGAACTTGTGTAGTCAATGCAGTATAATTATTATATAATAACTGCATTTCGTTCTCTAAGTCATTTTCTTTCAACTTATATGATTCCAAGATAACATCTTGGTTTGCATCAGAATAGCTGCCATAAGTACGGCGTACCTTTTCATATTTCTCCTTGGCATCTTTGCACAATCTTTGATAATATTCAAGATCTGTACGTGCTTTACTTGTACGATATTCTGTAATAAACTGCTGCAATCTTTGTCTTACTGTATCAGCAACTGTTGCACAGATTAAAGGATCTTGGTCATCGACAGATATTGAGATGACATAGTCTTTCTTATCAACGTTACATTTTATCAGGGAACCTATGCTTTTTGCTACTTCATCTTGCTTTTTGGTTAACATAAAAGGGTTTACCTTTTGTTGCTTTCCCTTAGTGCCTTTATCACTTGAAAAAAGACTTTTTATAGAATAATAAAGTTTTTTCCACCATGGTGCTTTTTGCATGGTAGAAAGATAATTATAATATGTTGTATTTATTTTACCATCCTTTGATTTTACATTAACATCAAACAAGCTTGTGACGAAATCATTAGATTCAATTAAGTCGGGATATAATTCTGGAAATATGGCATCACCTCCTGCTTTAGAACCTCCCATATCAAAACCGAATGAAGATGCTAAATCAGTTAATGAGTTTGAATTAAAACTTGAAAGTTCTGGTGCTAATTTTACAGTCGACGTATAAGTTCGGGGTACGCAAACTATGATTAGATAAGATAATATTGCAACTACAGGGAGAACAATAATGTATGCCTTCTTATTTTGCCACATTGTTTTAGCGATTGCAACTACATCTATTTGCTTTGTTTTTTCTTCTTTATATTCCATGTTATTTTTATTTGCTTATTTTATATATAATGCAAAATTACTAAATTTATTTTGTTTTGAGTCAGATATTTTATATTTCTCCTATCTCTGTCGCATTACCTTGCTGGAATATGAGGTGTTATTTCTATCATTATTTATTGATAATTTCCCAAATTCCATTTTTATCTGAACCTTTTCTGTGTATAAATCCATTGTCTTGTAATTTCTTGATAATCCTGGCAATCGTAGCCCTTGACAATTTAGTGATTTGAATAAGTGCTTGATATGTAACACTATTGTCTTTTTGTATCAAATCTAATACTATTGCCTCATACTCGCTGATTTTTACAGTCTCATTTACAGTCTCATTTACAGTCTCATTTACAGTCTCATTTACAGTCTCATTTGTCTTTTGGCATCCTCTTGGCAAGACAACAAGCACACCGCCCATAGTAGCCTCTAATTTAGGTGCAGGTAGCCCTGCATTCTTGAAGCCTGCTTGAATGATACCAATGCCTCGTCCCCACGATTCGATGAAACCAGCTTTGTAAAAAGCATTGGCTATGTTGAGATTACGGGGCTTCGAGGTATCTTGTTGGGAATGTCTTCCATAAGTTGTTTGCTGTTCTTGATGCCGACAACTTCCTTTTCGTCATTGATTCCAATGAAGATTCTTCCGCCATGTGCATTGGCAAAGCCGCATATCCATTTGAGGTATTCGTCTTTCCAGCTTTCTTTGTATTCTATGTCTTGACTTTCTTCTTGAAACATGTTGAATCGTTTGTCTTTACTGCAAATTTATAGCTTGCTTTTTGATATAGCAATTGCAGACGTAAGTAATTATATTATATGTGTATTTATATATATAATGCAAAAGTATCTGATTTATTTTGTTTTGATTCAGATATTTTATATTTCTCCTATCTCTGTCGCATTACCTTGCTGGAATATGAGGTATATTCCGTGAAGTTGTGTTCCTGCAGTCAGACTTTGTATATTTGTATCTGCTATGTATTTGTTTAATTGTTCTACAGCCTGTTCCTTTGCTGTCTTTGCTTCTCTATCCGTTGCCTTTGATGGAAGATACTTCAACTCTATGATATAGCTGTGGCTCATGGGAGTCGCCCTTAATGGCATCGAGCAAGTGGGAGAGTACGGGGCCGTATGGCATAGCGCAGACATCGTCTGACGTTATGCGTTGTCCCCATTTCGCCAAGTGCTTCAGTTCAGCGAAGTAAATGGTTTTCAAGAGGGTGTAGTAGTCTAGCTCACCCGTCTTGTTGAGGACGTAGAGCACGATTTCCACCAATCTTTCTTTATCGTATCTATTCATCTTTCCGAATTTTTCGGCAAAATTACAACTTTTGAATGATATAAGCAAATATTCTTTCTTGAGAATGAAGAAATGGATTGAAATATTTGGCGGTGTCGGGGGAAAAGCGTAAATTTGCAACAAAAAGTTGTGCGTATGAATCATATAGCAGAAGAACGATATATCAGCTTGCTGACCGACTTCGGTTTCAAGCGTATTTTTGGAACCAAGCCCAACAAGGACTTGCTCATCAACTTCCTGAACTCTTTGTTTGGGAAGGAACAGGTGATTACGGACGTGAAGTACCTGAACAGTGAGCATGTGGGTGACGTATATACGGATGGGAAAGCTATCTTTGATGTGTATTGCGAAAATGAGAAAGGTGAGAAGTTTATCGTAGAGATGCAAAACGCATATCAGACTTACTTTAAGGACCGTTCGCTTTACTATGCCACGTTTCCGATAAAGGAGCAGGCTCCTAAGTCGGCAGATTGGGATTTCAATCTGTCGCATGTCTATGTGGTGGCTTTGCTTAACTTCAACATGCATGAGGAGTCTTTCGATCAAAAGGCGATTGCCCATGATGTAGGTCTCTTGGATAAGAAAACCAAGAAGGTGTTCAACGATAAGTTGACCTTCAAGTATGTGGAGATAGCAAAGTTTGATAAGCCTCTGGAGAAGCTTCGCACTCTTTATGATAAGTGGCTGTATGCGTTGAAGAATCTTCCCAAGTTGGAAAACCGTCCTATGGAGTTGAAAGACAAAATTTTCGATAAACTTTTTGCTGAGGCAGAAATCGCGAAATTTTCAAAGAAGGAACTTCGGGAATATGAGGATAGTCTCAAGGCATACCGTGACATTAAAAACTCGCTGGATACGGCTGAGGAAAAGGGGAGGAAAAAAGGTAAGGAAGAGCGTTCTCTTGAAATTGCTCGTGAAATGCTGCAAGATGGCGAGCCAATAGAAAAAATTATTCGATATACCGGGCTTTCTGAAAAT
>OBII01000466.1_pt1 | contig 16567 bp, 38 predicted proteins | sample 2433771 | NCBI WGS metagenome assembly OBII01 (sample SAMEA2452127, study PRJEB22498) | human gut metagenome | biome: human feces; feature: human gut; material: feces | place: Australia | collected 2012
GAGTGCCTAAGATAGATATGGACTTCAACGAGAAAGAAATTGTCTTGGATGAGTTTTCGGACTATAGTGGAAGACAGATTCCAAAAGGAGTGATGAAGTATTGGGAGCATAGAAACGAGAAAGACAATTCTATCGGTGATATTGTCAAACGGATGGATAATCGTCTTTCTATGTTCAATAATATGTTTCTTAAAAAGGATAAAGTATGCAATACTATATCAGCAATGGAAGATAGGCTTTTGTATTTTGATAATCCAAGTTATATTTCAGCGCATGATACGATTTTAGCATCAACATTCCCGATGGATTATGACTTTAATGGCATGAAGCCTTGGTTTGCTTGCGGAATGTGCGTTCCTCCGGTTATGATGGCGAATGTAGCTGCGAGAATCTGGGATTGTTGGTTGTCAAAGATTAAAAAGGAGGAATGCGCATGATAACAGCAAGTATGACTTCGGGTGAGATGCGTAGAGTACGAAACTTAGATGAAGTTAGAATCTATGAGTTTCAGATGCGAAAAGCTAATGAGCTTAAACGTGAAATGAGAAAGCAGAACGTAAGACAAATAACAAAGACCTTTGAGTTTGCTACACCGAATGCCGATTATTTTATCGTTGTAGGTGTAAAACATGGCGATGTATTTGCTTCCGGTGTGTTCATTTATCTGAAGGAAACTAACGAGTATATTCCTATGAGCAGAAATGAGGGGTATAGCGAGGATTGTTTTGCTATGAGCGTTCATTTTCTGAAGAGATATGCAGAAAGGTATTTGAAAAAGGATTTGCCCATTACCAATGGTGAATCATAAGGATTTCGATAAGACAAACAATGATGTTGGTAACTTGGAGTATTGTACTGCAAGATACAATATGACTTATTCGGCTATTGCAAAGAAGACTTCATCCGCATACTTGGGTGTGACGTGGAATAAGAGCGCAAGGAAATGGCAAGCCCAATATCAGATCGGTAAGAAGAAAATCTACATTGGATGCTTTGGTACACAAGAAGAGGCTCATGAAGCTTATGTAAATACTATAAAAGAGATTTAACATGCTAGAATTCGATAGAATATACAATTCCGACTGTATAGAAGGAATGAAGCAAATAGAGACCAGGAAAGTAGATTTAATTGTTACTGACCCACCATATTGTATCTCCTATAAGACCGGATGGAGAGCAGACGACCATCGCTTTTCGAAGGAAATACTCAATGACGATAATGAGCAATTGATTATTGATTATATGAGCGAATGCTACCGGATTTTGAAGGATGATAGTGCTGCTTATATCTTCTGTAGTGCCAAAACATTGGACTTTTTTATGCAACAAGCGAGGAACGCAGGGTTTACCATTAAGAATGTGCTCATTTGGAGAAAGAACAACCATACGGCTGGAGATTTAGAGGCGCAATATGGGCAATGTTACGAGCCAATCCTGTACTTGAATAAAGGCAGACGAACCATAAACGGAAAGCGTTTGGAGGACGTATGGGACTTTGATAGAGTTCCATCTGATAAATTGGTACATCAGAATGAGAAACCAATTCCCTTGCTTATGCAATGCATCTTGAAATCATCGGACGAAGGAGATTTGGTATTTGATGGTTTTATGGGTTCAGCAAGTACTGCTCTGGCTTGTATGCGAACAAACAGGAATTTCCTTGGATTTGAGTTAGACGGGGAATATTTCAAGGTAGCACAAAAAAGAATCAAAGAAGAAATGTTTAATCAAAAAGATATGTTTGGATATGCTGGAGATAGATAAGATTTATCATGTTGATTGTCTGGATGGTATGAGCAAGATTGATGACAAATCTGTCTCGCTTATACTCACAGACCCTCCATATGAAATTTCAAGGAATTCCAATTATGCAAAGTCCGCTCCTACTGGTAAAGATACTGATAGATTCCGCATATCTATCGACTTTGGAGACTGGGATAAACAGGAAGCATTTGATATAGGCTCTATGATAAAAGAATCCTACAGGTGCTTGAAAGATGGTGGATATATAGTTTGTTTCTATGATTTGTGGAAGATTGGGGTCGTAAAGGATGCGATGATTAATGTCGGATTTAAACAAATTAGATTTATAGAATGGATAAAAACAAATCCTGTTCCAATAAATAGTAAGACAAACTATCTCACAAACGCAAGAGAGGTCGCTGTGTGTGGGGTGAAAGGTAAAAATCCTATCTTTAAAAGCGAATATGACAATGGAGTATATAGCTTTCCAATCTGTCGTGATAAGGGGAGATTTCATCCTACCCAGAAGCCTGTTAGTCTTTTCAGAAGCATTATAAACAAGCATTCCTGCAAAGGAGATATTGTACTAGATTGCTGTATAGGTAGTGGAACTACGGCTATTGCGTGTATTCAAGAAAATCGTAATTTTATTGGTTTTGAAACTAATAGAAAGTTTTACGACAAAGCAAACGAGAGAATAGAAAATGAATTAATGATAAAGCAAGATAGTTTATTTAGTAATGAAAGTTAGTGGGTGATATGATGGAGCTAAATAGAATTTATCAAGGTGATTGCCGAAAGCTTCTAAAGCAGCTAGACGATGAATGTATAGACCTAGTATGCTCTGATGTTGCTTATCCGGTACAAGCTAGAGGTGGGCGCAGTAGTATGAGTGGATATTGGACGGATTCTCAAACTAGAAAAGGTAAGATATTCAAGAGTAATGACATAGATATTTCGGAGTATATCAACGAACTATATCGAGTACTAAAGGATAAGACTCATTGCTATCTTATGTGTAACGACTATAATCTGATGCACTTTCTAGATGAGATAGGACGGAGTGAGTTTCACTTCACAAAGTGTTTAATATGGGATAAATGCACTAAGGTGTGTGGAACGTATTATATGAACCAAAAAGAGTATATCATTATGCTTCGTAAGGGAGGTGGAAAGCCAATTAATGAGTTTGGCACATCTGACATTCTGAGTGTTCCTATTCCAACCAACAAACGCAGGGATAAAGAAGGATTGATCAATCAGACCGAAAAACCAGTTAAGTTGATGGAGATTCTAATCAGAAACTCAACAAATGTAGGTGATGTTGTTCTTGACCCATTTATGGGGAGTGGCACAACAGCAAGGGCTTGCGTTAATCTTGAAAGAAAGTATATAGGCTTCGAAATAGACCAGCGGCAAGTAGATTTTTCCAATAACGAATTAAAGAGCATGAGTAGGCAATTAAGTCTGTTTTAAAACAATGGATATGAGTATGGTTATTCAATGTAACACAGTTGTAAGAAATGGGAATAAAGAGATAACGGATGCTCTTATAAAAGCCATTAAGGATGAAGCCTCGAAGCGTGGGTTGGTACGTGATGAATTGGTTGAATATTGCAATCAATTGTTAAGGAAAGGCGAAATCAAGGCTTGTATTAAGAATTTGTTTTATAATTTCAAACGTTATTTTTGGAGGTATTATTGATATGAGAAGAAGAAAGTTGAACAAGTCTCCAGTGCTAGGTCTCTGCGGATTTGTTGTCGGTTACGAGTGCAAGGAAAAGGGAATAAAGCTGATGGAGTGCGATAAGGCGCAAGCTGATGCAATCATAGTTCCTCATCACTTTTCACACAAGGTAACGAAGAATAGTTGCTTGAATCTTTTGGTATTGTATAAGGATAAGATAAGGGGTGCAATGCAAATAGGGTATGGAATCCGACCGCACATCAAGACTGAAAAGGGCGAAGTGTTGGATTACCATCAAGTGAGGGAATTTGACAGAATGTGGTTGTCTGATGATATGCCAAAGTTTAGCGAGACGATTTGCCTTTCTCTCTTGCATAAGTATATTAGGGCAACACATAAGGAAATCAAGTACCTTATATCTTATGCCGATACGTCCATAGGTAACAAGGGAACTATATATAAAGCTGCAAACTATGAGCATATTGATACCATTAAGGCAGATTTCTATGTGTTACCAAGTGGTGAGCGTGTGCATCCGGTTACGATGTGGCATCGGCACAAGACAAGAGCATGGGAGGTTCTAACGAAGCTATACCCAGGAATAAAAAAGGCAGAAGGGTTTCAACTTAAATTTCTGAAGAAGTTATGAAGAAAAGAAATAAATGTATTCCTCGTCATTTGCATCCAGATCCTGAGCATTGGGTTAGAAAAGGTCAATCTTGGAAGGCGAAGGTAGCTTATGAAAGCGAGGATAATGCTTGGGAGTTTCTAAATCAGAATTCGAAGTTGAAGGCTTCCGGCTGGCATCCTTACTTATGCAAGGTTTGCTCTAAGTGGCATATTGGTAGGTTACATAATTAACGATTATGAAAAAAGAAGATAGACTTAAAATATATTGCAAATACGATGGGCATTGTGCTTATTGCGGCAAGAGTATAGAGTATAAGGATATGCAGGTTGACCATCTTGTTCCGAAAAATCGAGGTTGTTACTCTCGGTGGAGCGACAAGGAGGGAAAATTTGTCGTATTCCATGGCGATGATTCCATGGAGAACTATATGCCATCTTGCAGGTCTTGTAATCTTCGTAAGCGTGATATGAGTTTGGAACAATTTCGTTCGGAGATTACTAGACAGGCTAAAGGATTGCTTAATGGTAAGGCTTCTTTCCAAGTAAAGATGTCGCTTGCTTATGGTTTAATCGAAGAGCACTTTGATAGACAAATTGTGTTCTACTTTGAGAAATTTAAATAGTTGAGAATATGAAGAAGTTTAAGAAGTCGATAGAGATTAGCACTAAGAATATTTCAGACGTTCTTCAAGTGCCAATTGTTACAAGTTTATACAAGACTAAGAATTTTAAAAACCCTTGTCTTGAAGGTCGTAGCGTTCCTTATGATACTATAGCATTGATGTATGTTCATATCGAAGGCTTTGATAGCGATTTTTGTATTGACCAAGGCAACATGCTCGCTCTTGATATTTGTGATACTTGGTATGCCTTTTCAAAAGCAGGGTGGGAGAAACATAAAAACGATGAGGTATGAAGAAGAAAGGATATTACGAATACGACCCTGTTATCTATCCAAGAATGTTATGTGTCGCTATTGGAATGAACCAAGAGGACGCTAACAAGTGTTTTGAAGGTAGAAAAGGTGAGGTTTTGAAGGTTGATTTCTCTAATTCTAACGCAATAACCTACGATGAAGTTAGGGAAAAGTCGAATAAGAAGCTTTGTTCATTTATTAATTTTGCAAGCAAGGATTCTATGAGGATGGGGATTTGTTGCCATGAAGCTTCTCATGCCTGCGATGCCATCGAGGATGCTATTGGTATGAAACACGGAGGCGAGCCTTCTGCCTACTTGATTGGTTGGATTGCGTCTTGCATCAACAAGGCACGTTTGGGTATTGGTGATTTCGTTGAAATCAAAGATAAGGAAGAAAAGTAGCCCAAAGACAAAATACCTTTGAGTGCTTTGCCCCATCACTATATATAATAATGTAGTGGTGGGGATTTTTGTGTTAACGTCAGCAAATTATTTGTTTGTATTATTATAGAGTGTTAAAAGCTACAAGAAATACATTAAATAACTTGCATATTTCGAATATTCTTTGTATCTTTGCATCGTAATTAAGAAATAAAGGTTACTAATTAAAAATGGTGAGACACACCATAAAAACTGTAAGAAGAAAGTGAAAAAGTTTTTTGAAAACTTATCTGAAAAGTTTAATGATGCGGCTTTTGAGGCGCAACTTGATGATTTTACTTGCGAGTTTGATGCTATTAACAAACCTGCTGAAATCGTGGTGTCCGTTAAGAGTAGAAAGGTTATCCATTCATATGGAAATATTTCTTCTTATCCATATTACAATGTAGATAAGATTAATATCTATAATGAAGACGGAGAAGACGTTTCTTCAAAATATCCTTTGTTCTGCCAAAGAGTTAAGGATTGCGTGCCTTCTTATAAAGATGTAGAGAATGACTTGACGGAGGCAAATATGAGCGATACCGAGCTTTATTTCGGCTCAGAGGCTAATTATTTGCGTTATAAGTATGGTAACTAAACATTTTGATTATGGAGTACGAAAATAAGTTTGTAGGTCTTTCATCTGTAACGAGTCACGACCTTAAAATATTAAGGTATGAACTAGAGTATGGATGGAAATTGGCTCTTATGCCAAATGATGTGTGGTACAACTAAAGACGTGGAGGGCTAATTATGGGCAATGAGGATTTAACGAATTGCATACCTTGGTATTGCCCACCACGCTTTAAGTGTGAAGATATACAAGATGGTAAGGTGCAAAGAAGAATGCGTAGAAAGAATCAACTTAGAAAAAGAAAGGGTAGATTATGGTAGACGATAAGAAAATAGAATCTGCAAAGGAAGAAATCTACGAGGATAAATTCCTTGGCTGCGGTGAAATGGTAGAAGCCTTCAAAGATGAAGATGCGATGGAAATGTTCGACAAAAAGGACATCAAAGAAGCTATTGGACTAGGTGCTAAGTGGATGCAAGAAGAATTTTTGAAGGACTTGTGGCATCCTGCTAGCGAAAAGCCAAAGAGAAAAGCACCTTTATTGTGTCATAGAGAGCGCAAATTCTTGTCATTTATGGTAGATGAACTTTCTGATTTTGAAGACTGGGATACTTATATATATGATTTTGATATAACTGAATGGCTATATCTTGATGATTTATTCCCAAAGAAAGGAGGTGAGGGATGAAAGGATTATGTAGTTACTGCTCCAGATATTTTTTTTGTAGCAAAAGACCCAATCAAAATGAGGAGGATGTAATACTTTGTTCAAGCTTTACCCAGAATAATGATAACGAAGAAAACATTTGGGAGCAGAGAAGATATGAGATAGCAAAAGATGTTGCAGCAGGTCTTGTACAACGTCCTAACTCTACGTATGACAGTGTTGTTAATTCTGCCATTAAAATCGCAGATAAATTAATAGAACGTTTAAAGGAGAAGTAAGTTATGATAGATAAAAATGATAGATTAAAAGTTCCTAAAAGACTTTATATTATGGACTACCAGCTAGAGCCATGTAAGATTGATGGAATCTCTGACGCAAGACTCAACGCATTCCCATTCAATACAACTAATGGGAAACTAGTAGAATATTTGTGTCTCGACACCCTATGGCATCCTGCTAGTGAAGAGCCAAAGAAAGTGAAGAATCTCCTATTGGAAACAACCTATGAGTACGGAAAGCCTATTTATCATCTTATAAAGTATATGCCAAATGGTAACAATGTTTGTGCTTGGAGAGAATGGTATAAAGGTGCTCACATATCTCGTTGGCTCTATATTGATGATTTATTACCAAAGGAGGGAGGTGAACAATGAAAGAGCTTAAATATTTGGTTGCTGGTGATGAGGTACTAGTTGAAGGTGTGTCTTGCAGACGTATCGCCAAAATTGATAAAGTAACAAAGACTCAAATTGTTGTTAATAACGCTAGATTTAGAAGAGATTCGGGCTGGCAATGCGGTGGTGATAGATGGAATGTTAGAAGAATATCTGTTCCTACAGAAAAGGAAATATCAGATATTGAAGAAGAGAATCTTCGTAAGACTCTCATCTACGCTATCAGTTCTTTTGATTTCAAACGCTTATCAACAGATGAGTTAAAACAAGTGTACAATATTGTAAAAGGCAAAGAAAATGAAAGAATTTGAAGTAGGAAAAAGAATCATTATTGAATGTGTAGAAACAAACAAAGATAAGCCATTTGTTTGCGATAAGTGTTTCTTCCATGACATATTGCCGTTTTGCCCTAATAGGTGTAGTGCGGCTAACCGTAAAGATGGCAAAAATATATTCTTTAAAGAAGTTAAGGAGTAAAGCGTATGAAAAAAGTATTTTTAGTTATGCTACCAGCATTGCTATTTGTAGCTTGCGAAAGTAAGCCGGTTAAAACCGAGACAAGAATGTATGAACTTACTTTCGTTGACGGTAAAACGGAAATTTATACCATCAAAAATGTAGATGTTAATGCTTGTGCATGTATTGGGCATTCTGGTGGTACTTATCATTTTTATCTACCGTCAGCAGGATATATTGACGCAGTTATTAGATTTAAAAGAGTAAAGTAAAGCGTATGGATATAGAATACATTCCAGGAGATTTGGTAATGACAAACGGAGTACCACTAGGTACAGCTAAAGATGTCGTTTACAGAGTAACATCATCAGACCCAACAAAGACTTTGAAGTTGGACGATGGAACGGTTCTGAAAGGTGTTGTCTGCTTAGAGAACATCGAAGGTGCGGAATTAGGAGATAAAGGCTATCTCTTAGGTGACTGCTGTGCTTGGGTTAAGGATGTTGTTCCGATTAATCTTGTGCCCGCAATTTTGGAGAAGAATGGATGGAAGGTTTCATCAGAATGTAAATGGATTTACGTAAAAGAAGATAATGTTAAAATTTTTAGACTCTTAGACGATATTCATTACGCTGCTTATATAGGATTTGTAAGGCTATTAGAATTTCAATATATTCATCAGTTACGACATTTTCTCTTCGGTCTTGGTATTAATCACGAAATAGAGGTGTAGGTATGAGTGTAGCAACACAAGTAAACCACCATTGCCCTTTCTATGGAAGAAAATGTTACGAATGTGGTTATTGGAATAATAGAGGAAATGAATGTGAGATAATAACTCATCAAGACAGAAAGATTTGATGTTTAACCGCCTTCGGGCATAAATAGATAGAATATGAATATAGACAAATTAGAAAGAGCTAACATTTTAGCAAAAAGCTTGATTCCTAAAGTAGATGAGCTTTTGAATATGTCTTCTCATTCGACAAACATCGCTCACAGTATTTATGGATTATCAGAAGGTGATGAAGAGTTTAAAACTAAATTCAAGCAGCTTCTGAATGAAACAAAACAGAGATTGCAAAAAGAGTTTGATGAGCTTTAGTAACTAACCACCCTCTCCTTGGTAACAGGGAGAGGGTAAAAAGAAAAGAATATGGACTTAGTAATTATAATATTAGGTTGGTTTGCATTAGGATTTATATCTGCTTATCTGTTAGCAATAGTAGGTAAAATAATCTTTGATGCTGCAACCGCTGATTATAAGTTATACAAGCATGTAAGATTGTGTCGCAAGAGATTGCTAAGACAGCGATATGAAGATTATGCTTGGCTATTACTCCAGTTAGAGAAAGATACGGAAGTTTTCAATCTTACTCATAACACAAGAGATTGGACTTTTGAAGATTGGAGAGAATTTTATCTTAAAAAAGCAAAGGAGGAGAAGTAATGAGTAAAGAAAAAGCTATTGAGTATATCACAAGAGCCAAAGAACAGTTATCAGACGATTTTCTTACTGTCAGGTTTTGTCAAATGGCTCGCAATAATTTAGATAAGGCACTTAAAGAGTTGGAGGATGAATAAGAAACAATTTAAGTAAGTAACTATGGATAAGAAAGAGAAATCAATCAAACTTCATCTAGATAAGGCTATTGGTTATTCAGACAAGGCTCATGACGAGTTGCAAATTGCTCTGAATATAGCTTTGGAAGGAAAAGGGCTTAGTGACGAGGAAAAGGAACTTTTAAGCGTTGACTTTGCAACAGGATCAGAAGAAGCCGTAGAGCGTGTTGCTGATGGTAGTTGTAATGATGAACATACAGGTGCATGGGATAGCCCAATTAGAGACTGCCGAATATCTGAGGTATATCGCATGACAGGTGAGCAGATACGTGAATATTTTAATTTGTGACAACTATGGATAAGAAGAAAGTTACAGAGCTGATACAAGAAGTTATCAGCAACAATGTTGATAGCTTGGAGTTTGGAAACGATAAGCATAATGCTCCTTTGAGAAAAGCGAATAGCTTATTGCATGAAGCTTTGATAGAGTTAGGAAAGTCAGACTGGGTATCTGTTGAGGATGAGCTTCCCCCTTATTATGAGGCTGTCTTGGTCTGTCATAAAGATTTCCCATGCAATGTGAGAATTGCGAACAGGGTAGCAGGAGAAAGAAATAGCTTCATTGATTCTAATGGTTTTACACATGATGAGTTCGATTTACCCGTATCTCATTGGAAACCTATTGATGAGTTGGAGGATTGATATGACAAAGCAAGAAGCAATGGCTTTCGCTATCAGCGTAGGAAAGCCGATAAGACATAACTCATTCTCAAAAGGTGAGTTTGTCCGATATAAAGGAAAGGAGTTAGTTGACGAAGAAGGAACTATCCTTCCTCAACAAGAGTTTTGGGCTATCCGTTCAGGTGGCTCTTGGGAGAATGGATGGGAAGAATATAAAGAGGATTGATTATGACAAGAGAAGAAGCTAAAGAATTTTATCCTATTCTGCAAGCTTATGCTGAAGGAAGGGTAATTGAGTGTAGAACCAAACCAAGTGCCGTAGAAGGCACAGATGTTCCGAATGATTGGACGGAAACGAAAGAGATTGAGTTTTGGAAAAATACAGAGTACCGAATCAAGCCAGATAGTAAGGCGAAAGCAAAGTACCGCCCTTTTGCCAATGTAGAAGAATGTTGGCAGGAGATGTTAAAGCATCAGCCTTTTGGATGGGTGAAGAACAATAACCTCTATCGGAATATCTTAGAAACAAGCGATGGAGCTATTTTTTTACCATCATTTCCTGGGGAGATGTTTGTGTCTTCTTTTAATAAGGCTAAGGAAAAATTCACCTTTGCTGATGGGACTCCGTTTGGGGTAAAAGTGGAGGAATAGTTATGGAAATATCAAGGAGAGCCTAGAGACCTCGAAAGAGACCATATAGAGGCAGTGCTAAGAAAGAGTGTTGAACTTTTATACGGAAAGGGAAAATAAATATGAAATGGGTATGTTGTAATGGTGATGGCGTTACATATATATGTGATGTTGAACCTATTAGAAATTGGAATAAAATAAAGTCGTATTTTAAAGAATAATAGTTATGCTTACATCAGACGAATTATACAAGATGAAACATTGCATTGGCTTAGATTGGAAGAAACCAAAAAGAGGTGTTTATGAAGCCTTTTGCAATGGAGTGATGTATTATGATGAGCCAGATACCTTATGGGATTCCTTATGGTCAAAAGGATATGCTAAAAGAAGCATTCAGCCTTATGGTATAGGGGCTCCTCGTGATATATATTATTATAGTGTAAACGAAAATGGGTTAAAAGAAATGGAAAAGTATTTAGGTATTAAAATTAAGATTTTAAGATAGCTTATGAAAGTAGAAGATATTAAATTCAAGGCAAAGAGTATCTTAGATGAAGCTTGGGTACAAGGCGATTTAATTCATAAAGAAGATGGTAAGATAGCCATATTAAGGAACGGATTTAATGTATCAGAAGTTGACCCTTCCACCGTCTGCCAGTTCACAGGACTGAAAGATTGTGAAGGCAATGAGATTTGGGAAGGTGATATTATAAGTAGCCCACACTTTGAACGTGTAGCCACAGTAAAATGGGATGATTCTTTATGTGGTTTTAAATGTTCAGATGTTACTGGGAATATTAATTTTTCTTTTACAGCTATTGCTCACTGTTCTGAATGGTCTATTGTTGGTAATGAATTCGATAAAAAGAAGTAGCGTATGAAGAAAAAGATTTTAGACTTAGCCAAGTCAGCCGTTTGGTTCGTCTTGTGGTTGCTTGCATGGGCATCTTACGATAAAAGAAAGATGTGTTGGAATGCCTTACCATTCGACCACCGCATCACAAAGGCGATAAACCTTAGCGCAAAGTGCAAAGCAAGGGATATTCTTCACGATATAGAGAAGAACGGTTGCCGAACTACTTTTAACCAAAAGGATGTAGAATCTTGCAGACGTAAGGTTGAAGGTTATAAAGTTTAACAATTAAAAAGAAATGAGATATGAATGAGTTTACAAAGGTCTTTGCAAAGACAATAGAAGATGAAGCTATCAAGCAGATAGAAGTTCTATCCAATAGCGATGCTTACTCTGGTTGTGAAATAAGAATAATGCCAGATTGTCACGCAGGTAAAGGCTGTACTATTGGCACGGTGATAGAGCTGGACAAAAGAGTAGTTCCTAACACCGTAGGAGTAGATATAGGTTGCGGAATGCAAGTCGTTAGACTTGGTAAAGTTAATATTAATCTACAGAAATTTGACGAAGCAGTCAATACGTTGATTCCATCTGGTTTCAATATCAACGAAGAAGCTTCTGCATTCATACATGGATTAGTTGACGGCAATATGTTTGGTAAATTTCGTTCTTGGGATAGTATTAATGGGATGGATATAGTATATCGTTCTGTTGGTTCTCTTGGTGGAGGTAATCACTTTATAGAGTTAGATGAAAACGAGGAGGGTGAGAAGTTTCTTGTGATACATACGGGAAGTAGAAACCTTGGTGTTCGTGTATGCAACTATTATCAAAACCTTGCTTACGAGTATTGCCGTAAGAAAATGGCTGATAAGTCTGAGGTTATTGCCAAGTTGAAAAGCGAAGGAAGAGAAAAGGAAATACAGAGTGTTATCAAGTCATTAGGTACTAGAACCATTAGCAAGGAACTTTCTTACTTGGAAGGTGATTTGCTCAATGACTACCTCAATGATATGCGCATAGTTCAAAAATATGCTGAACAGAACAGAATGATTATCGCCAACAGACTTGTAAATGCTTTAGGTGTAGATATTGATGCTGATTCAGATAAGTATTCTTTTACAACCATTCACAACTATATAGATACAGACAAGGGTATATTGCGAAAGGGAGCTATCAGTGCAAAAAAGGATGAGGTAGTCATTATCCCAATGAATATGCGTGATGGTTCTCTTATCTGCAAGGGAAAAGGTAACAAAGATTGGCTATGCTCTGCCCCTCATGGCGCAGGTAGATTAATGTCTCGTACACAGGCAAAGAAAGAGTTATCTATGGATTCTTACAAGAATGAAATGAATGGTATTTATTCCACATCAGTTTGTGAAGAAACCATTGATGAAGCACCTATGGCATACAAGCCAACCGAAGAGATTGTTGAGTTAATCAAACCTACGGTTGATGTCATTGATGTCATTAAGCCAATTTACAACTTTAAAGCAAAATCATAATGAGCAAGCAAACATTTGACTTCTCGGAGGCTCTGAGAAGAATGAAGGAAGGAAAGAAAGTAAAAAGGGTAATTTGGGAAGAATGTGGAGCTTATATCCATATTGTCTCTGAGACTATTGTGGCTGTATGCGATGGCAAATTCTTTCCTTGTGTTTTCAAAGATTCTGATGATATTCTCGCAACCGACTGGGAGGAGGTGGAATGATGAAGAACGTTCCATGTGTATGCGATTTCAGACCACTGCTATTCGCAGAACAATTCGAGAGATTAAGCAGGTTGGCACTTGTCTCTGTGTATGCGATTGCACTTAATAAGTTTTGGAAATCTTGCGAAGAGTCTTACAATAATCGTGTTGACGACCCTCGTTTGGATAGCCGTCCACCGTATCTTTGGCAATGGATGGATGATTCCGATATTTTGATAGGAAACAAGGTATATAGAAAGCCTTCTTTTAAGCCTTTTCTACACCTTCGTGATAGTGAAATTAAAAAGATTATAAATCAGTTTAATAGATATAAGATATAAGTATGAAAAAGAAAGTATTGCATCTGTCCGTCAAGAAGCAGTGGTTTGATATGATTTCTGCTGGCGAAAAGACAGAGGAGTATCGGGAGATAAAACCTTATTGGATTGAACGTCTGACTACTAACTGTGAAGTAGCTTATGATGTGGCGGCAGAAACATATTGCGGAATGGTTTACACCCACGTCCTTTTCATCAACGGCTGCCGCAAGGATAGTCCACGAATTGAGAAGGAAATTGAGAGTATCACCATCGGTAAGCCAAAGAAGGGAATGTGCCCAGACAAGTGGCTTGATACCGAGTTTTTTATCATTAAATTCAAGTGATATGAATTACATACAATGTGATGAATGTAAATATAGATTAGTCTGTAACGGAGAGCCACTTACTAGTGGAAGTACAGGAAGTTGCGACCATTGTGTTATCAGCAATACTCCTATATTTCCAAAGATTAAAACACCACCAGATGAAAGATACGCTGACATTTGGAATTGGTAAATATTCATAAATTAAGTTTAAGGGATATGAAAATAAAGAATTTACCTAAAAAGATTTATCTCAATATCTGTAGCAATGAAGATGAGGTAGATTACAATGAGCTGAACGGAGTAACGTTCAGCACAGAAAAGGTTGGTGTTACCGATTGTGATACGGAAAACGTTCCTTACGTGAATGCTGCATCATTATGGCACAACCTAATAGAAGATAAGCCACCATTAAGAAAGTGGGTAATGTTCCGATATAGTGGAGGTGGCGTAAATCCTACGGCTCTTCATTATGGAGCAATGAGTGACGAAATATGGGTTGTCACAAGAGGAGACGGAATACAGCGTATCGAAGCTCTGTATGAATGCTATGATAAGATAGAGTGGCTTGATTTTGATGAACTAAAATAGTAATAGCGTATGACAAACGAGGAATTTTGTAAGGCTCATATAGGTGAGCGAGTTCTTTATAAAGGTAAAGATATTGGCGCATACGTTGCAGGGTATGTAGAAGAAAAGTATATCATCTTAGGATTTAATGATTATACGGGTTGTATTAGTTGTTTCACTTCTAAAATAAAAAATCTTTGTGGAATGTATCACTCGTATCGATTCGCAAAATTAAAGTATTTGGAAGTAGTAAAACATTAGTAATATGGAAAAAGATAACAGTTGTTTTAAGCTTTTATTTATTCTTTTTATATTAGGAATTTTTGCTTATATGGGTATTAACGATAGGTCTCATAAAGGTAAAACTTTTTGATAAAGAAGCAAATAGACTAGGCATAAAACAGCAGTTGATGTTACAATAATAAGAAAGGGTAGGGCAAAAGCTCTACCCCTTTCGCAAAAAAAATAGCCCCTCCATCGACCAGTCTTGGTATGACAAGGCAATGCGTTGGGTTGACCCTGACTGGTGGGAGAAACATCCTAATGGCGGAAAGGATTCCTTGAACTTTGAAGAAGCTCTGAAGGCTATCATGAAAGCTACTGGTGCAAAAATGAATAAAAAGGAAGAGGAGAACAAAAACAAAGAGGGGGAAGACTAAGCTTCCCCTATCTCCTTATTATATATTGTTTCCTGCAAGGTTGATAAGATAATCAACGACCTTTGCATTTGCCTTGTTGATATTGGTATAATCCTTCTGGATATAAATATCGGTTATGTCCAAGTCCGAAACATGATTAAGAGCTTCATGAATCGTATATTTATCTATTCCCAGTTTATTTCTAGCAATTGATGCCCAAGTATGACGGGCTGAATAGAAGTCAAAACGAGGTATTCCCAACTCGTCCGCTATATAATGCAGACCTTTGTTGATATGCTTGTTGAAGCTACCCGAATTGGAATACTTTATATAGAAATCAAAAACCCTAGATGTTCCTTTGTACTTTTTAAATAAAGGTTTTATAACATCAGGTACTTCTATTTCTATGTGGGCGTTGTCCGCTCGCTTATCCCTAGTCTTGGCTCTGTCATATGCAAGCACACCATTCTTGTATTGCGTACATTCATACATATCAACAGAATTCATTCCCATCATACAGAACGACATAATGTAACAATCCCTAGCCATACCGATACGCCTTGTACCTTTGAACTTAAACACCTTGACAAGGTTCTCTTCACTGATTACCCTGTTCTTTGTGTTAGGTATATCCTTGGGAATAGAGAATTTCTCAAAAGGATTATTGGTAATCACTTTCTTATCATCCGTGTTGTATTCCTTAATAGCCTCATTGAACAAGTGACGGATATTGCCAAGGTATAAAGACTGTGCTCTAGGATGCCCATCGAGATAATCTTTATATCTATTAAGGAAACTATAGTCTATAAGCGAGAATGGCAGTTTTCTGCATTGATTAAAACGTTCCAAGGAGTTCAGCATTATAGAATAATTCTTCTTTCCTTTATTGGTGGAACGTTCTATCCATTTCTCTGCATACTCGAAGAAATCAAGAGTTTCGCTTTCTTTTGTTATATGCGAGAAAATCCAATCAATATCTACATCCTTGCCTAACAAGTCAATCTCTAGGTCATATAATTTATCCTTAAGGAGATTTATCTTGTCATCAATCGCCTTCTGTATCTTTCTGGATGAAATCTTCCCGCTTCGTGAGACGTCACTATCAGTCAGAACGATATTGGTAGGAATTCTTCTTCTCTGCCCCTTGTGTGAGACTACGATAGATACCTTTCTAGACTTATCTAGCTTTGGTTTTCCAAGTTCATATGTTATTGTTGCCATAATGATTCTCTTTAAATTTACAATGTATTGCGGACATTTTTGTGCATTTGCGGCAATTTTGCGGCATTTCTACACTTTACTTGTGGATTGTACAGCTTACTTGTGAAATTCACATCATCGCCATATACTCTATCGCATACGACACTAATAGACTTACTTCACGCTTATAACTAGATGAATTTTAGCGTTTTAAAGCAAAATAGGTGACATAACCTTTCGATTATATCACCTACGCTTTATGTTTGTTATTGTGATTCCGTTGGGGTTCGAACCCAAGACCCACAGCTTAGAAGGCTGTTGCTC
>OBII01000478.1_pt1 | contig 16260 bp, 15 predicted proteins | sample 2433771 | NCBI WGS metagenome assembly OBII01 (sample SAMEA2452127, study PRJEB22498) | human gut metagenome | biome: human feces; feature: human gut; material: feces | place: Australia | collected 2012
AATGATAGCCTTGTTGTCCTCATCCGAGAACTCAGGCTTATACGGAGGCGAATAAGTCACCACCTTCAAGTGAGGATAATCCACAGCAGCACGCTTCACAATCAGGTCGAGCACCTTCTGCGAACTACCCATAAACATCACCGTACCACCCTTTTTCTCCAGCTTGTTCATTTCAAAGAAAAATAAGTCCCAACCGGCTATTCTTTCCTTAGGCTGACTCTTAGCCTTAATCCACTTGCACGCCTTCACGATGCTCACTCCATCCGGAATCAGCACATCACCATTAGTCAGAGCATCAGCAAAGAGCTGATCCTTCTTTGCGGTGTTAAAAGAGTGAGCATTTACTGTGTTTATGAGCAATTTGCCCTCTGGTAATGAGGCTAGTTCCGCCTTACTACCCAAAATTGTTAATGTTTTTAGTCGAAACATAACTGTATTTGAAATTATTTTGTTATCTTCGCAGCCATAAACAGCGGGTTCCATCAGAATCCCATCATTTCATAAACTAGAAACAACGGTTATGACATACGATATTAATACTATATATACGAAGTATAAGCAGCTTACGAAAAAGCAACGTCAGCAACTCCTTGCGGCTCTTCTGTCGCAAGGCATCAATATTATGAAAATCGAAGCCTAGTAATATTCTGATGCCCCAGGCATCAAACATCTGTTTTTCTATTTTGCAGAGGATAGCAGGAAAGCTATTCCCAACTTCTTGCTAGATAGCGAAGTTTGGAAGAAAATAAAATTATCTATCATGAAAGATATTTGAGATAAAAAACATTCTAATTTATCCAATAAACCATGAAAATCATATTCTACAAATCAAAAATTGGCATACTTTTTGCACTTGGAAATTAAGGTACTATTCGCCCTTAAATGAATGGCAGCTAAACTGGATCTGTGAGCAACAGGATAACCCATAAACAGATTTACAATTATGGCAAGAACCTCAGAAAGAGCTCGAAGTGCTATTAATGGTCAATTTGTCCCGATGGACTACGCAGCAAGGCACACTGATACGACTGTTGTGGAGAAAATAAAAGTTGGACCAACAAAGCACAGAAACTAAGTATTCGGGAGTCTTCACCATACGAAGAGACATAAAGCGATGAGGTCTAGAGATTCGCAAAGTTATGAAACAATCTACTGCCGGTAATCCATCATTACCGGCTTTTTTATAGTTGTTTCTTATTATATCCAGTATGACCCTTGATGTACTTAAAAAAGATATATTGCACCATCCTATTTCCTCTCAGCAGATTTTTCAAACATTGCAGAATTTGCCTTCCCAATCCAGGGTTATTAATAATAACCTCATTTACAGATTTACCAAGATATTTCGTATAAACCTCTTTTAATAACTCTCCATAAGGTTTGAACATCGTATCAATTACAGATTGAGGTATAACATCCTTCTTGGATGCAATATAAATATTACCTTCCTTATATTCTACAGCTACTGCATGAAAATGGTAGAAGCATACATCATATTTCTTTTCACGATAAGAAATAACATGATTTGGCAAGAAACTGTATTCTAGCATGTTCCATTTTGCAACACCAACACCGCGATTCTCGATTTCATGAACACCTTCAAATCTATCAGGCATCATATCAAGATAGCGTTGATCACCAAATTTGCCATCTTCATATCTATCATAGCACCAATCCAGGCAACTGTTTTTCCACCAAGTCAATGCCTTTAAACCTTTTTCATCATTTTTGAAATAGCAAAACTGCACACAATACTTACCATATAATTCCGTATCAGCAAAATGTGAAGACAATCCTACAGAAAATGGCTTCAGTTCATCAAATACGACCTTTGGAGACGAGAAAAACATCATGTCCGCATCAACGTAAGTCATGCTCTCCAGCTGATATTTCGTCAAGAAATAATAAGTAATGTTGGACCCACAAGTCCAACAATACTCGTTTCTTTTTCTTTCAGCCTTCACTCTCTTAATATCATCCGAAAGGAAGTCTCCACCTTCATACTCTACAACCATGTGTTTAAAGTTTAATGAACTAAGTTTTTTATAACTCGGTTCATCAAATGCCATCACATAAAGTATAAAATCATCACATACACGCTCTAGTGATAGATACAGAGCGATTCCTTTGTGAATATAATAAGAATCAAATAAGGTACAAAAGTTCATCATGATTACTTGAAAGAATTAACTGCATCAACAACAATCTTTGCTTCTTCATCGCTTATCACCTGATTCATTGGAATAGACAATTCCTGCTGATGAATCTTCTCTGAAATAGGAAGAGAAAGCTGAGGGGTATTCCAAGATTCTTTAGCATAACATTCCTGGTGATGTGGTGGTATTGGATAATGAATCAATGTCTGAACACCCTGTTCTTTCAAGTACTCCTGCAATTCATCACGGCGTTCGCAGAAGATAGGGAACTGGTGATATACATTATTTTCATCATCAATCTTTGCAGGCAATGTAATCAGCGGATTATTGATATGCTCATAATAATAAGATGCCAACTTTTGACGTTGAGCATTGTCCTTATCCAAATACTTCAACTTGACATCAAGAACAGCTGCATCCAACTCGCTCATACGACTGTTGATACCAGCATACTTAAATACATACTTCTTCTGACTACCATAATTTGCCAAAGCACGAATCACAGAAGCAAGTTCCTTATCACTAGTAGTTACTGCTCCTGCATCACCAAAGGCACCGAGATTTTTGCCTGGATAGAAACTGTGCGCACCAGCATCTCCCAAAGCCCCCGTCTTCACACCTTTCCATGCACAACCTTGACTCTGAGCACAGTCTTCCATCAACTTCAAGTTATGTTTCTTGCAAATCTCGCCCAGTTTGTCATTGTATGCGGCACGACCATAAAGGTGAACAATCATCACGCCCTTTGTTTTAGGAGTGATTGCAGCCTCTATCTTATCAATATCAATTTCAAGATTTTCAAATGTAGGCTCAACCAAGATAGGAGTCAAATTATTCTCTGTAATGGCAAGAATAGTTGCAATATAGGTATTAGCAGGAACAATGATTTCATCACCATCCTGGAAAATTCCCAACTCCTTATATCCACGGATAATCAAGCGCAAAGCATCCAATCCGTTAGCTACTGCTACACATTCATCTGTGCCAATATATTGAGCATAGTCCTTCTCAAACTGCTTGTTTTCATTACCCTGCAAGAACCAACCACTTTCAATAACACGATTGGCAGCAGCCTTATACTCGTCACCATGCTGCATGGTGATAGCCTGTAAATCTAAAAGTTTTACCATAATTACTTATTTTTCTTTTCGTTTAAATATTGAATGAATTCGTCATAGTCTCTTATATAGTCATCCTCAGAATAACCATGAGATGCTAAGACTAAGCAAATACTACCCGATGAAAAGCCTTGCTCGGAAGCCCAAATTCCTGGTGGTACATGAAGTCCCCAGAATGGTCTGTTGAGCTGTACCGTTCTCTTGTTTACACCATCATCAAGCACAACTTCAAAAGCACCAGATGCTGCAATGATAAACTGATGGCATTCTTTATGTGCATGAGCACCACGATCTTCTCCACCCGGTATATCATAGCTATAGAATACACGATTGATTGGGAATGGAACATGTACATTCTCATAAATGTAAGTCAGATTTCCTTCTACATCATGCATTTTGTTCAACTCACAGAGAGAACAATCAAATACACTTTTACCTTCCTTGGCACTGAAAGTATCCGTGGGATTATTAACCTTAACAGAAGTTTCATTCCCTGAAGAAGTCGTTTCTATAGAAGGATTCTTCACCCAAGTCTTGAATTCTTCATAATCCATGATATAGTCATCCTTATCATATTCAGTAGAAGATAGAACCAGAGCAAGAGAATTGGTTGAGAAATTCTTCATAGTTCTCCACATTCCTTTAGGAACGTATACTCCAAAATAAGAACGATTCAGAGAGAAAGATTGTTTATTCCTACCATCATCCAATTCTACATCAAAACTACCTGAAAGAGCCACAATAAACTCCTCGTTCTCTTTATAGGCATGTGCACCTCTATCCTTTCCACCTGGCACATCATAAATCCAATAGACCCTCTTTATTTCAAAAGGAATCTGTTTGATTTGTTCGATGATGGACAGGTTACCTCTTGGATCTTCAATCTTTGGAAGTCCTAAGAGTTTTGCATCGTAAACAGTATTCATAACAAATTACATTACAAACAATATGGAAATTAAGCAAATTCCTCTACAATTTTTTCACAGAACTTGTAATGCATACCACTAAGTTCCTTCATCTTCTGTATGGCGTCATCGTCATACTTCTCATACATCATCTCCTTACTTTGTGTAAGGTATTTGTCTCTCAACTCCTTAAAAGTAATATTATCATCAAGAATAGCCCAATCACCTTTTATAGAACGTAAAAAAGACTTAGCTTTACCAGGTCCTCGATAACTAAGGAATGGAGTTTTGCCATTTGCTAAACCAGTTAAACCGAGATGTAACATTGAAGTCACAAATACATCACATGAAGAAAGAACTCCCAACAACTGCTCTGGTGTTTCATACAAATCAATTTTGATATTCTCAGATTCTTTGTCAGGAACATATTGATAGTTCAATCCAACATACTTCATATGAGTAGTAGTGAAATGAAATTCAATGTCATCATGTGTAGCAGCATACTCCAACAAATCTGCCAAGAATTGACGATCAAGATACTTATAATTATGATTTTTCTTAAAGTTCAAACCAACTCTGATTTTATTCGTTGGAGGCAACATTTTGGCCTCGAAAAAGTCAGGTGATTTAAAAAGCATATCTGGATAATGCTTAAAATCCTTACCAAACTTTTTCATCTGTTCTACATCACCAGCCAATCGAACTGTTCCATCTAAAAAGTTTGGAGATGAAAAAAGTTTATTTCTCCACTTACCATAATATAGCTTTGGAGAACGAACCTTACCATCACCTCCCATTGAAATAGCACAGAACTTAGTTCCATATTCCACGGTTGCACGATATAGTTCTTTAAACATCAACTCCCATTCTGCATAATTTCTATTTAACGTTCTTCGCAAGAAATTGAAAGGAGATAATAATCCACCACCAGCAATTATGCATAGTTTAACACCATTACACAATTCATCTATTGTATCAACAGATTCAAAACCATTCATTTTTGCCAGCCCTTTGTCAAGCTGGAAAATTCGAACATTATAACCCAATGAACGAATATGCTTAGCATATGCCAAAGCCTGTAAATCATCACCATAGTTTGTAAACTTCAATGATGACCAAATTGCAACTGTTTTCTTTTCCATATTCTAATTATTTTTTATTTTTATCTAACAATTTTATTATAAACCATAAGCTACGATGCTTACCAATAGTATACATCACAATTTTTGCTATCGCATTGATATAAGACTTCAAATCAGGTTTTACATAAACCAAATTATCATATTGAGGATTTCTCAAACCAAAAAGTTTACGTAAATTCCAAGTAGCGAAAAAGCCTTTTCCTTTTTTATATTTAGTACAATATGATTGGGCGTCAATCATAGTTTTTTCATCTATTGTACACAAATACAGATTCCCCTCATTTGAACAAGATTCTAAAATCGACAACCAAAATTCAGATCTGACAACCAAAGAATTAATACCAATTGGGTCATCTGTATCATCACCAGTATTCAAATCACCAAAACTAATGTCTGACAATTCGCCATAAAAATCCGTACAAACATTACATCTTGACTCGTTAAAGAATGCTCTAACACCACAATAATAATCTAAGAAATCTATTTTCTTAACACGATTTTTGCACCTATATATCATAGAACCCAAACATCCTTCATCACGATAAGCAAAAGAAGTTAACTCATCAGGATTAATTCCATATCGCCATCTCATATATTCTTGAGAAAGCATATTTTTATTAGCTGAACAATAAATGGCAAAGTATCCAATGACAGATTCTCTAAAAGTTTTATCTATATCAGCCAGTTTTCTAAAACTCTGAATATGGCATGGGAGTCCAACAATAACATATTTTCCCTTGTTCTTCTTTATATCTGTAGCAATTCCATCCATAGATACAACGCAATACTTTGAACTTTTTCCCTTTAATATATCCTCTTTACTACGTGCTATATACACATTAGGGCGCATTACGTCATCATGCTGAAAACCTGTTACTACTGCTCCATCAATTATTCCCTTCTGTAGCAAGAATATAAGTAATGTACTAACACATCCTCCAGAGGCACAATGATATCTGATTTCTTCATCAGTACTATAGCCTTTAAAGCATTTAAGATAATCACCAATATAAGTATTGGAACATATAGAAGGAGTATAAAATAAAGCCTCGGACTTAGCTTTTATATCTATACCATTGCCAGCACATACTTTTAAACACTTTCCGCAATTTATACATTCTTTTACATCAACATATGGTCTATTGTGAACCCCATGCTGTATTTTTATACAATGTTTAGGACATGCATCTTTACACACTCCACACCCCATGCATAAACCATTTTTTACAGTTAGAGATATATTATTCATAAGCCAAGGAAATTCAATATTTTATAAATAATTCTCACATGAAGTTGAACAGGCCAAAGCCTTTGCTTTACGATAAATGGAATGCTCTGAATTTCTGATAAAAAACAAAATTCTTTTCGATTTGTCTGATCAAAATCCATCTTAAATTTATTATGTTTAATTTTCTTACAATGGGTACCTTCACCATCAAAGCCATCATTAGAAATCTTACTCAAAACAGGGAATACCGATAACTTATTTTGAATAAATTGCGAATAACAAAAACGTATAGCCCAAGAGCTATTTTTCCCCATGTGCCAATCTTTAAGCATTCCTGAACAATCAGAACCACCCCATTTATTAAAATGACACATATTCTTTTTTACAGTTTCCCAATCTTTTAATTCCCAATCTACACTATTCCATCGATCAGCCCATGTTGCCCATCCCCAACAACCAGAACGTGGAGCAAAATAAATATCAGAAGTATAATCGGTAGGAACTTTAATTCTGATAGATTCTCCACAAACAGAAAAGACCTGATTGTTATTCTGATAAAAAACAAGTGCTTGATTTAGAAATGATAAAAAATTATTCGATAAAACAATATCATCTTCTAATATAATCACCCTACCATATTGATTTATCACTTCACTTACCCCTCCGATAATCGAATTAGCAAGTCCTTTATTATTCTCAGCAAAGGTATAGTGGAGAGACTTGAAACCAGTAATTGATTTCACATACTCCCGTACCTTTTTAACCTTTTCCTTCTCTCCAACCTTTCCCTCTCGCGGGCCATCAACAAAGATGAAAAGATCAGAATCCTTCGCCTCTTCATTCCGAAGAAGTGAGGCAATTGTATTCTTTAGGGCATCTGGACGATTAAATCCAAATACAACTATTGGTGAATATATCATTCTTTTCTCTTTATAAAGTCATATTTTTTCTTAAACAACAATAGATTTTAATTGTAAATTCAATGATAGGCAAATGGATCCAAATTAAAACGAGTTTTAAAATAATCAATTATTTTAAACAACTGCACATCATTTTTATTCTCTCCATTATTTATGTTACACAACTTCTTGTTATTCCGTATAATCCATTCAGGGACACTAGCATATCTAGAAACACGACCTACAACATAACCATTTTTTCGGACCCAGGCATTCAACCATATATCATCTGCTAAAGGACAAATTTTAGAGATTTCCGCAAATGGAATATTAGCACCTTGCAAACTACCTACAGGAAATAGAGTTCCTCCACCTGACCCAAAAAACAAATTCGCACCAATTGAGCCTTTATCAACTCGCCCACTCCATTTAGAATAAGGCAAAACATGGTGTTTAGAACCATCATCATAGCATATTGTTGAAATAAAACGACCAGGAATACACATCGGATGTTTTTTTGAAAAAACAATAAGTTGCTCTATAAGTTTTGAATCATAAATAATATCATCATCAACCGTTATTATTGTTTTATTCGGAAAATCACGAAGAGCATACCAATACTTTTTATGGCTACGATAATCTTCATTTTCCATTTTGATAGTCACTTTATGATTTAATTCCATTTTTAATAGTTGGGGCGGCAATTTACCCCTTGTTGGAAATTGTTTTTTAGATAAATATAATACTATATCCTCTGCCTGAATGGTTTGACGCAACAAACATTCAACAACAAGCCATACATAATCTATTCTAGCAGGAAAAGATGTCATACATATAATCAATCCATCTTGTCGCTTTGAAATACATTTACCTGAAGGAAAGAATCTAAACCATGTTGGTAAAAATACCGAAGCTATAACCGCACCAATTTTAGAAAAATTGCCTACCAACTTATTTAAAAAAACAGAGTTAAATGGCCGATAATCATAATACTTAACAAAGAAATCTTGTATATACATTTTTTAACTAATTTAAGTTGTTAAACATAAATCTTTCACTAATAAGCTATTTGCCTTGTACTGAATTTAAGCTATTCATTATGGAAACAAGTTATATAATACGTCTTATCCCACAAATGGCATAATATAAAACTTAATCATCCTGAAATATTTTTTTATGTTTTTCTCGGAAGTCCTTATTTGTTTTTATGTATGTTATACCATAAAAAACACAGAATACCCAAATCCATGGCCAAGAGCCCATCGACAAAGAATTATTCAACGAACTTAATATAAGAAAACCTCCTAAAAGAAACCATCTATCAAAACAACTAATCCTCAATAATATTCGATAAAAAATCCTATAATATAAAAATATAAACAATAATGTCAACGGAATTCCCATGTGGTAAATGAAATCAGCCAACCAATTTTCCATTGTCACCAATTTTACCTGCTTAAAAAACAAGTAACTTTTCTCCTCTGTAAATCCCAATAATAAATTAAAGGCATCCATATGTTCAAAAGGTAACCAAACCCTTAATCGCTCATTTGCAGAACCATCCATCAGTTCTCCAGTCGCAAATCGACCCATTAATGAACTTGTTGCTATATCCTGATATATATAAAGAGATATGAAACATATTACCATTATTAATAATAATGTTTTGAGATTATGTTTTGAAAATGCTTCATAACCCAAATATAAAGAAAAGAACAATACTGAAGATACAGTAGCACCACGAGCATTAAAGCACAACAAAGCTATTAGTCCCACAAACCATAATGCAAACTTTATATATTTCTTTAATGGTGCTAATAATATAGCTAACATAAAAACAGCTGTAGAGAACGCATTATTCAATGGATGTCCTAACAAAGCCGTAGAACGAAAAATAAAATCAAGTCCACTATTATGGTAATCATTTTCCCATGTTTCCTGCCATTGTGTTTCAATAATATTCGTTAAAGTAGTTCTTTCATAAAATGAAATAAAACTATTTACAACATATAAAATAAGCATAAACTCAATCAACAATGCTTTTTTGACTTAGGTAAGGTTGCTTGGTATATTATTATAAATAGAGCTGAACATAGCATACAATCAAAAAGATAGGACATACGATAAAAACGATTCGTAATTAAAAGCAAAAATACTGCGATGAAAGTCAACTTCACAACTTTTAAAGGCAAGCCTATTTGAGATGCTTTTTGAATCTTACGACATGAAAACAAAGCTATGCATGTCGTAAATATTAAGTTCATATATATACCCAAAGTTGCATTTACTCCATGTGAAAATAATATAGGAGATAAAACATAAAATAACAACAATATTAAAACCAGCATAATATTTATTTTTTTGAGATAAGCCAAGGACAATATTTATTAATAAACCATACTATCGCCATTAAATATGGCCATACAAAAACAGAAAGCAAAACCATACAAAAGTTTGCATTAAGACATAGCTTACTTAATATGTAACCTATTATTTCAATAAAGAAAAAATGCGTAAGCATTATAGTTAAGGAATTACGACCAAGCCAAATCCAAAGTTGCTTAAAAATGCTTTCACGCACGCTATATGACATAGAAAATATGCTCATAAAACCTAAACTTGAGGCTATTATTGCCCATAGAAAAGGAGAAAAAATACTCTTCTTCATATCTATTCTAACATCAAATATTAAAACCATCCATATATATGATATCATGAGAAACAATAAAACAAGTTTATGACCAACTTTATTTTTTACAAAAGTAGGAATTTTATTAAACATATACCCCCCCACAATAAATGTTGCTGAAACAGGAATTACAGATAGAGAATAGGGTAAATTCTTGAAATTTATGATGTTCAAAACAACTAAGAAAGGTAACACCCATAATTTCAGATATTTGAGTCCTGTAAATGCTAACAGCAGACTAAGAAACAAAACAGGAAGGAACCATAGTACATGACCTATTTCAGGATAAACAAAACTGATACTAAAATTTCTCTTTACTATAATTAGAAACAAAATTTCTAAAAATGAAAAATAGAAAAATGGCAGCAATAAAGACTTTACTCTTTTTACAAAGAACGTTTTAAAATCTTTTTTCAGATGCAAACACATTCCTGAAAGCATAAAGAATAATGGCATATGAAATCCATAAACTAATTCATGAAAATATGGAATAGTAACAATATGTCCTAAAACTACAAATACAATTCCTATACCTTTACAAATATCTAAATATTCGTTTCGTACCATAATATTATATAACATTCCATTCCTTAGGATATAAAACTTCATGAGGTCTATCTGCCTTACTTTTCAAACGCTCTTTTGGAGCACATACAATCTCTGCATTAGATAAATAAGCGCCCCACCAAGAAAATGAAGAATTTGCTATAATTGCATATTTACAGTTAGACATCAAAAATAAATCCTCATAGTCTTGATTTCCTTGTAAAAAGATAATGTTCTCATCTTTTAGAAACATAAAATGTTTCTGGCAATATTCGGGATCATCAGAAATTATATAAATTGTCAAGTTGCTTTCCTTTGTCTTTTTCTTTATGAGTTCTAAAGCATTTTGATAATAATCCGTTACCGATAAATCAACAAAATCAGTCTGTAAATAATCTCCTCTTCTCACGTGCATAAAAACTGCATTTTGTGTTTGCATTCGCTTTGCCAAATCCCTTACTTTATCACTGAATTTAATTTTATAATGTGAATAAGTTGTTTTTACCTCTTCTTTGACACATTTAAAATACTTTTCAGACCCCCAAGTCCCATTAAAAAGAACGGTTGAACATTCTATCGGTTTTTTAATAAATTCATTAAATTCATCTAAGTCTTCATGAATTATTGGCACATTCTTCATATTTATCGTGATTCTTTCTATCACAGATTTTACCTTATATTTTAGTCGTGAACAACATGAATATTGATCCTTAATCGCAAAAGGATAAGACAGATCAAAAACTTCTGCAATTCTTAGACCATTATGAAACTTGCAATATTTATAATTATCATAATTTATGCTCACATTTTCCAAAGGAAACTGTGAACGCATTCTCAGATAAAAAGCATAACAAAACAGCTGATTGCCCAAACCACCTGCCATTCTAATTACATACATAATATTTATTAATTAAGAATTTTATTACTCATCAACTAACTCTTCAGCATATGCGTTAACACTGCCATCAGTTCTAACATCAATACGGATAGTAGAACCAAACAAATCATAACACTGACCGTTCATGCATAATCGAACAGAATCTGTATGATTATAATGCCATGTTAAGTCACCATTCAGACATGGCTTATTATAGAATACGAGAGCATTCTCTACAATATCCAAGTCCCTCTTCGAAACTAAAGCATAAGCATAATATGGAAGCTCACCATTCTCACACTGTTGCAGAAATTTATCATGCTTATCATGCTTACTGATACGTTCTTTCAAATTTTCTCCCTGACCAATATAGATCAGTTTTTTCAAATCAACCGTCTTATTTAACAACGGTTTTCCTACAAACACCAAATAAACGCCTGACTCTTCTGAAATTACATCTCGATGCAAATCTGAATAATATCCAGTAAAATTCAAAGTAAACTCTTTCATTTTTTTATCTTTATAAAAATTGAATTTATTAAACTTAAAAAGAATGTTCTCTCATCCTTATTATAACCCAAATAGAAATAAATAGGGACGTAGCAGATAACACTCATCAATATAGATGTAAAGAGATATGCCATAGAGGCATTTTCCGCAATCTCACGATGAATAAACAATGCAATGGAAAAACCTATCAAAAATGATAGAACTGATCTCAATGTATCGTTCAATAGCATTCTCTTCATATTAAACTTACATTCCTTGGAAGCGAAGAACAACCTTGAAGACAACTTCAATAAAGATGCCACTATCAACAAAATATAATACCATTCGGGGGTGAATCCCATAGAAAAGAGCATCAAACAACCAAAAAATGGTATGATATTGATAATTGTCATAAACAATGAATATCTTTTAATATTACCAACACCATTAATTGCTGTCGTTTGGCATATAGACACCGTGTCTATGAGGTTAACCGTAAAGTAAAGTTGAATAAATATCAAGGTATATTGTGGTATGTTTACAAGCCAAAGTTTCAATATCGGTTCCAAATTGGCCAAAATTGGCAAGAAACAAATCGACATGATAAAAAATAAAGATTTACTTCCTAATATCGTAGAACGATACAGTTTATCATCATCATGCGCTCCAGCACTTTTTACGATGACTGGATTTACTGATTTCATGGCATTCTGGCTTAACGCTCCCAACTGACCGCTTATCTGATTAGCTATTCCCTGGGCTGCATTGACTATTGTTCCAAAAAAGTGATTGAGAACTACACCCATACCATATTGTGACAAAACACCCAATATGGAAGACAAGGCATTCCAGCCAGCAAAAGTACTCATCTGTCTGAGCACATGTCTATCCACATTATCTTTCAAGCTTAACTTACACTCCTCATAATTGCGCATACAATAAATACGCATAGTTATCTGAATAATCAATGCCGTAACAGCAGTCAATATACCATACACTATCAACTTATCACTTAACGTATAAACGACAAACAAGGCTGTACCTAACTTTAGGAAAGCCTCAAATATGCCGACAATGGCATAATACAACATATTTTCATGTGAATTGACGACTGCATCATAAGGAACAGTAAGAATCGTAAAGACCGTAGCTAAGACTGCACAATGGTAGATAAACTTAGCAGAACTCACTCTCTCATCAGGAATATTTAATATACCATCAAACAAGAATATGCTTCCTACTTCCAAAACTATGCATACTATAACAGCTATCATCAGGTGAAGCAAAACGCTGGAATTAAATATCACCTTTTTCTTCTCCAGATTCTTTTCACCTTCGGCATAACTCATAAATCTTTGTGTAGCAGCAGCCATAGCTCCATTGAGAAATGCAAGCATAGAAATAGCTCCGCCAACAATATTAAAAATTCCGAAATCAGATGCTCCTAATGAATTTAATATCAAACGCGTTACATATAAAGAAATGAACATGGTTATGCCCATCTTTATATATAGATAACTTGTATTTTTTATAAATCTATTTGCTGTTGACGACATACGACAAAACTTTCTTTATTACTTTTTTCATCTTATTCACAAAATCTTTAAAGTAATAATCAATATACGACTTCCATATATATGGCTTTATAACCGAATATAGGGTGTCGTTCTTGATTACGGCATCAATTTGCCCCCCCACAATTCGATTCATCATCATAAATTTCACGGCTTTTCCAGCCAAGTCTTTAGCCAAATGAGGTTGGCATTCTGAAATACAATTCAATTGTTGGCAATCAGCATATAACATACGATAATTAGAAGTTTCTCTACTCCACATCACCAACAAATCCTTCTCATCAAAAGTATGAACCCGTTTTGTTATAGAGGAAACATTCACACAATTATATATATAGTAATAATCGTCTATATATCTGATCGTATCGCATACTTTCAAATAGGCTCTATTGAAGAGTACATCTTCTGCTGACCTCAATCCATCCTCAAAACGTATTTGCTTTTCACGAATGATAGATGTCTTATAACATTTATTCCATAGATAATGCCAAATAGGATTTGCAGTCTGCACTTTATGAATCATAGCTTCTTTTGCAGTCAATAGAGGATTGGGCAACGAGCATCTCTTCTTAATTTTTATCTTGCCATGGTCAGTGATATATTTGAACATCAACAAATCAGGGTTGTCGTTTCTCAAATATTTCAGCAAAGAATCGACGACCTCGCTTGATGCATAATGGTCGTCTGCATCCATAAAGGTAACAAAAGGAGTTGCGACCTCATCTAAACCACGTTGTCTTGCAGTGGCAGGACCACCATTCGTTTTCAACTCAATTACTTTTAATTTTCCTTGACATAAAGAATCTTGGAAATGAGACTTTATGGCATCTACTGTTCCATCTGTAGAAGCATCATCCACATAAATGACCTCAAAACCAAGCGCAGTCTGCTTGAATAACTGAGTAAGAGCATTTACAATGAAATATTCTACGTTATATCCAGGAATAACAATTGTCAATAAATTATTCATTTTTCGTTTTTCTTAACTTTTCTCCAAATAAAAGCACATTAATTATAGGAATCATTGTCGTGAGACGATGAAACAAGAAACAAGCTTACGCTATAAAAACAGCCCAAACAGCAACCACCGGCAAACCAAGGAGTTCATTCTGAGGCAACAAGACAGGAGAATCCCCCCATAAGCACCTTGCAAGCCCTTAATCTATCAAGGAATAACTTATAAAAAGCAAACAATATACCATAGCCAAACAATGTTAACTAGAACCCCAGATGTGGATCTTTCAATTCTTCAACAATTCGTTCAAAAATAAGTATTTGCCAAGTTTTGCACGAGTCCATGGTGTCCTGCTATATAAATCTTTGCGTTTTTATCTAAACTCATTTTTTTCTTTTTTAAATTCATCTTCTCCGTGTTGCGGCATAACCGCCAATCACGGCATAGCATAACAGTGGGATAAGGAAGGCAACAGCCATGCTACCTGTGGTATCAGCTATATATCCCATCAGTACCGGAGCAATAGCACCACCAACGATTGTCATGATGAGCAAGGAGGAAGCAAGCTTGGTTTGTGTTCCCGCATCTCTCAATGCCAAAGAGAAAATGGTGGGAAACATGATGCTCTCTCCCAAATACAAGGCGAAGAACGCTATAAGGGATAAGGTTCCACTACATACCACCACTATCAATGTGGCTATAAACGTAAGGATGGTCGAGGCTAGAAGTACCAGTTTCGGCTGGATATAATTCATGATTACACCACCAGCCAGTCTTCCAATAAAGAATAATCCCATTCCGCCAAAAGCGAGATAGGGACTGGCGGTCTGCTTCTCTATATGAATGCTCTCCTCGGCATAGTTGATGAAGAAACTGTTCACACCCGTCTGGGCTGCCACATAGAGGAATAAGGTAAGCATACCGAAACCGAATGCCATCACACGCATAGGCTTCCCTTCTACCTTCTCATTCGTATCTGCCTCATGGGCTCTCCTTGGGTCTGGCAATGTAATTCTTGACAGGATCAATGCCACCAAAAGCACAAAGACACCCACCAGGGCATAAGGAATGGCTATGTTGACACCAGAAAACAGCAATTGTCCGCCAACCAGTGGTCCCACTATCCAACCTATGCCATTGAGCGATTGTGACAGGTTGATTCTACTCTCTGCCTTATCGGGATGTCCCAATACCGTGGTATAAGGATTGGCACTCGTCTCTAGACAGGTTAAGCCACATCCTATCACGAATAAAGAAAGTACGAAGAAGTAGAAACTGTTGATTTCACTTCCCGGTATGAACATCAGGGAACCGATACCAAACAGAACCAGTCCAGTTATCACTCCCCTGCGGTATCCCCACTTCTGGATAATCCATCCGGCAGGCAGAGCCATCAAGAAGTAGGCTCCATAAACTGCTGCCTGTGTAAGAGCAGACATCGTCTTGCTGATATGGAACGATTCCTGAAAATGAGGATTCAACACCTCCAGGATGCCATGGGCAAAGCCCCACATGAAGAAGAGGCTGCTGACAATGAGGAAGGGAACCAAATAGTTATGACCTTCGTATCTGAAGATGGATTGCTTCATCATGATTCTTTGTAAATTCCTTACTATCCTTTACAACCGTAAGCATCCAACCCCTATTTTGGCGGTTTGAACAATAAGTGCTACCTTTGCGCC
>OBII01000487.1_pt1 | contig 16140 bp, 19 predicted proteins | sample 2433771 | NCBI WGS metagenome assembly OBII01 (sample SAMEA2452127, study PRJEB22498) | human gut metagenome | biome: human feces; feature: human gut; material: feces | place: Australia | collected 2012
GTCTTCGCCCAAGGATATATGCATCCGTTAAGCGATTCCCATAATATTGCTCCGCTTCCTTCCAGCTCAGCAGGAATATCTTATCCTTTGTATCCGGTCTGCTCTCCCGTACCTGTACATCCCCGGATGGATCCACATGCGCAGCAAACCCCACCGTAGACGGATTCTCCAACGTTGTCTCCCGGATATCTACCTGTTCTGTCTCGTCAAATGCCTCTTCATAGAACGCCTGATTCAGCCACGACCGTATCTGCGAATCCTCCCATATTACACATTTATGATTATCCGAGAATCTCTGATATGTAATCACATCATGGGATATAAGCAGCATGGCATCCCCATCCTTATCCAGCACATCCCAGCAGATCGGATCTTCTGTCTCCGGATCTCCATCCTGTTCGTAGGTTCCCATCTGCACGATGTCACCGATTTCTGCATCTTTGAGTGCTACCGTCTCCAATGCTTCTGTTGTGGCAGATACCTCTGTCGTATCCGTTTCTGTGTCTTCCCCCGTGCTTTTTGTACAGCCACAAAATATTAGCAGGCAAAGACATAACAATAAAAAATATATATTTCTCGAACTAACCCTTCTCATTTTTCTCCATTTCTTTCAGCTTTCCTTTTTCCATCATGTAATCTATTATTACATCACTGTTATTTTCAAACGCCCTGCAAAGCTCCATCAACTCTTCATCACTAAAATCGGATAAATAGATTCCTTCCCCAGCCTCTTTATCTTCTATCATTTCTCCATTCTCAATTTTTAATTTACCCTTTCCAAGCCATGCCATCATATTAACGATATCATCAAACTGTATTCCTTTCTCAGATACCTGTGCAGCTGCCAGCTCGCAGTCCTTATGAAATTCATCAAGTATTTTAGAATTCCGCCCCGTATTACAAAACGAATCGTATTCTTCTAGCAACGAATCGACGCCCGTGTAATCAATCGCATATTCCGGCACAAATAACCGAATCTCCAGAATTCTCGCATAAATTAAATACCGATCCACAGGCATGCTCCTCCAATCTATGCCATCCAGATCGAAATCGAAAGAAAATAAATCCAGAGTTCCTTCAATTGACAGATCGTGTTGATAATTCCAGTTTGCATCCAGCATTTCCGATATTTGCTCACGATACATCTGCCGCCTTTTATCTACAGTTTTTGTGATTATCATACCTATCACAAAAACTGCTGCTACAATGGTAAGCACTTTTATACATATTCTTTTCTTTCCCATAAAATCTCCTCGTCTGTTGGAACACCCCGCCATTTAATCACGCATCCAGTCTAATAGAATTTCACTATTCTCCTCAAATTTTTTGCACAATTCCAGCCATTCATCATCACCAATATCCATGTCGTAAATTTCATCTCCCAAATCTTTAATTTCAACAACATTTCCGTTCTCAATTTTCAGGGCACCTATTCCCATCCGCCTCACATAAAAAGGTATATCGCTGGGATTAATTCCCGGCGCACCACTTGATGCATACTCACAAGCCATGTTAAATTCATCCAGCATTTCCGATTTCTGCCCCGTCTCACAAAACGCTTCGTATTCCTGTAGCAGTTGATCCACGTCCGAATACTCCATTTCTTTATATTTGGTTGTAAATAACCGAATCTCCAGAATTTGCGTATAGATTGACTTTTTATCTATATACATCCCCTTTGGATATTCTATTCCATCCCAACTGTATTTAGCTTCTCCTGTAATCGACAGTGCTTTTCGATACCACCCATTTAGATTGACCATTTCCATTACCCGATCCAAGTACTCTTCTTCCACTTGTTCTCGTATCCTTCTATCAACCGCTACTGCGGTCACACCGCCGATCAGGGCAACGATTACGATCGCTACCAGCCATCTTATAGCTTTTCGTCTTTTACCCATGAATACCCTCCCATTTTCACATGCTGAAATATAGTTTTTGCACAAAAAAGTTTTTTCTCACAACTTAATACAGAATTGTAATTGCTTCTTGCAATTGTCCCTTGCTAGCATCTTCTATACTTATATCGTATTCATCCCGCAAATAATCTGATATTTCTAATTCAAACTTATCTCTTGCTACAACTCTTCCATTAATAGTTTGATTTTTTCCAGATGCTATTGAGTTACATAAACGATCTATGTTGTCCGTTCCTTCTGTTTCTTCTTTTCCACTCGTAAAATTATTGTAATCTTGAAGGATGCTTTCTTTGTCTATCGAATCCTTACCCTCATGCGTCAAATTATAATATGCTATACTAATTTCTAACTTTGGTTCATTGATTTTTTCATTTATCGAAATTATCATGTTACTTCCACAGCAAGCTGTCTGCCCCCCAGCATTCATTTTTTCTAAATAATCTCGATGTCTTTTATAGATACTCTCTGCTTCCTTTTCCATATTTTTCTTTTTAGTATCTCCATATATATTAGTGTAAGGGCTCAGATTTTTATATGCTGTAACAGCCACCATTCCACTCGGTCCACTACTTTTTATTACGGCTAACAGTCTATTTTCTATTCTTTTTTGTGTATTAGAAGTTAATTTATCTACAAGTGCATTTTCTACTCTTGTAATTTCATTTTCTGTCTTTTGCTGCTCACTCACGTAATATTGTATATTATCATTAGCTTGTGTGATATAAATATTGTGTCTGGTATCATCATATGTCCCTCCTGTATAAAGAGGTTTCAAATGATAATCAAACTCCTCTGCATCATTCTGTATCGTATCTACCACTATTCTGTTTGGTTCTTCCAGTTCTTCATACACTTGCAATCCAAAATTCACTGGATGAAATTCTCCATTCTCATCTATATCTTCTGTATTAGTTAAATATAAAGTTCGATAATAAAAATTTGTCGATGTTAAGATTGCATTTAAATTTGCATAACCTTTTAATGAATCATCAAAATATCTGAATTCTGCCGCCTTTGATTGATAATGCCTGTCATATTCCGCAACAATATAATCAAATATATCATTTGAATTATATGTCATATACGAATAGAACATTGAAGAAGTGTCTGCCTCTTCCTTTGTATAGCATCCTGATAAAATCATACTTACTCTGTCATAATTGACTGTGGAGTATCCTTTACTCTCATCTACAGTCACGCATGAATCCAAATACATTAAAATAGCATCCATCTCCCAGTCTTTTACTTCACTTGGATCCTTTTTTAAAAACTCATATAGATTATTAATTTGTGTCGAATGCTCATCAAATGGCTCCACTGCATTAATACTATCAAAAAATTCCTTTAATAACCCTCCACCAATAGAATCCATTTTTCCAGCAAATGCATCACTAGATCCAAAAATAGAATCTTCAAAACTCGAATGAAATCTACTATAGTTATACCGTACAGAAGTTGCTCCTTTCCCAAGTGAGGAAACACTGATGCTTTCCGCCAAATCTCGAAGCGTATTGATATACACATCAGCAGTTATTGTCTTCTCATCATTTACGTTTATTGCTTTTTCATCGTCATGGTTTCTGGCATCAGTGAAAATAGCATCTAATTTTGATATCATGCTACTTTGTTCTGAAACAGAATTTCTAGTTTGTATTTTCATATTTTCTGCATATGCTTCAAGATCTGAAAAATTCACCACACAATCTTGTCCCAAAATTTCAACGGTTGCTGTTAGTTCTGATTCAAATGTATAATTATGTGACGAATATATTACCTGATCACTCAGACTATCTTTTATTGCATCATGCATTTCTTCTTGTACTATTTCTGTAAAATCTCTTATCATTTTTTTACCTTTACTAATTCATCTGTTCTGACATAGAGTCATCCATATCTGAATATAAATATTTTGCGACTTGTAACATATCTGCAGCATTATTACAGATACCCAATATCAATCCATATATTTCTTTATATGTATCCATTGCATTTATCAATTCTTTTGCACATGCACTATTGCTTATTGAAAAGTTTGATTTTAGTCTTCCTATTGCCACATATATTTCCTCCGGCTTAGAAGATATATTATGTAATTGCATTATTGCCTCATTAATAACACTGTAACTTACCTTTAAACTTGCCATAAAATTCTTCCCCCTTAATCAATAAATACTTTGGTCAATCTCGTCAATCTCTGCTATAAACTCCTCCGCCATTCTTTGCATTGCATTTGTAATATATTGCATTTGTCCCTGCATCATTTCCAACGAACTTATATATGCAGACAAATTATCATGAAAATTACCTTCTGTAACACCAGTTTCACACACTATTCTTAATTGATTAATAATAGATGAATATGCATTTTCCATAGATTGTGTTAAATATCCAATTGCTTCTGAATAACTCTTAAATTCTTCATCACTGATTATTAGATCCTGCATGTTTTCCTTCCTTTGCTTCAATCGTTGCAATTTCCTTTTTACTTGCATAAATAGCTGATTTATAATGAACATTTTCCATTTGTAATTCCTGAAGTTCTTCCGTAAGTCTCTGAATATTTACATTTATTAGATAATTTATATTCTCAAATTGATTGGTATAATAATCTCGGTTTGCCTTGCCACATATATCCAAAGATTTTGTTATTATACTTTTAGCTGCCCGCCCCTGAACTAGTTCATAAATATTTTCATTTTTTGTCTTTTTTCTTATAAAGAAATCCTCTGTTTGTCTCTGCATGCTATCTATTTTGTTCATTTGAGCCTGTAGAGATTCTATCTTTCTATTTATACGGTTTATTTCTTGCATATTCTGTATGATTTTTGTTTCATAATTATTTATCTTTCTATTTAGACCTTGTTTATCCACTACATCCTCCAAAGATACACCAATTTTTTTAATAAAAACAAGCCCTGCAATTCAAAACAGCCCTTAAACCTCATCTTTATCAGACACCTTTTAAGGGCTGTTTTGCACTAACTAAAATAACATATCTGCAATATTTGCATCTGCTTCTGCAAAGTTTTGACATATCTGTGAAAGCTGCGTATAGAACTGATTAATCAGATCTGACAAGCTCTCAATATCTGGTCCAAGCATATTTTTGAATTCCTCTACATACGCAGTCGCAGACTCTGCCTCCATATAACCATTGCTGACAAGAGAACCTACTGTTGTTGTCATATCTGAATACAAGTCCTCAATATTTCCTTCGTAACCCTTCATATCACCAATTAATCCTTCAACGGCTGCATAGTCTACTCTTAATCTATCACCCATTTATTTATCCTCCCTATACTAACTTAATTGTGTTTTCATATCATCATCCAAATTCTCAAACTGCTGGCATACACTTTCTAACTGCTGTGAAAAATCTCCCAAATTTACGTTCAGTTTCGAATAAATTGTTTTAACAATTTTCTCATATTCATCCATATATGCCTGCAATGCCTGTCCTTCCATTACTGATGGGAGAGTCTCTACCGTATTACTCAATTTACCAAGTAAATTCTCCATCTCACCTTTCTGTGTTTCAAGCTTTGCAATTACTTCGGATCGGATTTCCCCATAACGCACGTCTAAAGCCATCTTAAATACCTCCTAAATTTAATTTTCATTTTTCTCTTTACTTTCAAAAATCGAAACAACCTGCAATTACACTTGCAGGTTGCTTCTTCCTTTTTTAGCCTAATAACCGGCGAAGCCACTCCCAAAAGTCAATACTTAATGGCATTTTCTCTCCTCCTTTGCTTTTTGTTGTTTTCAGTTTAAATAACTTTCTCAGATTTTTCGACAGTAATTCCGCCAAACGGAAGTTTTTTCCGCCAAACAAAGATTTTAACAAAAATTTAGCCTGGACAACCCAAATACCGTTCTCTACTATTATGTCGATTTTTGCACAATGAAATGCAATTTTTGCATTTCTCCGTATTCTCTCAGATTTTATTTATGTTAAAATAAAAGTATCTTAACACACAAAAGGAGACCCCAAGCTATGTATCATATTGTTATTTGTGATGATGATACTTTATTTATAGATCATATGAAATGTTTATTGCTTCGCGCAGGTTTAAAGCCGGAAACCTGTAAATTCTACAGTTACCTTTCCGCAAATGAATTCGAAGCAGATTTCCAGAATTTTTATACGATTGATTTACTGATCTTAGATATCCAGCTCCCAGATGTAAATGGAACGGTATTTGCCAAATCTTTTCGTGAGAAATTCCCAAGCTCCACACTGGTTTTCTGTTCCGGGAAGCAGTCGCCAACACCAGAGTCTTTTGAGTCTGAACCATACCGCTATCTACTCAAAGCATGGACAGATGCACATATGGTAGAGAAGCTCACGCCTGTCATCGCGCATATCCAGACGGAAAAAGCAGAGCCTTTTATCCATGCCGGATGGTACAGCACACAACTGAAGCTCCCTGCCTCCGAGATTATGTATATCGCACGCGGACGTGGCTGTTCTAAGATTTATGTATCTAAGAAAAGCCCCTATTATACTTACAATGACAAGATCTTATGCAAAAGTTCTCTGAGTGATCTGCATGCATTACTGCATGATTTTTATTTTGCATATGCGCATAACAGTTACTTAGTGAATCTCCAACATGTAACATACCTGAATACGACCGAACTGACACTGTCGGATAATAGCATGCTGACGATCTCTCGCTCCAGACAGAAAGAGTTTCAGGCAATGTTTTTCCGTTATATGAAATCACAGGATTAGGAGGCAGTATGGATTATATTATCTTGTTGTTTAGTTGCGTAGCAGAATACCTCATATTTTCGGACTTTTTTGATGCCTTTTTAACCATTCGTCCGAATTTCCAGCCAATCCGGAACCGTATTTTGATTGCGATTCCTTTCATCGGCATTTATTTTGGTATCAACACATTGCAGATTTCGTATCTGAATATGATTTCCTTCATCTGTCTGTTACTTCTTTACTCTTTTCTTTATGAAGCAAACTTTAAAGAACGACTGCTGTATATCGTATTTTTGTGTGCGATTTTCTTCGGCTGTGAATTTTTATTTGTAGTCTTATTGAATCTGCCTGCATATCTTTTTCATTCCAGCAGTGTTGCGAATCTGTCCACGATTCCTTGGCAGATATTTACATTGAAACTTCTGACCTATCTGATCTGCTGCCTGTATAAGCAGACCTCTGTCAAATCCGCTGCCCGCATGGATCGGAAGATTTTCGCATGCTATTTGTGTATTCCAATCGCATGCATTGCAATGATGCTACTCACATATTATTCTGGTCTGGACTTCGCATCGTCTCCACGCATGCGGATATTGCTCTGCGTATTTTTTGCTATCATGCAGTTTGGAAATATTTTGATCTTCCGCGCATTCCAGAGATACACGGAGCAGCTCAATCACAACCTGCAGAACAGCCTGATTATCTCCGATCAGTCGCTTCGACTGAACTACTATCAGAAGCTGCTCACAATGGATGAACATTTGCAGGAGCTGGTGCACGATACGACACATTACATGAAAGCCATCCGCATACTGCTTGACGATGGGCATGCTGATAAAGCACTTGCACTCATTTCCGAATTAGATACAAAGTTAGATACAACCATCCTTACGCGCTATTCCAAAAACGATATTCTGAATGCGATTTTAACGGAGAAAAGTGACCTTGCCCAATCGAAGAATATCCAAATATCGATAGATGTACTCCCGGATATTACGTTTGCCGAATTACCGTCCGCGGACATAATATCCATTCTGTCAAATCTGCTTGATAACGCCATTGAAGCATGTCTGGCGCGCGATAATTCTCGTGTTGTACAACTGACTATTACAAAGAAAAACGAAAATAACTTCTATGTCATTATCGTGAAAAATACCTATGACAAAGCACCAGTTTTACGTGATGGACAATTCGTCTCTACCAAGACGGACACGAAGCTGCACGGCATCGGCACCAAAAGTATCCGGCATGCCGTGGAGAACAATCATGGTTTTGTCAATTACTCTATCGAAGAAGGATTCTTCGTGGCGACTGTGGTATTACCAATAGCATTAAACGTGTAGGTTCCTTAAATGCTACAATTAGTTGCATTTCTAAAAATCTCTTTACAATCTGCTGTAATTCATGATACAGTTTCTTTGTTGTCGAGAAGCGCTCGTTCATAGCGTAGTTCGGTAACAGTCTATTAATTTATATTTTTATCTTCGATTCTTCGAATACAAATTATTACCCTTTTTGCGCGCAAATTTTAATTATTACTCATTAACAACTTTAATTTCATGCACACATCTATTTTTTAGGAGGAACAGCTTATGACGAATGAAACAATAACCACAGACACACAGAATACATTCTATCAGACCGTAAACGAACTCGAAGAAGCTATGAAAACACAAAACCTATATTCAGAATATATCACACTTGACGAAACATGGAAAAAACGCTTCGCTGATTACATGACGGGAAAGAAAACAATGCCTCTTACTTACGATCCATTCTTCAAATGTATGTTTCACCCGGACAGACATCCTGATTGGTTGTCAAATCTGCTCAGTGCCATTTTGGGTGAATCCGTCGTTGTGGAACGGCTTTTGCCATCGGAAAATACAGCCATCTCCATTGATTCCCTGCTAATCATGGATATCGTTGTCCGATTAAGTAATGGCTCACTTGCAAATGTCGAAATTCAGAAGATTCCATATATGTTCACTGCTGAACGCATTTCCTGTTACTCTTCTGACTTGTTGCTTCGTGAATACACACGCCTAAAAGAGAACAAAAAATTTATGTATTCTGACATGAAAAAAGTATACACCATTATTCTATATGAAAAAACAGGTGCTGATTTTAAAAATCCGCTATTGCATGGTGCTTATATCCATCACGGTAAAACACGATTTAACACCGAACTCACGTTGGAACTCCTGCAGGAATATTTTCTGATTGCACTTGATGTATTCTGTCAAAACGGATATACTGATGATAAGAATCTAGATACACGGGAAACCATTGATTCAAATATGAATGATTTGGAAGGCTGGCTTTCTATCCTGACCGCAGAGACAATCGCGGATGTGGAGCGCGTGATCAGACGCTATCCGTGGAGCGAAACGATATTCCGTGAAATGAGTACATATGTTAATAAACCTGAGGAGGTGATTCACATGTTTTCAGAAGCGTTAAAAATTGCAGATAAAAATACAGTGAAATACATGATTGAAGAACTGCAGGATGAATTACAACTGGCTGAAAAAAAGCAAAAACAGGAAGCGGAATTGCGAAAGCAAGAGGAAGAAAAACGAAAGCAGGCTGAAGATGAATTACAGCGATCAAAAGAAGAAATTGCGCAGTTGAAAGCATTGTTAGCTAAAAAGCAATAATCCAGAATGGCACCGTTTTATGACGGTGCCATTTTATATCAAATAATTATTTCGTATTCTCAGCTTCACCGATACACAATCGTCTCCTGTGTCTCCCCGGTATTCCGGTTCCAGATTACCCGCATATCCACACCATCTTCATAATTGCCCGGTCCCAGATCATAGATAATGAAATCATCACTCACCACCAACGATTTTATGCTCTTATTCTCATCCGGGTTAATCGTAAACAGTTCGACTTCCGACTCACCATCGAACGATCTGTATTTTATGCAGACGCCATCATCCACGCTCTGTGCATAAAAGGCATCTCCTTTATAAACATTCAGGCAATACACGTCAGACGCAATCTTCTCCAATTCCTTTTCCTCTTCATTCCAAACCTTTAATTGATGATCCAATAAAACTACCGCATTGTCTGATAGTTCATATCTGCTTCCATAAATAACGCCCTCATATAAATCAAAAAGTTCCGTATCTACATTGAGCAAGTGCCGCATACGTCCAACCTCTATCGGCTGACTCCAGTCCCATTTATCCAGATTCAGACAGTAGTATTGGCGCGCTTTTTGAAGCACCAGATGATGATCCCGGATTCCAAATGCCAGCAAACCTTCACCCATATTCTCATAAATGATCTGCGCCCTGTTTCCTTCTTTGTCGATACGATAGATTCGATTTCCTATCTGAATATAGAAATACTCATTATAATAATAGAGCTTTGAACGGACAGAATAATAGATTGCATCCCCATAATCAAACGTATAAAATTCCTCATATGTACCATCTGGAGAGAGACGATAAATTACATTATTCCCACATTTTTCCAATTCATTTACGTAGTCATAGTTTCCAAGGTTCACCCGGCTTTTATAGAAATACACATAGCCATCCACAACCAATGCCTCATTTGCGTAATTTCCACTTTGCAAATCGATCTCCTGATTGACTCCGGAAAACGGATTCTCAAACAGCCGGTTCTTTGCCTTTTGTGCAGAATGTCGTTTGTAAAATCCCCCGCCACCAATGGCACAGGCAACAAGTATCATTGCAAATATAATTATCTTTTGTTTCCTGCTTAAAGACATCCCATTCTCCCTTCAATCTATCGTCAACCAAATCCGATCACATGCTTTCCCCTCCAATCCGGTATAGGTATCACGGAATGAAAAGATAATCGTGCAAGTTCCAATATTCGTCTCATACTCATAGTAGAGATCCTTCATTGAACTAATCTCTTTTTCTTCATCCGGTTTTCCCATCGCAGCAAGTATCTCCTCATACGTGCTCGTCTGACTGAGTCCATTGCACAACATAAATTGCTCATCGAACCATATCGTATGAATCGGACAATTCACAGCGGCTGTCTCCTTCGTGCCTGTATTGATTACCGATACATCAAACTCACTCTTAAAATCACGCGCCTCCATCTTGCAGATCGCTGTCTCATATGCCTTATATCCATCTATCATCAGAGAGGTTGGTTTTCCCAACATGATCTTCGCATCACTTTCATTCATGCTGTACCCTGCATCATACAGATCTGACGTTGTACACGGAAATGTCATAACCTTCCCGGCAATCGCAAATTCCATACTGGATACATCCTTCGTCGTAAATGGAATGTCCGCATAAGCAACCGGCGCTTTCTCTTTTCGAAGGCTTACCTTCTCCGATGCCTCAGGATCTGTCAGAAACCAAACGACAAAGCCAATTACTCCAAGTATGATCACAACCATGATCACTTCTCTGATCGTACGCTTTACCTGCCTTTTCTTCTTTGCCTGCAAGTCCTGCATGAACTGCTCATAGACTTCATCTCTTTCGGTATTCTCTTCCATTGCTATTTCCTCCCATGTTTACCGGTACGAGGTTGTCTGCTGTATCTCTCCGATATGCCGGTTCCAGATCACCCGCGTATCAACAGCTTCTTGCTTCCTTTGACACTAATCACCCACGTTTACCCACATTGCAGGTCTCACGCCGTTATAAGAATCTGGATAGTCCTGATCCCATTTTCCCTCGTATCCAATCACTAAGATCGTGTAATCCTTCATACCCGTTGACCGCAGCATCCACGGTAACCGCTCCGTACCATCAGGCAGATGTCGGGAATATGGATACATCGCTGGAAGCTCCTCGATTATAAGATCTGTAAATATCGCTTTCCGCTTCTGCAAAACTGCCCTCGATGGTCTTCGTCCAAGAACAGATGCATCCGTTAAACGATTTCCATAATATTGTTCTGCTTCCTTCCAACTCAGCAGGAATATTTTATCTTTTGTATCCGGTCTGCTCTCCCGTACCTGTACATCCCCGGATGGGTCTACATGCGCAGCAAATCCCGCTGTAGATAGATTCTCCAACGTTGTCTCCCGTATACTTGCCTGTTCTTCCTCGTCAAACGCTTCTGCATAGAACTCCTGATTCAGCCATGTCCGTATCTCGGAATCCTCCCATATCACACATTTAAAACTATCCGAGAATCGTTGATACGCAATCACATCATGGGATATGAGCAGCATAGCATCTCCATCCTTATCCAGCACATCCCAGCAGATCGGATCTTCTGTCTCTGCATCTCCGTCCTGTTCGTAGGTTCCCATCTGCACAATATCTCCAATTTTTGCATCTTTCAGTACCACTGTTTCCAATGCTTCTGTCGTAGCAGGTTCCGGTTCCTCTGTATTGGATTCCTCTGTATCCACCTCAGTTGACTCCGCCTGTTTTCCACATCCACTTAGTAAAAGCATTGCAAATGCGAGCATGATATACCATTTTTTCATTCTCTATAACTCCTCATACCGAACCTGTCTACGTCTGTTCATTCTCTGATTTCTTCATTCCACAGTTGCAGATAAATATATGATCTGAGTCCTCTTATTTGTAACTAATGGATTTCCACTTTCCTGTATGCCGGTTCCATATTATGCGTACATCCACATTCTCTCCATATTCATAATTTTGACCATACTCTGACGATCCAAGATCATAGATGATAAAATCCTCGCTGACGGCCAACGATAATATCCTCAATTTCCCATCCGGATTCACCGTGAGCAAATCTTCTTCCTCATCTGACGTCAAAGATTTGTATTTTATCATGTACGCATGATTCTCGGCATTTTCCTGCACATAATAGACAGCATCCTGATAGATATTTATGCATTCAATATCTGTCTCTTCTTCTATTGCTGCATTCGCATCCTGCAGCCGCTTCGGAGAATGCTTGGTAACACCACTGATCATCCAATTATAAAAAGTATCTGCGTCCAGCGCATACACATATTTCAAAACACGCATCTGATCAAAGTCGATAGGCGTGCTCCAGTCCCATTTACGCATATCCAGATAACGCACTTCATTATGATTTGCCAGCAGCAGATAATGCTCCCGGATTCCAAACATCCGAAAAATACCATTGCCACCGGTATTTTCATAGATAACCTGCGCACTGCTTCCATCCTTTGTTATACGATACACCCGCTGACCAATCATGATATAGAAATGCTCATCATAATAATAAAGCTTGGAATTCACGTCATAATAGAGGGCATCTTCATCTTCAAATTCGTAAAACTCCTCATACGTTCCATCCGGGGAAAGACGATATATGACGTTATTTCCACATTTCTCTAATTTTTCTTTTTTATCATAATTTCCCAGCTCCACGACACTTCTGTACAGATATACATAGCCATCCACAACCAGCGCATCCGCCTTGTAGTTTCCATATTGATATTCAATGTCTTTGTTATTGTCGAAGAAAAAGATATCCGCATGGTTTTTCTGAAATACGATAACCACCACCAGCAACCATGCGAGTAAAACGATACTTACGACTGTAATAAGAACATATAATTTTATTTTTTTCATTCCTGTAACGCTTGCCCCTCTCCGTTTTCATCACCTACATCGATCCACATAGCCGGACGAACACCCTGATAGTAATCTGCCAGACATTGTGAATAATACCCGTCCCCTCGAATAATGGAGATTTGATTCTGCGACTTTCCGGTTGACCGCAACATCCACGAAATCCCTTCCGATGCATCTGGAACACTTGTCACGAATGGTACTTTTTCACGCACGCGCTGTTGCTCTATCTCTTCGTAGCGCTGTAAAACAGCCTTGCTTGGTTTGCATAAAAGTGCTTCTGCTTTTGGTAATTTGTGCCCATAATACTTCTCGATTTCCTTCTGGCTCAGCAGGAATATCCGATCCGTCGCATCACCCCTCGACTCCTGATTTGCCTCATCTACTCCTGATGTGACGTATCCTTTGATACGCGCCTGTGTTTCCTTATCAAATGCGTCCGTATAAAACTCCTCATTCAGCCATGTCCGTATCTGGGAATCCTCCCATATCACACAATTGGGGCTGTCAGAAAACCGCTGATAGCCAATCACGTCATGCGAGATAATCAATATTGAATCCCCGTCCTTGTCCAATACATCCCAATAGATCGGGTCCTCTGTCTCCGTATCCCCGTCCTGCTCATAGGTTCCCATCTGCACGATATCACCAACTTCTGCACGTTTAAGCTCGACCGTCTCCAATGCTTCTGCTTCCACTGCAGCGACCGTTGTCGCCTCTGTGGATTCTGTGCTTTGCTGTGCACACCCGCTGAGCAGGCACAGAATCACGAATCCCAATACACCTGTTTTTTTCATACCTTTATTTTTCTGCCTCATACCGCTCCTTGAAATATGCAAGCAGCTCCTTATAATCCTGCATAGAATGATAGAAGCGAACCGTGTCTGTATATTCACTGCCATTCCATTTATATGCATACGTAACTACGAAACAGGCACCCGGATTCTTGAACTTCAGAATCTTCTCAACCGGCAAAGCCACCTGCTCAAAGGTACCGTTCTCGATCATCTCCTGAAAAACCGGCTTCTCCTGAATACGCTTCAACAGGAAATCCTTATGCTGAATCATCTTGATTGCTTTCTGCTCCATGTCTCGGCTATCCATTGCCTGTCCGACATGTGTTACACTTACCCCCTGCGCCTAGACAGTCTGAACTCTATATGCACCCAGTCCGGTTGCTCCCAGAAAAGCATCCTCATTCAAATGTACAACATACGCATGTTTGGCCTTATCAATCAACACCGCATGTAACACATCTGTATATGTGATAAGCTTTCTCTTATAATTCGTCTTATAGATCAGACAGCAAAGCAGCACGACAAAGCTTACGACTCCCAGTATCGTGTTTATCTTTCCATCCTCATAGTCTCCAGTCACTGTCATCCATGCGGTATACAGAAGTCCGCCAATTGATGCCAGCAACAGCACCAGCCATGTCAGAAATCCCGGAACTGACATATTCCGTATCGTTCTCGGTGGATAGCTGTACAGCTTCATATCCTGTGCGCTCGCAGGTGTCTCCCATTTTCTCTGATCCCAATTCACATCAAATAGTTTTTCTTCGCTCATTTTGTTACCTCTTTCAAATATAATTTTTTTCATTCTACCATCTGCATAACAGTTTTTCGATTCATTTTCCGCGAATCGAAGATTTTTTCCGTTAACCCCAAGTTTTGCATGATTCCCTGTTCATTACAATTCATCTGTCCGTTTTTGCATAATCAGATGCAATTTTTGCATGAATCAGGCCAAATTTTTCAACAGCAGATTAAAATGATTATCTACTATATTTTGTCGCTATACAACAACATAACTGTGTTTTGTGGAAATATATTTGTGGGCACACAAAAAAAGAGGTGCTCTGCACCTCTCTCTTGTTTTCCTGTTTACTTATGCTTCCTTCTGCAAATTCCGTATCACGATCTGCTCCTGATTATAGATATGTTCCTTCATAATCTTCTGTGCTGTCTCTACGTCGCCCTTCAAAATCGCCTCTGTAATCTGATCATGCTCCCGGATCAGATTCTCATGATACGAAAAATCCTTAACATATTCAAACCGGTATCGATACACCTGTTCCCGCAGATTCATCGCAATCGTAATCAGCTTCTGGTTCTTCGATGCCCGGTAAATCGTGTTGTGGAAACGCTCATCGCCCTCCACGATTGCCTGTACATTCTTCGATTTCACTGCTTCGCGAAATGCCACGCATGCCTGTTTTATCTCTGTTTTATCATTCTCATCCAACCGCTCGCAGGCAAGCTTGACCGACAATGAATCAATTGCCATTCGAACCTCCAAGGCATCTTTTAAGTCACGCACTGTAATCTTCGCAACCTCCGCACCTTTCCGCGGAATCATAACAACCAGACCTTCCAGCTCCAGCATCCGGATTGCCTCACGTACCGGTGTCCGGCTGACACATCAAGTATACCGATAAGGGCAGCGTCACTTCCATCAGACGCTCTCCCGGCTGCAATTCTCCCTGTATGATTGCCTTGCGCAATGTATGAAATACAACCTCCCGAAGCGGAAGATACTCATCGATATTCATATCCAACTTCATATCTGCTACCTCCTTACCTTCCTGTCAAAACTTATCCATTCAGATTTCCATTACCTTCTTCGTTCCCCATATACATCATAATTAATTTTATCGTGTATACAATATACATTACTATGCATAGACAAATATTTCAAGCATATTTTTTATTTCTACCAGAGTATTTTTCTCAAAAGGTATGATTATTTCTCACGATTCTGCAAAAATCTCAGCCAACTCTAACACGGCTGTGTCACATATACCTCGGAAAGTCCGTACTGCTGCCGGATTTTCTCTGCCGCCTGCTCTGCAGTCGCTTTCTCTGTATATAAACCAAACACCGTCGGTCCGCTGCCGCTCATGATCGCATTTTCGGCACCAGACTCTTTCATTGTCTGTTTGATCTCCTCGATCTGCGGGTAAAGC
>OBII01000505.1_pt1 | contig 15764 bp, 9 predicted proteins | sample 2433771 | NCBI WGS metagenome assembly OBII01 (sample SAMEA2452127, study PRJEB22498) | human gut metagenome | biome: human feces; feature: human gut; material: feces | place: Australia | collected 2012
ATTTCAATTCCATAAAGGTACAATTAGAACTTCCAAGTTTGAGGCAAAAGAAATCAAGGATGATAAATTTCAATTCCATAAAGGTACAATTAGAACATCTCGATTGTTCGGACACCCAAGTTCTCCACCATCATTTCAATTCCATAAAGGTACAATTAGAACTCCGTATTGTATGTTTCTTATAACATCATCATTATTTCAATTCCATAAAGGTACAATTAGAACGGAGCAGTCATATTGAATGGTGAACCCAAATATAAATTTCAATTCCATAAAGGTACAATTAGAACTGTATATCTGGGCTTGTTTGGCGAGAAGCATTTTCATTTCAATTCCATAAAGGTACAATTAGAACTCTCCTTCCAATTCTGAGTTTCACTCTTTTGATACATTTCAATTCCATAAAGGTACAATTAGAACATTTTGCGGCTGCGGAGGACAACGTTATTAATACTATTTCAATTCCATAAAGGTACAATTAGAACCGCTTTTGGTTTTGGCAAGCAATACAGCTACCACAATTTCAATTCCATAAAGGTACAATTAGAACCCACGTTTTCTTAGGCAGCGAAATGCGGTCGAATACATTTCAATTCCATAAAGGTACAATTAGAACACTCAATCACAGTAGCCTCTTCGCGGTTATCCAGTTATTTCAATTCCATAAAGGTACAATTAGAACAGCAGCTTTTACTGCATTGGCACCAACTACTTGTATTTCAATTCCATAAAGGTACAATTAGAACTGATTATTTTAACGGTGTTTTGCCTACCGCTCAGTTATTTCAATTCCATAAAGGTACAATTAGAACAGATGCTACGAATCAACTCGCAACAATCATCTTCATTTCAATTCCATAAAGGTACAATTAGAACTTGAACTTCTCAACGGATTCACAAAGGTTGCTTATATTTCAATTCCATAAAGGTACAATTAGAACCCGATTACCATGCTTCATCAGCATATCCATCAGTTATTTCAATTCCATAAAGGTACAATTAGAACGACAAAACCGCCTCCGTACCAATTAGCACGATAAAATTTCAATTCCATAAAGGTGCGATTAGAACAGATAGTGGACCTCAAAAAGCAGCAAATAAAAGCCCATTTCAATTCCATAAAGGTGCGATTAGAACTGCGTTTTCCTCGCTGCTGAAGGTACGGGCTGAAGGATTTCAATTCCATAAAGGTGCGATTAGAACTAACTTTAAGGTTAGAAATGATAAGGAGAATAAGTCATTTCAATTCCATAAAGGTGCGATTAGAACTGATGATGCAAACGTTCCGGCTGTTCGTGTACCTAATTTCAATTCCATAAAGGTGCGATTAGAACTTGGTCTCAGTCTAATGCTCTTAAGGCTGCTCCTATATTTCAATTCCATAAAGGTGCGATTAGAACTTTCCGAAATTCATCATAATCAATATCTTTAAGTATTTCAATTCCATAAAGGTGCGATTAGAACTAAACTCCTTAATCTCGTAAACAAAGGTTTCTTCCATTTCAATTCCATAAAGGTGCGATTAGAACACACTATCAGGCAGTGGGTGCACTCATCATCTAGATTTCAATTCCATAAAGGTGCGATTAGAACCAGAGGTTTGACGGCATAGGCAAGGACAAGCATTTATTTCAATTCCATAAAGGTGCGATTAGAACACCGTCTTTGTACTCGTTGAAAGCTACGGAACCCTATTTCAATTCCATAAAGGTGCGATTAGAACTTAACTTTGCTTACAAATTGCCACACCCCGTAAGGGGATTTCAATTCCATAAAGGTGCGATTAGAACCCTACCCCCTTCCTCTGATGCAAAGGTACGATTTTTTATTTCAATTCCATAAAGGTGCGATTAGAACGCCATGGGTCTTGATGCAAAGCTCATTGGTAATACCCCATTTCAATTCCATAAAGGTGCGATTAGAACTTGACAAGACGGCGAAAGGAAACGGCATTGCTACCATTTCAATTCCATAAAGGTGCGATTAGAACGTACCTGGACGAACGAAGACCTTTATCCTTATATTTCAATTCCATAAAGGTGCGATTAGAACGTACCTGGACGAACGAAGACCTTTATCCTTATATTTCAATTCCATAAAGGTGCGATTAGAACACTAAAAATGCCGATGATGACCAACTTTATGTTGGCAATTTCAATTCCATAAAGGTGCGATTAGAACTCAGCATTCTTTGCTTCTGCATTAGTCTTATTGACATATTTCAATTCCATAAAGGTGCGATTAGAACGCTCAACAAAGAGTTTGACGTTCTCTACTCTCGAATTTCAATTCCATAAAGGTGCGATTAGAACGTGTTACTGAACGTGTTATTTTGAATGTTTATAAATTTCAATTCCATAAAGGTGCGATTAGAACATGATATTAGAAAATATATAGGTCGTTTAAGAAAAATTTCAATTCCATAAAGGTGCGATTAGAACCGTTGTATGCTCTTGGATTGATAGCTGCTTATTTATTTCAATTCCATAAAGGTGCGATTAGAACTAATTCAGCCAAATCGAGTTTAACACAAACTTCTCTATTTCAATTCCATAAAGGTGCGATTAGAACACATTAACGCTGATATTTGCGGTACCATTACCAAATTTCAATTCCATAAAGGTGCGATTAGAACTGGTATATGTTGCCCGTCGATTCTTCTCTTCTCCATTTCAATTCCATAAAGGTGCGATTAGAACTGTACCTGTTGTGGGTCGACATGGCATTACGCTTGTATTTCAATTCCATAAAGGTGCGATTAGAACCAATTTAGATTAAGAAGAAACGCACTGCATTACCTGATTTCAATTCCATAAAGGTGCGATTAGAACTTATAGAAATGAGAAATGGCAGCCTTTTGAGCCTATTTCAATTCCATAAAGGTGCGATTAGAACCTGCTACCGTTCAAGGTCAAGCCGCTATTATGCAATTTCAATTCCATAAAGGTGCGATTAGAACAAAAATTTTCTTTCTGCTTTTTCTTCTGCATCCCAAATTTCAATTCCATAAAGGTGCGATTAGAACATAAAGTTCTTTTAATCCGTCTCGCTCGTTAAGTTATTTCAATTCCATAAAGGTGCGATTAGAACGACCTCTGCCCTTATACTTCACGCCATCGCCCTGCATTTCAATTCCATAAAGGTGCGATTAGAACTTTCAACCTCTATGCCTTATATCTCTTATGTTGATTATTTCAATTCCATAAAGGTGCGATTAGAACCAGTCTTTCGATAAACTCAATGATTTTGAAAAAAATTTCAATTCCATAAAGGTGCGATTAGAACGTTTAGAAGCTGCTGGTCTTAACCCTTATCTTATGAATTTCAATTCCATAAAGGTGCGATTAGAACGTTCTTTTCACATTTTCGTTAGTCGAACACTCAAGCATTTCAATTCCATAAAGGTGCGATTAGAACTCGATTCATTTGGCGTTGCAAACCCTTATTCCGTCATTTCAATTCCATAAAGGTGCGATTAGAACTACCGATATTTCGTGTGTTCGTGTTTTGCACTTTGATTTCAATTCCATAAAGGTGCGATTAGAACATTATTTCTCGGGTGTCTTGCCTACTTCTCAGTTATTTCAATTCCATAAAGGTGCGATTAGAACTAAATATTTGTATTTCTGAGATTCGTAATCTTTTAATTTCAATTCCATAAAGGTGCGATTAGAACTCAATTTGGTTCTGAGTCTGTTGTTAATTTAAATCTATTTCAATTCCATAAAGGTGCGATTAGAACTATCAACCCTAACCTTGCTATTGCTCAAATTTCCGGATTTCAATTCCATAAAGGTGCGATTAGAACAAATAGAAGGCACCACGGTGAATGATTGTGCAGCATTTCAATTCCATAAAGGTGCGATTAGAACAGAGCGTTTCTAACCTGATGAGCTCCATTATAGGCTATTTCAATTCCATAAAGGTGCGATTAGAACGCTGGCTGGGTTCTCTGTAGGTCTTTTGCTTCTTGGCATTTCAATTCCATAAAGGTGCGATTAGAACTTGAGTTCCTTGCGCAAGATACATTCTTTCACCAATTTCAATTCCATAAAGGTGCGATTAGAACTCCTCAGTAGACGGTGCAAAGATACGATTTTATTATTTCAATTCCATAAAGGTGCGATTAGAACAGACCTCGGGCAAATCCCCCCTCTGCCCCACCCATATAATTTCAATTCCATAAAGGTGCGATTAGAACATTTCATCACTATTCGCTTTCCTCCTATTTAGGTTATTTCAATTCCATAAAGGTGCGATTAGAACCATTAACCCTCAAGTTAATACCAATTTCCTTAATGGATTTCAATTCCATAAAGGTGCGATTAGAACCGCAGTATCGTTGTGAATTATCTGCTCCATTGCTATTTCAATTCCATAAAGGTGCGATTAGAACCTTACCCAGTCGGCACAGAATTGATCCTCAACAAATTTCAATTCCATAAAGGTGCGATTAGAACGCCTAAAGTTGATTCTAGAACTTCTGTATTTATAGGATTTCAATTCCATAAAGGTGCGATTAGAACAGTACTTCTCCCGTATCTTGGGAAAATGAATATCAAATTTCAATTCCATAAAGGTGCGATTAGAACGATATGGGACATTGGTCAGGTGTTGATGTTTCCCCATTTCAATTCCATAAAGGTGCGATTAGAACAATGCCTTGCTTACACTTCTGCAAGTTATCGTCATAGATTTCAATTCCATAAAGGTGCGATTAGAACGAAGTGTGCGTCCGATACGTAAAAGCGCATTCCCAGCATTTCAATTCCATAAAGGTGCGATTAGAACATAATTCCAATTTTCGTTCAGAGTTTGAAGATACTTTATTTCAATTCCATAAAGGTGCGATTAGAACTAAGGTTTGTAACGACCATTACACATACCGCCAAATTTCAATTCCATAAAGGTGCGATTAGAACGGGGTATTCGCAATAACTCTGTTGTTCCTATACTCATTTCAATTCCATAAAGGTGCGATTAGAACATTCCAATTTTCGTTCAGAGTTTGAAGATACTTTATTTCAATTCCATAAAGGTGCGATTAGAACTTAACCCTAATCTCGCTATTGCTCAAATTTCGGGATTTCAATTCCATAAAGGTGCGATTAGAACAAGCTGTAAATTTGATTTATTCGGCGCTCTGTGTATTTCAATTCCATAAAGGTGCGATTAGAACATTCCTAGTGATATTGCTGATGTATTATTTAACTATTTCAATTCCATAAAGGTGCGATTAGAACTTTATTAAACGTTTTAGACAATATGCAAAAAGAAACTAATTTCAATTCCATAAAGGTGCGATTAGAACGCGACTTCTGCCTAGATACCTGACAACACTCACAAATTTCAATTCCATAAAGGTGCGATTAGAACATGCAAGCGCATGGGCAAAGGATATACGCCTGATTGTCATTTCAATTCCATAAAGGTGCGATTAGAACGTGATTATTGCATAGAGTATCGTCCAGTTCGTTCCAATTTCAATTCCATAAAGGTGCGATTAGAACCTTCGCTGGGTAGCACCTTCTCACTCCTGCAACATTTCAATTCCATAAAGGTGCGATTAGAACCTATATATGGATAGATTATTTGATTTAGTAACTATATTTCAATTCCATAAAGGTGCGATTAGAACTAACACAAGCAGAGGAGGAACGAAGGAAAGGTAGATAATTTCAATTCCATAAAGGTGCGATTAGAACAGCATAAGAAGTATTCAGATTAACACCTTTAGTATCATTTCAATTCCATAAAGGTGCGATTAGAACTGGTATATCCGTGCTCGTTACATTGATAGAATCCATATTTCAATTCCATAAAGGTGCGATTAGAACACTCCTTCTCAGGAATGGAAGGAGGCTGCATCTAGATTTCAATTCCATAAAGGTGCGATTAGAACTTTCGTGTCGTTTTCCGTCCTTGTCGTAGCTGTACCCATTTCAATTCCATAAAGGTGCGATTAGAACGACCGAAAGAGCGGTGTCCGAGAGCCTTATCTTTAATTTCAATTCCATAAAGGTGCGATTAGAACGATCGCCATCCCTTTAGGGTGGCAGCTTGGAAAAATTTCAATTCCATAAAGGTGCGATTAGAACAGCGATAACCCTGCGGCAGGAGATACAATCGTTCTCAATTTCAATTCCATAAAGGTGCGATTAGAACGGGTACTTATCTCAAAGAAACAAGTGATACGCAAATTTCAATTCCATAAAGGTGCGATTAGAACTGCTGGGTAGATGTGCTTGTATATTCCTTACAACATTTCAATTCCATAAAGGTGCGATTAGAACAAAAATCATGGCTAATACGACAAATAAAAAACCTATTTCAATTCCATAAAGGTGCGATTAGAACCGTGCTATCCTGAATAAGGACAGTAGTCTTGCCAATTTCAATTCCATAAAGGTGCGATTAGAACGGAGTGAACCTCTATGTCAAAGAGATTGAACTTTGATTTCAATTCCATAAAGGTGCGATTAGAACGCGTTTACGCTCCGCGGGGTCTGCCGACGGCTTTCTCTTTATTTCAATTCCATAAAGGTGCGATTAGAACAAGAATTAAGGGGCTGATGCCCAAGTCTGTCAAACTCATTTCAATTCCATAAAGGTGCGATTAGAACGAAGAAAGCCAACTAGCGTTTGCGGACAACATAGATTTCAATTCCATAAAGGTGCGATTAGAACTTTAATGCGTAAACGTTTAATAAATTTCTGTATATATTTCAATTCCATAAAGGTGCGATTAGAACTCAACACCAATTTTAATTGAACGCTCAAGGTACTATTTCAATTCCATAAAGGTGCGATTAGAACCGCAATAGCGGCGGAAGTATCGATGTAGAACTTTGATTTCAATTCCATAAAGGTGCGATTAGAACAAAAACCAAAACCAGTCTGAAAAGGGTTGTGTTGATTTCAATTCCATAAAGGTGCGATTAGAACTCTGCCTCCGGCGGCTCTACCGAGGGTCTTCCTTTATTTCAATTCCATAAAGGTGCGATTAGAACCCGTTAATCCTTAGGCATAGATGCTCGAAGAATCAATAGGTTTGTGGGTGCAAAGATACAAAAAATCTTCAGAAAAAATGTCGATGCCTAAAGATATTTTTTCTGCGGCCTTACGACAACCAGCCTATTTATGGAGGTTTCAATAAGTCAAAGAACACTTTTGGAGGTTTTTCCGAACCTAGAAACGGAAAAATAGAACCACATCGACAACTCTTTATAAGAAATTATCGGTAGACATTCTTTCTTTTCCAAGAATCTGTTTGTTCATATTATACCCCATTTTATTGGTGAAAACAATGACACTATCCTCGGATTCATCAATGATAGCTTTCATCTTCATTTGCAATTCCCGAAGTTTAGCTTCAGATAATTCTCCCTCCAAAACTGAGTTCTGAATCCAACACAAATATTGGCGGCAAAGTTTCAACATTTTGCCTACTCGCTTCTCACCAACATCATAAACTATAATCACATACATATCACCAATACATTTTAAAAGGTTTATATTCTTCTATTCCTAAAAGATCTTTTAGTAGCTTATAGCATTCCAACTTTATAAGATGCTTATAGCTTACATTACGTCCTAAAGAACGATGACGGAAAGTCTCATCATAACGCTCTTCCATAGCCTTTACAAAAATCTTCTTTCCCTTTTCGTTCAAAAGACATTTGTTGAGTTTCTTATCAAAATGACTGGTGCTTAAAGCATGCTTATTGAGTACCTTGAAGATGACTCTATCCACGACAATATGCTTGAAAATCTCGGATATATCAAGACATAACGAAAAACGCCTTTCTCCTGGAGTATGCAGAAAGCTTATCGTTGGATTCAACTGAGTTTGATGAATAGCTCGGAGAGTTTCAGTATAACACATCATGTTGCCAAAAGATATGAGAGCATTCACCTCATTCTCTGGCGGTTGCTTGGTTCTTGATCCCATGTTGAAATCATCGATAATGATATCGAATGCAGCATAATATGCCTGTCTGATATTTCCCTCAATTCCCATTATCTCATCTACAGCCTTTGCATCTGGCAAAGTATTACTCAATCTTTTAATAGTATCGATAATATCTTGCAGGTCTTTTCCTCTACGATTATAATAGTTGAGGTTCATAACCATATTCCAAGCTGCTCCCTGAATGAATTTTCGCGCCAATTCTACCCTTTTCTTCTTGTTTTGGTACGCAGATGTTTGTGCCAACAATGCCTTGCCAGAAAGAAGACTTTCCCTTGGCATGAAGCTTCCGGTATAGTTCTCATAATAGTCGAAGAAGTGGACAGGAATACCTTTCTGCCCCAGAAAGTTGAACAAAGCACTATTTGCCCGCAGACTTCCAAAAGCATACAGTTCCGCAACATCCTCAATAGGAATGTATCGAGGTTGCTGCTTAATCTCCGTATTGTCTTCGTTCACTACCACAGGCGTAAACTTCAAGGTGTTGTCTTTGCGTTCCATAATGCCGGGATTGAACAGATAGAAACTTCTTTTCATTTTTCTTCCTCCAATTCGTTTATATAACAAAAATCGAAATAACTACAATTCTTACAGATGCCTTTCTTGACTTTAGACGGGCAAACATCTTGAGAGATTATCTGAATGATGTCTTTAGATATAACCTGAATGTCATTTCTATCAACATCTGTCAAGATTACTTCTTTTGTCTTTCTCAAAAGAGGATATTCCAAGATGCCCTTAACGCCATCTATTCCATGTTGCTCGAAAACATACATGTAATATTTCAGTTGCCATTCATGAGCTTTATCCACCTTATTAGATTTCTTTATCTCATGGATGACCTTGTTCTTGGCATCATAGTAATCCACTTTGATACCATCAATCTCCACTTCCTCATACTTTGATGTACGTTGCGGATAACTTGATTCATGCACCATCTTTCCTTCATAGACCAAGTCTGACTCTTGTTCCATATTGATGCCATTGGCAAACAGCCATAGTTTGCGATGACAAAGCTGGTAATAGTTGAAATGAGTGCCTGTTACTATCATAAAAGCATCCCTCCTCCATCTATTTGAATACCTGTCTTAAAATCATAACATTCAGAAGATATTTCATAAAGACCATTAAAATCTTCATCTGATGATGTAATTGGTTTTGATTGATTTTGTTTAAATCTAATTTGCACAATCCGATTGGACATCTTTTTAAATTGATTGCTTAATTTCCTCTTATTGCATTGTATTATAGATATCTTGTCATCATGTGAAAGAGATTCTGTTAAATTCTTCTGATACTCTAGAAGTAATTCAAAGTTTTCATCCTCACCATTACGAGGCACATAGTACAAATATTCCTCGCCAAATATATTCTTGTCAATAAGTGAAAATTTCCCCACTTTCTCATACATACATTGGCTTATATCCTTCATTAAATTGTCTTTCAGCTTCTCTCCATAGGCTCCAAATATAAGTTGGTCACATATTTTATCAAAGAAAGTTTTCTGTATATTCAACATATCCTTCTCTTCGCAATTTCCTGATTCATAAAAAGATTCTCTTGAGAATTTTATCAACTCATTATCAGGACCTCGATAAATCAGGCTTGAACGTTCCCCTTGATTTGTTCCTAACCTAACTACAACAACTTTTCCCTTTTCTAGATTTTTTCCATTTCTATTGCAACGACCAGCTGATTGTACAACACTTGAAATGGTAGCAAAATCCCTATAAAGTACTGGAAAATCAATATCAACTCCCGCTTCGATAAGCTGAGTAGAAATAAGAATAACTTTATCACCTTGACGTAGTTTCCTTTTAGCAAGATAAACCTTCAGACTTCGGTCTCTTGGAGTAAAATGCGTATTAAGAAGCAACACATTTGTGTCATCCATATTTCCAGTGATGAAATTGTATAAGTCTTTTGTATCCTGAATAGTATTCAAGATAACAAGCACCGATTTCTTCTCCTGTAAAACTTGATGCCCCAACTGTTCAATATCTATAATCGACTTTTGTACCTCAACTGTATATCTGTTAAAAACAGGATTCTCATAATGAGAAAGTGACAACAATTTAAAGGGTGGTTCATAATCCAGAAAGAAATCCTTTGCCTCTTTATTATCACTAGGCAATCGAAGAACTGGCTGTGTAGCAGTAGAAACTATCGCAAAACTATCAGTCAGTTTACAGAATTTGTCTAAGTAAGCGACAAAAAATCCATACAATCTTGGAGGTAAAGACTGTATCTCATCCAAGAGAAAGACACAATTGGAAAAATTAGGTAATTTCATAAGTTCATGATTCTTATTACCCAATAGTGTCTCAAATATACGTACAAAAGTTGTAATTATGAATGGATAGCCAAAAGTATCTTCTTGAAATTCTAAAGCCTCTAATTCCTGTAATAACTTTTCAGAAGGATTTTCATCCAGTTCTTTCTGTATATCATCAAAGCGTGTATTTGTAGATTTCGAGTCTATACGCTGAACGAAATATTCGTAACCTTTCAATATTTTCAACACTTCAGACTCAACTTGTTCAGTTATCGACAAGAATGGCAATCCATAAATAATTCTTTTAGCCCCCTTCGATTTTATGATTTCGGAAGCCAAAGATAACAACATTAGTGTTTTGCCGGAACCTGTAGGTGCCGTCAACTCAAAAATCTGTTTTCCTTCTTTTAAACCTTTTCTAATACTATTGATGCTCTCCAGACGTATCTTAGTTCTCTCTATATTAAGTAAAGTTTGAGATTTAAGATTGTCAAGATAGCCCTGTAATATATTTGGATACTTATGTGAAAATTCATTCAGATATCGTTCGTCATCATCAAGCATAGATAGCATATCACCTGCATCGCTTTTGTCAGCTTTTACCAATGCAGAGAAAATGCTTTGTATTTCTAAATAGAATCGTAAAGCAACATTATAATCATTTGGCTTATTTACTATTCTTTTAAAAAATAATCTAATTCTATCTTCTTCCATTGATGATGGCATAGATGGCTCAATGCCTAATAACTCAGAAAAGACATTACCAAAAGATATATGCTCCTTATCAAGAAAGGAATAAAGATTGCTTACTTCATAGCCCGAAAGAATAGGATTGCCATCATTTGGCATCATATCAGGTAAGTCCCCATGATGTTTCGCAACAACAATTATTAAAGATGTTAAGAAATTGTGCGAATTAAACTCATGTGGAACTTTAAAGTTATCTGGATTTTTAATCAGAAACATGAGAAAAGCATACGCAGACAAATAGGCATGGTGATCATATCCTTTTGGACATGATCCATTTAATTTCTGTTGAAAATTAGGATTAACCTTTCCTATATCATGAAAGAGAGATACCAATCCTGCTGCATCAGAACTGGTAATTCTCTTTGATAATGAAGCCACATTTTCAAGATGTACTTTCAAAAGTTTTCCTGGATGTGAATAACATTTATTTAAATCAAAACCCATTGTTCAATCTCTTTATCATGAATAAATTCCCAATAATCTCCTTCTACGTTAAGCACATGAGAGCATTCTGGGTATATGACATTTACATATTTTTCTGGCAAATTCCAAAAATCATTATTCTGATATGTCGGAAGTTTGTCAAAACCGATTCGAAAGTCATCGTCAATTATTTTCAACTTATGCTTATTCGCTATAACGAAACCTTCGGTCTCAAAATCACCATTACCCATCATTGTGAATTCTCCTTGACTAATGAAAGTCAATTCTGCAGGACAGTTAGCAATACCCAAATAAGGGTCGTAGATAGCAAATCCTTCTAAAATCGCATTTTGAAAATCATCGAATATACTTTGAGAACGTTCACTATAAAGCCCCACACAAACCTTGTAACTAACATCACGCAGCATTTCAAATGCTTTAGGTGATTTAATAGCTGTAGGATTTATGGCCGTGTGAGACGTAAATCCACATGATGTTTTTTTTACAGGCTTTAGCAATTCTACGCCATACAACAAGTCTTCAGACAACTGAGGAAAAAGAGATTTCATCTTCTCGCGTTCAATTCCTAAAACTGCACCAATCATTCCGATTAATGCCGTTTTAGGAATAAGGTCATGAGACAATGGATTGTTGTTGGTCTCTGGCTTTTTAAAATGAGCCCAATTACCATCTATCTTGAATTGAAAACCTTTCATAAGCTCATCTCTTCAAACTTCTCACCATTAAGCTCATTCTTAATCTTATCTATCTCTGTATAGAATCTGATTTTTTCAATCTTGTCATTCTTGGCAAGATCCTTGAGTTTACTGAAATCGAGAGTATAGTCCTCCATACTACGAATTTGCTCGTCTTTCAAGCTTTCATTCGGCACAAGTTTTATGGTTCTGTCAACTCCATAAAGTTTGTCAAAATTCTCTTTGTAGTCTATGATTAACAACAAAAGCGAATCTTGTCCGACTTTTGAACGAGAGAAAGAGCTTCCTTCCCCGCCTGTTCCATACCACAAAGCTTTAAACATTTTCTTCAGATCATCTTCTTTCAAATCTGTGCTTTTAGCAACAGTTGGATTAATCCATCCGTGAATTTGGACAACAGAATAAGGAACCAAAGTTGTTGTAGCAATGGCACCTTGCGCTTTATCTCCTTTAGATGTAAAATGTGACGTGTTCTGGTGCATTCTCAAGTTGACACGATTCAAAGAAGGGTTAAGGGAAGCAAATTGCACAGGTCCCGTAAATTGCACATGCCCATTTGTAAAGTCTGTCTTACCAACTTTCATATTTTTTTCTAGCGTTGATATACCACCAAACAATCTTACATCAATGAGTTCTTTCATTATTTCAGCGATGTCGGTCTTTTGATTGGAATTCCAATTCTCAATGATCCAAGTTAATACACCTTTAGAATCTGTTTTGCCAGCTCCAGTCTTGTCTGAGACATAGATGTGCTCACCTTCGATATCCTCAAGGTATGTACGAATAAATCTTTTAATTCGAACATCACTAACAAGGATTCTCTTCGTTTCCTCATCGTAGCGTTGTTCACCTGTAAATGGATCCCCATTGGGAATGTTGTATGATGTTTCATACAAAAACATAATTTCAGATTTCTTCATTTCTTTAATTTTTATGGTTTATATCATCAACTATCAAGTTGAGTTTACTAACTTCATCTTTCAAATCTTCATTGTCAGAATAATCAGCCAAGATTTTTTCCAAACGTCTCTGAAAATCTTTTTTCTTATCCGTCGGCTCATATTTGAAATAGCCATCCAAGAATCCGAAAGACAATTGATCCTTATCATATTCTGATTCTGATAGATTTGCCAAGTCATCACAAACTTCAGCACACATTGTTGCCCACATTCCGTCATGCATCACAAGTTTCTGACTAATATCAGTAACAAACCTGATGCAATCATCTTTTGTTGACACTCTTCTTGAAAGCAAGCCCACGTAGTTCTTTTCAAAAGAACCAATAGACTTCTTCAGTGGCTTGGCCATTTTCCCTATTTTGACGCCAAGCTTAAAACTTGCAGAATTAATAATTTCCATATATTTATTTTGCTTATTATTTTGTATTGACAATATGAACATCAAATCATATTTCAAGATTTTATACCAAAACTGACTACCACCTAAACGTATAGCGGACTCTACATTAGTTACAAACGAATGAAGTAAAGACGGGTCATTATAATAATCTTCTTTATATATTAAAGGAAGCACTTTGAGAATATGACTTTCATATTTCTTCGATGCGGCTATTTTTACTTTTCCCGTTGTATTCATTTGCACATCTCCCAAAAGATTGCGAAACGACTTGCATATAGAAAGAGAATAGTCTTCCTTTTTCTCTTTATTCCTTTCAAGTTTGTCTATTTTTATCTCTTTATTTCTTTCTGCATACACTTGATGTGCAATAATCTTATTTCTCGAGTCTACACGATTTAGAGTACTTCGTGTTATGTTTGAGATTTCTATAAGGTCTGTATCAGGCTTTGTTCCTCCATTTTTTACAAAAATAAAATCAAACGATGTGAAAGTAGAGCTGCTTCCCAAAACAGACGAAATCAAATCGTCGCTATATTCATTGGACAATATTATCGAAGACTCATTTTTCTTTTCTATAAAGAGTTTTAAATCATCAGCCTTCAAATTCTTTCCAAATGGCAAAACTATTAGTTTATATTCAGAACCAGAAATCATCTTACCCTTCTTAGCATAAGTAACTCCATAAAAGAGATCTTCTATATCTGATTCTGTAAAACCTCTTGTCTTGTATCTATTTTCCAAATCAAAATCTGGAAATTGTATATCATTTTTTTTATCACCAGAGCATATTGTATGCCACAAATTCTTATTCAGGACTAGTCCTCCCTTAGTTTCTGAAACATACTCCTTTAGCATTTTTCGAGTGACGAGTTCAAACGTTTTAGAAAAATCACACCAATTCTTTGCATGTCCACAGCCGTCCTCATAAGAAAAATGTATAAAAATAGATGCATTATTTAATCTAAGAAGGAAATTCTGGTATTCTTCATCGTCATCAACATCATTTTTATAAGCATTCAATTTTTCTAATTTCTTTTTGTTATCTTCTTTATTTATCAAGATACATTTTTTTTCAAATTAACTTCATTATCTATATATTCCTTAAATGAGCCTTTTTGATTTTCAAAGTAACAGATAATCGCAGGAGCATATTTGAGAATCCGTTCAAGCATTGTCTGTTCTCTTCCGAATCCTGTTCTAATTTGCTTAAGCTCAGTTGTCTCTTCGATTGGAAAATCAAGTGAAGAGCATATACTTTCATAATCAGCATTTCCTTTATCAAAGGAGCTTTGAGACTTTGCTAATCTATAATTTCCATCTTCACTTATTGATATAGCCCCATTATTACTTAATGTACCTTTGACAGAATAATAAATATCACCAAACATATATTTACAAGATGTATCATTTCCTGATGTCTTGTACTTTAGATAATACAGATTGTTTCTCTGATTTTCAGGAACAATTGATGCCTTATCAAAAATAATATTAAAGTCCTTATCCACTGGAAGACAAAGACAAAAAGGCCAACATCCTTTATTGTCTTTAGGACAAGATGTGACAGCATTTGAGAAGCTCATCTTTTCTTTTGAATTTCTCAATATGTTTCCGATTTTTAAGACTGTATCTAAACTCATAATTCTATATTCTTTATAAATCCAAAACCCTGCGAACATTGTTCGCCGACTCCTCCTTCATAAGCAATCTTCATCAACTCTAAAGGTGCTTTCAGCAGAAAGGAGCAGAGGTATCCACGCACTCTTGATTCGTATGGAGTATTGGCTTTTATCGTTATCAACTTTGACTTGATCTTTTTATCTTTCAATACAAATGAAAACTCCTTATCTTCCATATTAAATGGTTGACCATGAATACTCTCATATCTCGCCATCAATCCCTTTAATACTCCTTCAGCGAACATAGGATTGTCAGGAGATAGATATTGAGTCTTGTTGTCTTCATGCAGCTTGACACAAATAGGAGACAGAGCTACGAAAGTCATTTCTTCAGATAATTGTGGCATAGGTATAGCCTCTACTCCAACAACATCAAAAGCAACTTGATATTTCTTATTGCCAATGCTAAAGCTTTGATGAGCAAATATACCTTGAAAGAATTCAAGAGTACTTTTCTCCGGTATAAAACTAATGTACCATACTGCTCTTTCACCTATGATTTTCAAACACCCTGCTTCAGGCAAAGGTCTTACTTTCTCAAAGATGAAGGGTGAATAACAAAATAGCTTAAACCTCTTTCTTTCATGTAATAGATA
>OBII01000512.1_pt1 | contig 15545 bp, 13 predicted proteins | sample 2433771 | NCBI WGS metagenome assembly OBII01 (sample SAMEA2452127, study PRJEB22498) | human gut metagenome | biome: human feces; feature: human gut; material: feces | place: Australia | collected 2012
GTACCCATGTCGGCAAGTGCACGCGACATATTCTTGAGTTTATTGGTATATTTCAAACCATTCCATCCCTTAGCAGGGAGATACTCATAATCATTCTTACCGGCATCATGACAGGTATCGAAGAGGTTCTCCTGATTGTAGAAACCTACAGCATACACTTGAAACTGCCTGTTGCCTGAAGTCTGCGACTTCTTTTTCTGTGCTGTAGCGCCCAGCCCTATCATGAGGAGGGCAGCCAGCAAGAGCAATTGTTTTCTCATACTAATATTAATTATTAATGTTCACCTTATTATATATGTTCACCTTAGCGAATAAGGAAATACGCAGCAAAGATACCTAAAAAACCGGAAATATCTCCATAAAAACGAATAATTTTTCAGTTTTCATGCATTTTTAACATAAATAACTTCTCTTTTTAAAAATAATTTTGTTACTTTGCAGCACTAATAATTATTTTTGATCGGGACAGAAGACACAAGACCAGAAACCATGATAAGTCCCCCTTACAGTTTACCTAAACAAAATCCAACGGGACTATAAATATATCATCACTGCTCAAAGAAATCACTGTTGCCGATCTATTAATATTTAAAACATATAAACTATGCAGAAGAAAGTAAACTTAGCAATGTTAGCGCTCTTCTCGTGTTCATTGGCTATGGCTCAGAACGAAAAGACTGACCAGAACTTAGCACAGGGACTTGACGAGAATGCTTTCACCTTCTCCGAGGCACAGTTGGGCGAGGACGATGACATGTCATCCAATGTCACCATTCTCAATTCTACCAGCAACGTATACGCGAGCCAGGCAGGTTACCTGTTCTCGCCTGCACGTTTCCGCTACCGTGCCTTCAACCAGAAGTACAACGATGTCTATATCAACGGTGCTTCCATGAACGATATGGAGACCGGACAGTTCCGTTTCTCCAACATCGGCGGTTTGAACCGATTCTCCAGGAACGTAGACTTCGCCCTGCCTTTCGAAGCCAACGGCTATTCGATGACGGGCATGGCAGGCTCCAACAACTATGATTTCCGTGCCGGAAGCATGCAGGAAGGACAGTATGCCAGCGTAGGTGTTGCCAACCGCAACTATACCCTGCGCGGACTCTACTCCTACTCCAGCGGATTCAACGAGAAGGGATGGGCCATTACAGCCGGTCTCACCTACCGCTGGGCTAACCAGGGATACGTAGAGGGAACCATCTACAACGCCCTCTCCTATTTCTTCGGTGTACAAAAGAAGTGGATGAACGGCCACTCGCTGAGCTTCTCTACATGGGGTAACCCGACAGAAAGAAGCACCCAGGGAGCATCTACCGACGAGGCTTACTGGCTGGCAAACGACTACCAGTATAACCCATACTGGGGATACCAGAACGGACACAAAAGAAACTCACGCGTAGTGAACGACTTTGCTCCTTCGGCTATCGCAACATGGGACTGGGAAATCAACGACCAGATGAAGCTCACCACATCGATATTCGGAAAATACTCTATGTACAAGAGCACCAAGCTCAACTACAACAACGCAGAGAATCCACAGCCAGACTACTGGAAGAACATGCCATCTGCCAACTACTATGTATGGGGCGACTACAAGAACGGCAACAACATGTATACCTGGGAAAACTGGAACAATGCCGTGAACTACTGGCAGGCAAGCAAGCAGAACCGACAGATTAACTGGGACCGCCTGTATTATGCCAACCAGCAGGCAGCCAAGAACGGACAGGATCTGCTCTACTATGTTCAGGCTAAGCACAACGACAACCTGACCCTGACCCTCTCGTCCGTTCTGAACACCAAGCTGACAAAAAAATCGAACCTGGCTACAGGCATCATGCTCGGAAAGAGTACCAACCAGCACTATCAGACCCTGGAAGACATGCTGGGCGGTGCCATCTTCCACAACATCAACACCTATGCCCTGGGCGATTATCCTAAGACCGACCCACGTGTGCAGTACGACCTGAACACAGCCGGTCCTAACAACACAGGCAAGCTGGTTTACGAGGGCGACAAGTTCGGTTACGACTATCGCATCGATGTGAACAAGGCAAACGCATGGAGCACCTATACAGCCGAATTCTACAACATGAAGGCGATGCTGAGCGGACGTATCGGATATACCGGCATGAACCGCCGCGGCTACATGCGCAACGGTATGGCACCGAACAACAGTCAGGGCAAGAGCGGCACAGCCAACTTCCTGGACGGTGGCGTAAAGGGAAGCCTGAACGTGGATATGGGCAGAGGTCATGCCTTCAGCATCGGAGCCGGATATGAGCTGCGTGCGCCGATGGCAAGCACAGCCTTCATCTCGCCTGAAATCAGCAACGACTTCGTGACTAACCTCAAGAACGAGCGCATCTTCAGCTCTGAATTCAGCTACCTGTATCGCAACGCATGGCTGAGTGCCAACGTGAGCGGATACTACAGCCGACTGGAGAACGTTACGGAATGGCAGAACTTCTACAACGATGATGAGAATTCATTCACCTACGTGAGCATGACCGGACTGAAGAAGGAATACTATGGTGTAGAGGTGGGCGCTAAGTTCAAGCTTACATCATGGCTCGACCTGAAGACTCTGGGCGCTATGAGCGAGGCGAAGAACATCAACAATGTAAACGCCGTATACATGCTCTCAAAGAGTGCTGAGGTTTACCAGGACAAGGCTTACGTGATGAATATGCGCGAGAGTGGCACACCGCTCACAGTGGGAAGCATCGGTCTCGATGCCCACGTAAACGGATGGTTCGTCAACCTCAATGCCAACTACTACGACCGCATCTACCTCTCTTATTCTCCAAGCTACAGATATGAGAAGGTGCTGAAGAACCGCCAGGATGCCTACAAGAAATCCTCTGAAATCTTTGCTCCTACTACACTCGACGGTATGAGCTGGACTGAGGATGCTGTAGCCCAGGAGAAGGGTCACGGAGGATGGATGGTTGACCTGAGCATAGGAAAGAGTGTGAGACTGAAGAAGGGTTCTCTCAACTTCAACCTCATGATTACCAACCTGCTGAACAACCAGACTATCGTAACAGGCGGATATGAGCAGAACTCACGTTCAAGCTATACACTGGATGCTAACGGCAACGTGAAGAATCCACGCCTCTACCAGTTCTCTAAAAATCCTAAGAAGTATTACACCTGGGGTACCAACGGCATGTTCCAGGTATCATACAGATTCTAAAGAGCAGTTTCTCTTTAACATAAAGAACAGGGAGCAATCCCGTTTCTCTATAACAATAAAAAGAAAGAACAATGAAAAAGATAAAATTCATAGCATTGGCATTCCTGGCACTAACCCTGGGGTCGTGTATGGGCGACGGTTATGCTGACCCTGACCTGACCGACAAGGTGCCTGCAGCTCCATATGGCAACAACAGCCTGAGGGAGAAGAATGTGATCAGCATAGCAGATTTGAAGACCCAGTTTGCTACGGTTATCAACAGCGACAATGGCTACAAGCAGATTGAGAAAGACATGATGATCAAGGCGGTAGTGACGGGCAATGATGTCAGTGGCAATATCTACAACCAGGTGAGCGTTCAGGATGCATCCGGCGCTATCATTATTGCCATCAACGGAAGCGGACTGTCGGGTTATCTTCCTGTTGGTCAGGAGATTCTCGTAAATCTGAAGGGGCTCTATATCGGAAGTTACAAGAAGTTGCCTCAGATTGGCGGTGTGAATACCAAGCTCTCAGATGGAAGTCTGGGTATAGGCAAGATAGAGCGTGCCATCTGGAACGAGCACTTCAAGATTCTGAACCCTGGCGAGGCGGATGCAAGCACGGTAGTGCCAGAAGAGTTTGACCGGACAAAGCTGAATAATTTAACAAAAGAAGAAAAGGCAGCATTTGCAGCCTATATGGAGGCTAACGTGTGCAAGCTGATGACCCTGAAGAAGGTGAAGTTTGCCTCTGCCAACGGTACAAACGTATGGGCACCAGGTGATACCAATACGAGTCTGGAACTGATCGATGCCGAAACAGGCACGAGAATCAACAAAAACAATCTGGTAGTGCGCAACTCGGGTTATTCTAAGTTTGCCAACGAGGTGATTCCACAGGGTGTATTCGATATCACCGGTATCTTCACCCGTTACCACAACAAAGACTACGACACCTGGCAAATTGTGCTTCGCAGCACGGATGATCTGAAGGCATCAGAAACAGGCGGTACATTGGAGAAGCCTTACACTGTGGCTCAGGCACTGGAGAAGATCAATGCCGGTACAGCAGGCGATGCAAAGGTTTATGCTACCGGTATCATCGTAAAGGTGAAAGATGTAGATACAGGCACGTATGGTAACGGTACATTCGTTATCTCTGACGACGGTAAGGATACAGAAGGCAAGACTCTCGAGGTATTCCGTTGCTTCAACATCGATGGTGCAAAGTGGACAGAGGAAACCAAGGGTATCCTTGTACCAGGCAAGAAGGTGGTTGTATCAGGCACCCTGCTTGATTATAACGGCACCAAAGAGATTAAGGGTGGCAATCTCATCTCTATCAAGTAATTACTGATTATCAAAATAGTAACAATATTTAAAAAGACAATAATATGAAAAAGTATATATTTTCAGTTTTGATGGCGGCAATGGCTGCCTTCACATTCAGCAGCTGTGAGGACGTTCCTGAGCCTTATACACTGCCTACTCAGCCTGGTAATCCAGGAGATAACACAGATCCTAACCAAAAGGGTTCTGAAAGCAATCCATATACTGTAACAGAAGCCATCGCCCTCATCAAGGCAGGTACAGCACCTTCTACAGCTGTATGCGTAAAGGGTAAGATTACAGCCGTAACTTTCTTCAACGCGACCTATAGCAGTTTGTCATATAACATTGCAGACGAGGGTTCTTCAGATGTTATCGAAGTATACTCTGGCAAAGGCAAGGATGGTGCAAACTTCTCTTCCAAGGATGACTTGAAAGTTGGTCAGACCGTAGTAGTAAAAGGAATCGTCAAGGCATTCACGAAGAATGATGGCACTATTGTCAATGAAATCGACAAGAACAGCACCATCATCTCTATCGAGAATACAGGAACTACATCTCCTGATACTCCAGCAACTGGTAAGGGTTCTCTCAGTGACCCATACAACGTGGCAGAAGCTATCGCAGCCATCAAGGCTGGCACAGCGCCTACTACACAGGTTTACCTGACAGGTATCATCTCAGATGTTGCTTTCTATAATGGGAACTACAAGAGCATCACCTATTACATCTCAGACGATGGCAAGGGCAAGGACATGCAGGTTTACTCTGGTAAGGGACTGAACGGCGCAGACTTCGCTTCTAAGGAAGATTTGAAGGTGGGTCAGAAGGTTACTATCCTGGGTAAGATTATGAAGTTCACCGACAAGAACGGAAATGATATCATGGAGGTTGACAAGACCAGTTCTATCGTTAAGATTGAAGGTGAAGGCACAGGCGGTGAGGTTAAGCCAGACCCAACACCTGATACACCAGCCAGCGGCAACATCGAAATGACAGACGCATCTATCTTGAGTGGCAAGAGCGGTGATGTAGAACTTGTAGAAAAGTATTATAATAGTCAGAATGTTACAAACGAATCAACCTGGTACACTTGGAAGATTGGCGACACCACCTTTAAAGGTGCTAAAATTTGCATTTCAGAAGGCAAGAACGGAAAGGGCATACAAATGCAAGGTGATGCAGCTGATGCAACCAAACAGGGTTTCCTGTTTAATGCTACAGCCTTTGCCAAGGAGATCAAGACCGTAACAATCCTGTTCTCAACAAAAGCAACTTCTACCTATGCCCCAAGCTACACCCTCTATGCTGCAAAGGCTGCAAATGGCAAGGATACAGCTATCAAAGGCAAATCTACCAATGAGGTTTCAGGTGATTTCAAGACCTATACAGAGACTTTCGACTTGAGCGCTCAGAACGTCAAGCACTTTACTCTCAGCAACAACACGAAAGGTGCTCTCTACATCGAGAAGATCATCATCACATTGAAGTAATTCCCCTAGTAGATATTATGTATTAGAAAAAATACTGATCCCCATCGTCCTCTACCCAAACAGAGGCGATGGGGATTTCTTTTCATCCATTAAAAACATAGGTATCAGGAGGGAACGCGAACCTACGTATCATGCTCTTTTCCAAAATATTTCTTAAAAAGAAGAAGAAATATTTGGTGGTTTCAGGAAAAAAGCGTAACTTTGCAGCCTGAAATTGATAACAGGCTATAATGGGCATGCCCCGGTAAGGGACACGAAATGATGCAACAAGCATCCCCATGACGTCTAATTTTAATAACCCAATAAAAATAAAAAAAGAAAAATGAAAAAAGGTATTCATCCAGAGAATTATCGTCCTGTAGTATTCAAGGATATGTCTAACGGCGATATGTTCCTCTCTCAGTCTACATGCAAGACTAACGACACTGTTGAGTTCGAAGGCGAGACTTATCCAGTTGTTAAGATTGAAATCTCTAGCACATCTCACCCATTCTACACAGGTAAGAGCAAGCTCGTTGATACAGCGGGTCGCGTAGACCGCTTCATGAACCGTTACGGCAAATTGAAGAAGTAATAATATACCTTTTTTATAAGGATATATTTATTATCGCAAAGATACTGAGTGCATTCCAGCGTAGTTGCATATACGTAGGAATGCACTTTTTTTCTCTCACTACTATTTCTCATACAATCGATTTCTACATACATTATTATTATAGAAAGCACTAAATCTTTAACTTCAAAACATTATCGAGAATTATGAAGCATACTAAGTTTTTTATCTTCGCGCTCGTTGCTGCGATGACGTTCTCTGCCTGCGGCACTGACGATACCCTGCAGTTCTATTATCCTGAAAACGGTGGTACAACCGGTGGCGGTAATACGGGTGGTGGAAGCACTGGTGGCAATACCGGTGGTGAATCAACCGATAAGAACAATACAAACAAGAATGTGGCTACTGCCAACATGCCACAAGTGGTAAGAAACGCTATCGGCGGTCTGGAGTTCCCAAAACTCAAGAACAATGGTACCAGCTATGCCATCGTTCACATAGATAAAACCACAGGTATGTTGAACTATTCTACAGAATGGGACGACAACATGAAGAGCCAGAGATGGAGTTGCTATACTTTCCATACAGGAAACAATAAAAACATTGTTAGTAGACCTAAAGATGATTATCCATCTGATACAGATTTAAAGTCTCTATATGGTGTGGTAGACTTCACTTATGATCCATATACTGGCAATGGAAGATATGATCATGGACACATCTGCCCATCAGGCGACAGAAGACTAAACAGTACCCAGGAAAGACAGACAGACTTTCTGACCAACATGCAACCACAATATGGTAGTTTCAACCAAAAGGGTACATGGTTTAAAATGGAGGACGCCTTGAGGAAAAAAGCCAGTTCTATAAAAAATGACAAGGATACTCTATTTGTTGTAAAAGGCGGTACTATAGACAGTCCTGAAAACATTATTGAATATATCAACGGAAGACAAACGGTCTATGCTGCAACAACAGGTTACATCCCAGTACCAAAGTATTTCTTTGTAGCAATATTGGAAAAAGCGTTTGATACGGAAAGTAACAAGCACAAATACAGTGCTTTCGGCTACTGGTTCCCTCACGAGAACAAGGCATTTGAAAAGGGCGATAAGCTCGGCAAATATATCGTAAACATCAAGACGCTGGAAGACAGAACCGGCATCGACTTCTTCTGTAATCTCCCTGATGAAATCGAGAAGGAAGTGGAAAACGTAGATGCAGAACTCATCAAGAACCTCTCGGGGCTTTAAATAATTCAGGCTTTAAATAAAAGGCTATATACAAACAAAAGAATCCGCTCTCTCAAATCAATGAGAGAGCGGATTTCTTGGTTTATATCATCATCTTCTCGGCAACTTCTTGATAGCATGTGGCATGAATGCCCTGCCGGTAGCCTTACCGAAGCTAGGAGCTACGGAATCGGTTGCAGCAGAACGGGTCTTCTTACGGGCTCCACTCGGATCGTAACGCTCCAGATCGATTTGCATCACATCACCCTTAGCCTTACCTGTTCCTATCATATAACCATAGAACACATCCTGCCCCTTTTCATCACCCAGAAAGAAACCATACTGCTTAGCACCTGCATCCATCACATAGGTAGCACCAGAATCATTATAACGGATATAAATATCCCCATTCTTATCGATGTACCAGGTAAACTTCAGAGTCTGGGATTCATTGCTTCCATCATCGGCATAATCCACTTCTACACCATTACCACTGAGCGAGTTAACCTTATCACCCGCCTGATAGAACGTCATCTCGGCATTGAAACTGTAGTTATTGCGAGACTGGCCGTCCTCAGCAAGTTCTGAGAGCATCACAGAGCCTCTCCAGTCGCCTGTAAGAGTCTGAGCCTCCAACAGCAGGTCATCATCCTGAGAGCCGTTAGAACCATTGTTCCAGTCGCCCTGATTCCATCCCCAGCCACCATGATTATAGTCATCATACCAGTAATCATCATCATCACATGAGGTGAATGAGAAAGATGCTGCGGCTATCGCCATCCACATCCATATCCGATTAAACTTTTTCATATCTTGTTTCCTTTCTTCAAACTAAATTCCTTATTGCCTTACTTCACTACAAAGCGGCGAACAGGCTTCTGATTATCATCTGCTACCTTAACATACTCTACAGAATCCTTAGCTCCGCGAGAAACAATCTGGGTGTTCTCCATGCCCGAATGCTGCTTGCTATAGCCCCAACCGTCATCATAGTCCCAATCGTAGCCCAAGTCATAATCGCGCCAGTTATAGCTGTCAAAATCGCGATAAAGCTCGAAATAAGCACGATTGCCGTTACCTAGCACTTCAACATATCCAGAGAATTTGCGATCGCTCAAAGCATAATCAGAAATAATCGCACCATCACTATTCTCATCCAGAAAATCTATATAGATACTCTTATTGCGTACCGTCCAACGAATACGGTTTGCTATATAATTGTTACCATGCCAATAATCTTCTTGATAATAATCGATCCAATAGCCTGTACCAGAATAGATGCCATCAGTCTGGTCGAAGTGAATTACAGAGTAAACAGCATCGACACCGCCATATTCTACCAACATATTACCCTTCCATGTACCATCGAGGGTGTATGCAATATCAGAATCCTCATCACATGAGGTGAATGAGATACTCATCAAAGCTATGAAAGCCATTGTGAGAAGAGTAGTAAACTTTTTCATATCAATTTATCAGTTAAGTTATTTATATTCTTATATCTTCTATACTTTTGAGCTCTTGAAGAATAGCATTCTTTCTTGAACCCGATGCAAAGGTAGTGGATTTTTCGACTGCATCAAAGGGGAAAAGGATACAAACTGAGGGGGAAATCCCTATTCTTTAGAAAGCAACTGCTTTTTTGATGATATTTCTCTTTGCCTAGAGTGGTATTTCTTTCGGTTTTGATGGTCTTTCTTTCTCTGTATCAAAGATTTAACAACTTCTTAACACATTGTATCGATAATTTTCGTATCTTTGCATCATAAATAAGTAATTATTCAAAGAACATGCTTTTAGCATAAAGTAAATTCTAAGAATGCGCTCACAAAATGAGTTTCAACAGTTTATTAATTATACGTTAAACCTTTAAAATTATTAAGTTATGAACAAATTTTTACGCTATTCATTATCATTGGTTCTGGCGTTCGTAGCTAGCGTTACGTTTGCAGGAACAACTCCTTACAAAGTATTGACTTTCCCTGACGAAGGTTCTGAAGGCAAGGCAATCAGTGCTTATAACAAAACATGGAAAGCAAATAGGAGAAGATGTCTGGACTATTGCAAATTTCAACTCAAACAGGTGGGATAAAAGTTGGAAATACATCAAATGCGGAAGTAAGAAATTTGAATCTGTTGCTTCAATCACTTCACCTGCCATTGATCAGCCTATCAGCAATATTGTCCTGACCATCGACAATATTACTAAAAGTAGCATTAATTCTATCAAGTTGCAGGTAGCAACTGATGCTGATTGCAAGAATGTAACAGAAGAAATCCCTGCCAAGATTGAAGATGGAGACTTGATCTTCGTGCCAACCAAGTCTGCAGCAAACAATTACTATAAGTTTGTCTTTGATTGCCAAAAAGGATCAAATAATGGTTTGATTCAGGTTTCTAAGATTGCATACTATAAGGTAGGCGATGCTCCTGTAATCGTGGACATCACAAATACAGCAGAAACCGCTTATACCATTGCTAAGGCAAAGGAACTGATTAATGCAGGTGAAGGTCTGAGCGAAAATGTATATGTTAAGGGTACTGTATCTCAGGCTAGTAAAGAGTTAAATGCTACATTCGGCAGCCTTTCTTACTACATTTCTGACGATGGTACAACAGGAAATGAATTGCAGGTTTACAGTGGTCTTTCTTTCGATGGTAAGAAATTCACTTCTGTAGAGGACATCAAGGTGGGTGACGTAGTTGTTGTTTATGGTAAGCTTAAGAAGTTTAACAATACTTATGAACTTGATAAAAACAACATTCTCATTTCTCTGAATGGTAAAACTACCGGCATCACTAACATTACAACAGATGAAGCTGCAAAGAACGCTCCAGTTTACAACCTCGCAGGCCAGAAGGTAACCAAGGCTTACAAGGGTGTAGTCATCAAGAACGGAAAGAAGATGATTCAGAAGTAATCAAATTTAAAACAACATATCCCTACTGCTCCCCCGATATTCATTTATCGGGGGAATTTTTTTGTTAGGCATAACATACAGCAAATCAACCAAATATTACCCCTATAACATGAAAAGTGGAATATTTTAATGCAAAAACATAAAAAATACACCTAATAAATACGTATTCTCAATAATTTTCACTACCTTTGTTGCGATTAATAAACGTATACGAATAAAAAATGATGAAAAGGAAATTATATATCACCCTATTAGGACTGCTCTCTACCATTATGACAGCAGCAGTACCCTACTGCGATGTGAGAAAATTCTCTATCACAGACGGACTCGCTGCCAATACCATCTCAGACCTGAAACAAGGTAAAGACAACCTCATGTGGTTCAGTACATGGAACGGACTGTCGTTCTATGACGGCTACAAGTTTCATACTTTCAGAGACACCCCCGATGACATTGACGTTCTTTCAACCAACCGTATACTGAAAATAGAACCATCCTATAACAACAACGTGTGGTGTATCACATACGACCACCAGCTCTACGTATACGATACCCACTTCTGCCGGTTCTTTGCTGTTGGACAGAAATTCAACGAACTGTTCAACATCGACCTGCGCGTGAGCCAGGTATACCCAATGAAAAACGGAGCTACATGGTTTACTTCAGAAGATGGAAAATATATCATCCGATCAAAAGGAAAAACCTTTGATGAGCGGAACATAGAACTCATCAAAGTAGGAGAAAAGGGACTCAGAAGCGGAAATGTATGGTACATCCATCGAGATATACACGGAAGAGAATGGGTGCTTACCGACAAAGGCGCATACATATATCATTCGAAAATTCCAAGCAAACTGCCTTTCAAATGGCTCAGAGGGGTGGGAGAAGATGAGTTCCTGGCAACTGAAGACGGCAAACTGGCAAAATATGACCTGCAGAACCGACTCACCATGATACCGATGCCGGAAGGCGTAACCCGTATCAACCAACTGAAAAATACAGGTTACCAACTCCTGCTGGCAACCAATCTGGGTGTTATCATCTACAACCCGCGCACCTTCAAGTTTGATATCATCAACGTACAGAGCCCGAGTCAGCCTCTGGCAGAGGTAAAGAAGATTTATACCGATGATTTCGGTATGGTATGGGCATTTACAGACGGCATGGGAGTAACCCTCATCAACCCGAAGACCGGACAGAAGCAGTGGCTCTTTGCCGATCAGGACGACCCGATGGACCGCACAACCTGCGAAAGCAATTTCATCACACAAGACGAAAACAAGACCCTCTGGGTAGTGCCAAGAGGAGGAACCTTCAGTTATTTTGACCGCAAGGCAGGAAAACTGGTGCCTTATCTGCTGAGAAGCAATTCATCGGGCAACTACCGCATACCGAAGATTACGAAATATGTACTCTCAGACCAGGGAATCCTCTGGCTGACAGGCTCTCACGACCTGACACAGGTAGTCTTCAAATATCACCCTTACATTATCAACAAGCTGGATGTGGGCGAAGACGAAGTGTTCTCGGTAAATGCATCACCAGACGGACATATCTGGACAGGCTATCACAATGGAGTAATCCAGGTACTCAACGCCTCCTACCAGCGTATCGGATACCTTTCGCCAAGCGGACAGATTGTGCCACAGCAGGTAAACTTCGCCGAGAAGGGCATCTTCGCCATCCACTTCGATATCAAGGGAAGAACATGGATAGGAACCAACGGAAACGGTGTATATCTGATAGACAAAATGCAGGTAAGACACTTTACCTACGATGCAAACGACCCCGCTTCACTGCCATTCGACAAGGTATTCGACATCGTAGCCGACCGCACCGGACGCATCTGGATAGGTACCTATGGTGGCGGTATCGCCCTGGTAAATGAGGCGGCAGACGGCAGTATCAGCTTCATCAGTAAACGAAACGGACTGCCTTGGGAGAAGCAGCACTACGACCGCGTACGCCGCATCTGCTGCACCACTACGGGAACCATTCTCGTAGGTACTACAGATGGTCTCATCACCTTCAGTGATGCCTTTACAAACGCAAGAAAGATCAAATACCACAAGACCTACTACATACCGAACGATACAACAAGTCTGGCTGCAAACGATATGAACAATATCATGGAGCACACCAGCGGCAAGATGTATATCTCGCAACAGGGCGGCGTGATGGAAGAGATTGTGAGCAAATCGCTCCTGCAAGACAACCTGAAGATGAAATACTTCCATGCCATCGATGTTAACGAAGGCATCGTACAGGGCATGGTAGAAGACAACCAGGGAAGAATCTGGGTAATCAGAGAATCGAGTATCGACTGCGTAAACCCGAAAACGGGCCAGTGCAATGTGTTCGGACCTAACGATTTCGACTTCTACATGTCGTTCTCGCAAAGCCGTCCTTACCACGATCCGGCAAGCAACAACATCTCGGTAGGTACCCCGATGGGACTGATTACCTTCAATCCGGCTACGCTGAAGAAGAGCAACTACCAGCCTAAAGTCATCTTCAGTTCCCTCCATTATAGCGGAGAGAAGGAGTCGGAACCTATCCTGCACAAGGAAAAAGTGGTGATTCCTGCCAACAAGCGAAGTCTGACCATCACCTTCGCATCACTCGACTATCAGCGCAAGTATCAGACCAGATACCTCTATCGCATAGATGGTTATACAGCTCCAGGCGAGTGGATATCGAACGGAAGCAGCAATGTCATCGGCTTCAACCGTATCAATCATGGCGATTACGTACTCAAGGTGAGAGCCACCAACTCGCATGGTGTATGGAGCAAGTATGTGGCAGAACTGCCTATCGAAGTGCGCCCTACCTTCTGGGAAAGCATCTGGGGCAAGTTTCTCATGCTGCTCCTGCTCTTCGGTATCGTAGGCGCAATCTTCTATACCTACAACCAGCGCCAACGCGAGAACATAACCCACGAGATGAGCGTGCTGAAGAACGAATTCTACAACGATGCAGCCAACCGTCTGAGAACCCCTTTAACACTCATCGGAGCCCCGGTAAAAACCATTCTGGATACCGAGCCGGGTATCACCCGAAAGGGCAAGGAACTGCTGAGAATGGTAGTAGACAATGCCAACGAGATGCTGGTAATGCTGGACAAGGTTCAGAGATACGGCAACAAGGCAGACTTCCATACGAACAGCGGTCTGACCGAGGAAGATTACGACCTGGCAGAAAGAGAAAAAGCGAATGGCCAGATTGACGACCACAATGCATCTGACTATCTGGAAGAAACCAACAAACAGAAAGAAGAAAAGGATGCAGAGGCTGAACGCCTGGAAGAAATGGGCAAGGAACAGGAAACTGCACAGGAAGAAGCGGAACAAAAAGACCAGACGATACTGGTAGTAGAAGACAATGCCGACCTGCGCAAGTTCCTCTACAGCATCCTCTCGCCTACCTATAACGTGCTGCTCGCAGAGAACGGAAAGGCTGGTTTAGTGATGGTCCGCAAGGAGATACCAGACTTTATCCTCACGGACGTTACCATGCCTGTGATGGATGGTTTGTCGATGATTCACGAGATCAAGCAGGATACCACCCTCAACAACATCCCAGTGATGATTCTCTCGGCCAAGGCAAGCGTAGAAGACCAGCAGCGAGGTTTTGATGAAGGAGTTGACGCCTATATCACCAAGCCATTCTCTACCCCTTATCTGCTCGGCAGAATAGAGGCTATCCTCACCCAGCGCCGCAACATTCAGATAGATGTCATCAGAAAACTGAAGGAAACTGGCGATAAAGATGCCATAGCGGCCCTGCGAATACTGCCTGCAGCAGCTTCTCTGCCTGCTCTTAACCAGGCTGAAACTAGTGCCGAGAGCGAAGCGGTTGATCCAAACAGCGAGCTGGCATTTATAGCGGCACAGATTCAGGACAGAACCATGATGCGTGTCTTCAGGTTTGTTGTTGCCAATGCAGGCAACCCGGGACTCAAGATTGATGACATCTCGAACGAAATCGGTATGAGCCGAAGCGTACTATATAATAAGGTGAAAGCAACAACTGGAATGACACCGGTAGACTTCGTTCGCCATATACGTATCAAGAAGGCATGCGAGATGTTGCGCAATACAGACAATACTCTGACCAGTATCTCCTTCGCAGTAGGTTTCACCGACCCTAAGTATTTCTCGAAGGTATTCAAGAAAGAAACGGGTATCGTGCCTACTGAATACCGAAACAGAACGCAGGGATAGCCCACATAATTACAGATGAAAGCAGTCATCATTACTGATGGCTGCTTTTATCTGTATTGACAAAAAAGTAATACATATACAGAACATATCTTCAGTTGTTGTCGGGCACAGCCTTCTTCGTTATCGTACACAGCAAAACGTTCAAGCAAGAAAAAAAGCAGAATAGTCATAAAATTGAGCCGTTTTGCTTTGTTTTTTGACCGAATATTGCAAAAAAATACAAAAATGGGGGGGTATTTGATTAATTTTCCCTTTTTACTGAAAAAAAACAGAGAAAAAGTTTGGTGTTACAAGAAAATGTAGTACCTTTGCAACAAGTTCTTAGAAAAGTTAAATGATAGATTAATCGTAAACCTTTTTTTCTTTGTTTTTTGAGGAAAAAGAGGTAAAGAAAAAGGAATGCAGGGTTTGTGAAAATCCTGCATTTTTTATTTTTTCAACTTTCATGCAGGCCGTTATGTAGTCTTATAATCTACACACCTTTCTATTCACAAACCCAATTATCTACGGAATCTATATACTCTTAACTGCGATACTATCTACATTATATATATTACGCTTATTCCTTCATCTATGATTTTGTTCGATTTTTAGAATTTTTAAAAAAA
>OBII01000517.1_pt1 | contig 15479 bp, 10 predicted proteins | sample 2433771 | NCBI WGS metagenome assembly OBII01 (sample SAMEA2452127, study PRJEB22498) | human gut metagenome | biome: human feces; feature: human gut; material: feces | place: Australia | collected 2012
CGTGTTCAGAACAATAAGCACAATCCGCAGTATGTGTTCCGTGCTTTGGTAGATGGCGAGGTTCAGGAGCATGGTTCCAATGTCAAGGCTCGCCTCTATGATGCATCCAATAAGTTGGGTGTGGATGTGGGACTCGCTGCCATGTTGCAGCCTAATGGTGTGAAAGTGTCTCTGATAGATACCCATCCGATATTGGGTTATAAGGAGTTCGTAGCCAATGATTCCAACTATGTGATGTTGAGTGATGACGGACGTGTATCTGCCGATCTGGTGCTGAAGGCAGCAGCGGGCAATATGGGTATGCGTGTCTATTCCAACGATAAGAACGAGGATGCCCTGCAGGATATCACCGTCAGCATGAGCAGGTTCAATCTGGACAAGGTGCTGAGTGTGATTCCGTATATGCCGGATATTACGGGTATCATGGATGGTGACTTCCACTTTATCCAGACCAAGGAAGAACTCTCTGTTTCTTCTAATCTGAAGATAGATAACATGACCTACGAGAAATGTCCGATGGGCAATGTGGGCTCGGAGTTTACCTACATGCCAAAGAGTGACGGTTCTCACTATGTAGATGCCATCCTTACCTATGAGGGTGATGAGGTGGCTACCGTTACGGGTACTTATAAGTCGGAAGGTGCCGGCGATCTGGATGCAGAGGTAGGATTAGAGAAGCTTCCTTTGCACTTTATCAATGGTTTTGTACCTGATCAGCTCATCGGTTTAAAGGGATATGGCGAAGGTGCCTTGAAGATGAAGGGCGCCTTGAGTAATCTTGATATCGATGGTGAGGTATATCTCGATTCTGCTTATCTCGTGAGTGTTCCATACGGCATTTCTATGCGATTTGCCAACGATCCAGTGCGCATTACAGACAGTAAGCTGCTCTTCGAGAACTTCATGATGTATGCCAACAACGAGAGTCCGCTCAATATCCAGGGTGCCCTCGACTTCACGGATGTGGAGAATATGAAGCTGAATATCCGGATGAGAGCGCAGGACTTCCTGCTGATTGATGCAGAGGAGAATGCCCGCTCAGAGGCATTCGGCAAGGCGTATGTCAACTTCTTCGGAAGCATGCAGGGCTCATTGTCTAATCTGAAGATGATGGGTAAGCTGGATGTACTGGGCAAGACCAATATGACCTATATCTTGCGTGAGTCGGAACTCACTACCGATAACCAGCTGGAGGAACTGGTAAAGTTTACCAATTTCAAGAGTGGCAAGGAGGTAGTGGTTCAGAAGCCTACGCTGGATGGTTTCGATATGTTGCTGAGTATGTCAATCGATGAGTCGGCGCGTATTCTCTGTGCCTTGAATGCCGATAAGACCAATTATGTGGATCTGATGGGAGGAGGCAATTTGCAGATGCGGTACAATACGGCTGACGGTATCCGGCTGACGGGTCGATATACCCTGAATGATGGTGAGATGAAGTACTCTCTGCCTATCATTCCATTGAAGACCTTTAATATCCAGGATGGAAGCTATATCCAGTTTACGGGTGATCCGTTTAATCCTACCCTGAACATTACGGCAACAGAGGATATCAAGACTACCGTCAACGAGGGTGAGGGTAGTGGACGCTCGGTGGATTTCATCTGTGGTGTGAAGCTGAGTCAGACTCTGGAGAAACCGGGTATCCAGTTTATCATCTCGGCATCCAACGACCAGACCATCCAGGATGAGTTGAATTCGATGAGTGTAGAGGAGCGAGGCAAGATAGCCATCACGATGCTGGCTTCGGGTATGTATCTGGCGAGTGGAACCACCAGTTCGTTCTCGATGAATACCGCCCTGACTTCATTCCTCAACTCCGAGATCAATAACATTGCAGGTACAGCCATGCGAAGCATCGGACTCGATGTGGGTATGTCGGTGGATAACCAGACCAATGCCTCTGGCGGAACGCATACCGACTACAATTTCAAGTTCGCCAAGCGATTCTTCAATAATCGCCTGAGTTTCTCTGTGGGTGGACAGGTTTCAACCGGTGCAGAACTGGAGAATGCCAACAAGAATGAGTCTTTCTTCAACAATGTGGAGGTTCAGTATCGTCTCAACGAAGGAGCCAGCATGTATGTCAGAGCCTTCTATAATGCCAACACCTACGATTGGCTGGATGGTCAGATTGGGGAGTATGGCGGCGGTTTCACCTGGCGCAGAAAACTCTCCAAGTTCTCGGATATCTTCAGTTGGAAGACAGAGAAGCAGCAGGTGCCTGCAGATTCTCCGATGCTGCGAACCCGCAAGGATTCAGTGATGCTGCGAACCCGCAAGGATTCTGTTATTAGAAACAACGAAAAATAAGCTAGTGAATATGAGAAAGAAGAATCGACTTCACCTTATTATATATATAGCGGCAGCGGTGATGCTGTTCAGCTTCCTGTTTACAGGGTGCTCTTCTACGAGTGCCCTGAAGGAAGGCGAACAGCTGTTTACCGGATTGAAGCCTATAGAATATTCCAACTACGAGGCGAATACCTATGCCGACTCGGTGAAGGAAGAGATGGAGTTTGCTCTTGCATCAGCCCCAACGGGAGCTTTTATGGGAAGCAGCTATTTCCGTACTCCGTTTCCAGTCCGTCTGTGGATATGGAACGCCTTCTCTCGGTCGGATGATGCCCTTTCCAAATGGATTACTAAGGTATTCGGTTCGAAGCCTAAGTTGATGGAGAATGTGAATCCGAAGTTGAGAGCACAGGTAGCTGAGCATCAGCTCGACAAGTTGGGCTATTTCAATGGCAAGGTAGATTACGAAGTGCTTACCCAGAAGAATCCGAAGGAAGCCAAGGTGGCTTATAAAGTGAATATGGGACATTTGTGGAGATTGGATTCCGTGGCTTATCTCAATTTCCCGGAGCATGGCAAGCAGCTCATCGATTCTACGATGTCGCAGGCCGTTATCAGAAAGGGAAGCCCGTTCAATGTCTCCAATCTGGAGCAGGAGCGTCAGCGACTCACCCGTCTTTTCCGCAACCATGGCTACTATTTCTATCAGAATGGCTATGCATCTTATCTTGCAGATACCGTGAATACGTCTGGCAAGGTGAACCTCCGTCTGTCGATGGTGGACAGCATTGAGCCGGAAGCAACCCGCCAGTGGTATATCGGCAATATCAATATCAACTTCAAGAAGCAGTTTATGGAGGAGATGACCGATAGCTTCGTGCGCCGCTATCTGAGTTTCAGATATGCAGGCAAGAAGATGCCGATTCGTGCCGGAGTAGTGCTTAGGGAGTTGAAGCTCCGACCACGAAAACTTTATATGGTGGATGATGAAAATACGGCTAAGGCTGGATTGCAGTCGATGGGACTCTTCAGTTATACCAACCTGCAGTTTGTGCCTAGAAGCACTCAGGTTTTGGACAGCCTGGGAAATGTGCAATATTGTGATACACTGGATGCCAACATCGATCTGGTATTCGACAAGCCATACGATTTCTATGTAGAAGCCAATGCCAAGGGCAAGACTACCGGAAGGGTAGGTCCGGAGCTGGTGGTGGGTCTGACCAAGCGCAATGCCTTCCGGGGTGGCGAGAAGCTGGATATCAATTTCCATGGTTCGCATGAGTGGCAGACCATCACGGGGCAGGGGGGAAGTTCCAACAAGATCAATTCCTATGAGTTCGGATCGGATGTCACGCTGTCGTTCCCAAGCATCATCACCCCTTGGAATGCTTTCCGCACGATGGCACAGAATGAGCGCAGATTCCGCCGAGGTCATATCCCTCGCCGTTACTATGGTACGCCGAATACCACCATCAAGGCATCTATGAACATCCTGAACCGTGCTGGCTATTTCCGCCGTCATGTGGCAGGAGGAGAGTTGACCTATGATTGGGCCACCTCTTATCAGCACCGCCATTCGTTCAGTCCGCTAATTCTTTCGTATGAGTATATGAACTATACTTCTCCGAAGTTCGACAGCATCATGAACAACAATGTGTATGTGGCAACTTCGATGGCCGACCGTTTCATTCCGAAGATGAGCTATACCTACACCTATCGCAGTGCGCAGAAATACCGCAACCCTATCGTGTGGTCAACTACGGTGAGTGAAGCCGGCAACATCCTGTCGCTGGGTTATCTTGTGGCTGGCAGGAAATGGAATGATAAGGATAAGACGATGTTCAAGAACGAGTATTCTCAGTTCTTCAAGCTGGAAACAGATTTCGTGAAGTATTGGAAGCTGAATGAAACATCCACCCTGGTGGGACATCTGAATGCCGGAATGATCTGGAGTTACGGTAATTCGAGTCAGGCACCTTATACGGAGATGTTCTATGTAGGTGGAGCCAACAGTATCCGTGCCTTCAGTGTGCGAGGTGTCGGACCAGGCGAGCAAGACTACAGTGCTCTGAGTAACAAGTATGCCAACATCCTTCGTACGGGAGATATCAAGTTCCAGGCGAATCTGGAATACCGTCCTAAGATCTGGGGCGATCTTTATGGTGCTCTGTTCCTGGATGCCGGTAATGTCTGGATGAAGGATGCCGATTTTTCCTCTTTCGAGGCCTTCAAGTTTGATAAGTTCTACAAGCAGCTGGCTGTAGGCACTGGAGTGGGTATCCGCTACGATATGGGAATGTTTGTGGTTCGAGTGGATTGGGGAATCGGTCTGCATCTGCCATACGATACGGGTAAGAGCGGATTCTACAACATTCCAAGCTTCAAGAAGAACCAGAGCTTGCATTTGGCTGTGGGCTATCCGTTCTAGCATCATTTGTCAGTGGGCTATCCGTTCTAGCACGGGTTTTGGGGGATGAAGCTCCATAAATCATTCAAATATTGATGTAAATCAAAAAAAAGTAGAAAAAGATGCCGCTAGGTGCATTTTTTTTATTACTTTTGCAGGTGATTAAACGTAAATATCAACTATTAAATAAAAATATAGATTATGAAACCTACATTATTGCTTTTGGCTGCTGGTATGGGTAGCCGTTATGGTGGTTTGAAACAGCTCGATGGTCTGGGCCCTAATGGTGAGACTATTATGGACTACAGTATCTACGATGCTATTCAGGCTGGTTTTGGTAAGATCGTTTTCGTTATCCGCAAGGATTTCGAGGATCAGTTCCGCGAGAAAATCCTCTCTAAGTACGAGGGCCATATCCCAGCAGAGCTTTGCTTCCAGTCTTTGGATGCACTCCCAGAAGGATTCAGCGTACCTGAGGGTCGCGAGAAGCCATGGGGTACCAACCACGCAGTGTTGATGGCAAAGGACGTTATCAAGGAGCCTTTCTGCGTAATCAACTGCGATGACTTCTACAACCGTGACTGCTTCATGGTTATTGGCAAGTTCCTCTCTGAGCTTCCAGAGGGTAGCACCAACAAGTATGCTATGGTAGGTTTCCGCGTAGGCAACACCTTGAGCGAGAACGGTACAGTAGCTCGTGGTATCTGCTCTAAGGACGAGAACGAGAACCTGACAACTTGTGTAGAGCGCACCGAGATCATGCGTATCAATGGTGAGGTTTCTTACAAGGACGAGGAAGGCAAGTGGGTTGCTGTAGGCGACAACACTCCTGTATCTATGAACGTATGGGGCTTTACTCCAGATTACTTCGCTCACAGCGAGGCTTACTTCAAGGAGTTCCTGAGCGATCCTAAGAACATGGAGAACAAGAAGGCTGAGTTCTTTATCCCATTGATGGTCAACAAGCTCATCAATGAGGGTACATCTACCGTTAAGGTACTCGATACCACCAGCAAGTGGTTTGGTGTAACTTATGCAGCCGACCGCCAGAGTGTAGTAGATAGAATCCAGAGTCTCATCGACGAGGGTGTATATCCTAACAAGCTCTTCTAATTTTATTTGATGGATATTCAATTAGATATTTTAAACGAAAAGGAAGCCGCTATTCTCCGAGAGACGATAGCGGCTTCTCAGCATATTGTCATCTGTGCCCACAAGTCACCGGATGGCGATGCTGTTGGCTCATCTTTGGGATGGGCTTATTTTTTGCGCTCTCTGGGTAAGAAGCCTGTCATCTGTGTGCCTGATATGATACCGGATGCCCTTTCCTGGTTGCCTGGCTGTGATGATATCGTGAGATACGACAAGCATCCTGAGAAGGTGCGGCAGGCTTTTGATGAGGCTGATCTGGTATGCTGCGTGGATTTCGGCAGCACTGGCAGACTGGATGAGATGGATCATGTGCTTGCTGGCTGCAAGGCCCAGCGTGTTGTCATCGACCATCATCTGGCTCCTAACCTGGAGGCTAAGCTGATGATTTCGCAGCCTCATGCCAGCAGCGCCAGCGAACTGGTGTTCCGTGTGATATGGCAGTTGGGTGGTTTCCCTGAGTTGGATAAGACCTGGGCTACCTGCGTATATTGCGGTATGATGACCGATACGGGTGGATTCACCTATAACTCTACCAATCCGGACATCTACTACATCATCTGTCAGCTGCTTACCAAGGGTATCGACAAGGATAAGATTTATCGCAACGTCTTCAACAATGCCCGTGTTTCTGCAGTCCGCTTCCGTGGTCATCTGATGAACGAGAAGCTGCAGGTCATCGAGTCTCTCCATGCCAGTTACTATACCGTAACCCGCAAGGAGATGAAGGAGTATGATTTCATCAAGGGCGATCTGGAAGGATTGGTGAACGTGCCTCTTACCATCAGAGGTCACAAGCTCTCCATCTCGCTCCGAGAGGATACCGATATCGACAACCGTATATTGGTGAGTCTCCGTTCTGTGGATGATTTCCCATGCAATAAGATGGCGGAGCAGTTCTTCAATGGTGGCGGTCATCGCAACGCATCAGGCGGTAAGCTGCTTTGCAGTATCGGGGAGGCAGAGAAGATTGCCCAGAAGGCAATTCTTGCCTTTGCCGATTTGCTGAGATAAGGAGCACTTTGCGCCTGTAAAAAACGGAAAAATAAGGAAAAACAACCCCGAAAGAGGCATTAGGATGATAATAAGTGATAAATAATAATAAAATCATCCTATACTTCTCGGTGTTGTCTTTTCTTTTTTGTACCTTTGCCCAATAAATTAGAATTTAGTAAAAGGAATGAAGAAATTTTTGTTTGCCATCATGGCTATAGCAGCACTTTTCTCGTTTGCTGCATGTAACGATACTGAGACATATAAGGATTTGCGTGACCGCGAGTTGGACTCTATCAGTTCTTTCTTGCGTCATGAAAACGTGAAGGTCATTTCAGAAGAGGAATTCAAGAGTCGTTGGGAGAAGAAGCAGAAGGACAACAGCGTGGTTCTTACTGATACTTCCAAGAACAACAACGAGTATGTGCTCTTCAACAGTAACGGTATCTATATGCAGGTATTGGAAATGGGCTGTGGCGACTATATCAAGATGGGCGAGACTACTGATGTGCTCGTTCGTTTCTCAGAATACAATCTGAATACCGCAGCAGAGATGAGTCTCAAATCTTTGCAGTTGAGCAATAATCTGAAGCAGTACTCTTTCTATACTGATAAGATGACCGTGACCAATAATTCTGGCACTTTCACCGGTACTTTTGATGTGAATAGCAGCTTGATGGTAGCCACTTACAACAAAAACTACTCAGGCGGTTATAGCGGTACAGTACCTAGCGGCTGGCTGGTTCCTTTCAGTTGGGTAAAGATTGGTCGTGGTAATGCCGAGGGCGAGAGAATAGCTCACGTTCGTCTGGTAGTTCCTCATACCTATGGTACTACATCGGCATCAGGAAGCGTATATGCCTGCCTCTATGATTTAACCTTGCAGAGAGGCAGATAAGATAATTTCATTTTAAAAAAGATATTATTATGACACTGATTAAGTCTATTTCAGGTATCCGTGGAACAATCGGCGGTCCAGCGGGCGATACTTTGAATCCGCTCGACATCGTCAAGTTTACATCTGCTTACGCTACATTCATCCGTCGTAGCGGTGCTTCTAAGAGCAACACCATCGTGGTTGGCCGTGATGCACGAATCTCGGGCGAGATGGTAAAGAATGTTGTTTGTGGAACTTTGATGGGCATGGGTTACGATGTATTGAACATCGGTCTGGCTACTACTCCTACTACGGAGTTGGCTGTAACCATGAGTGGTGCTGCCGGTGGTATCATCATCACAGCTTCTCATAACCCACGCCAGTGGAATGCTCTCAAGCTTCTCAACGAGAAGGGTGAGTTCCTTACTGCAGCCAATGGTAGCGAGGTATTGAGCATTGCTGAGAAGGAAGATTTCGAGTATGCCGATGTAGATGCTCTCGGTAAATATACAGAAGATGATACATTCAACAAGCGCCATATCGATTCAGTGCTAGCATTGAAGCTCGTGGATGTTGAGGCTATCAAGAACGCTCATTTCAAGGTTTGTGTAGATGCCATCAACTCTGTAGGTGGTGTTATTCTCCCAGAGTTGCTCGATGCACTCGGCGTAGAATATACATTCCTGAATGCTGAGCCTACCGGTGATTTTGCTCACAACCCAGAGCCATTGGAGAAGAACCTCGGTGGTATTATGGATGAGTTGAAGAAGGGTGGCTACGATATGGGTATCGTTGTTGACCCGGATGTTGACCGTCTGGCTTTCATCTGCGAGGATGGTAAGATGTTTGGCGAGGAATATACCCTGGTAAGTGTAGCTGATTATGTATTGAGCAAGACTCCAGGTAACACCGTCAGCAACCTTTCTTCTACCCGTGCTCTCCGCGATGTAACCGAGAAGCATGGTGGTTCATATTGTGCTTCTGCCGTAGGCGAGGTGAATGTAACTACCAAGATGAAGGATGTTCACGCAGTGATTGGTGGCGAAGGCAATGGTGGAGTTATCTATCCAGAGAGCCACTATGGCCGTGATGCCCTCGTAGGTATTGCTCTCTTCCTGAGCAGTCTGGCTCATAAGGGTTGCAAGGTAAGCGAGCTTCGTGCCAGCTTCCCTAACTACTTCATCGCCAAGAACCGCATCGACCTGACTGCTTCTACCGATGTAGATGCTATCCTCGTCAAGGTGAAGGAGCTGTATGGCAAGGAGAAGGATGTAACTGTTACTGATATCGACGGTGTGAAACTCGACTTCCCTGACAAGTGGGTTCATCTCCGCAAGAGTAACACCGAGCCAATCATCCGCGTATATAGCGAGGCTTCTACCATGGAGCAGGCTGATGAGCTTGGAAAGAAGCTCATGCAGGTAGTTTATGATATGCAGTAAGATACTGTATTATATATAAGATACTGTATCATATATAAGAAACGACTTCCAACGATTATAGGCAGCAATGCTTATAAGCGTTGGAAGTCGTTCTCGTTTATAAAAGTTCCGGCTCGATATGATGGAAAACTTATTGCTCAGCCAGCTCCTTCATGGCATCATTCAATGTATTGAACATTACATTGATGTTTTCCTCCTGGTTCTTGCACGCCTCCTTGAAGAGAGCGACAGGATCTTCTGAATCGCCCTTCAGCGGAGCCTCGTTCAGGAGGATATTCACATTGTTCAGCAGCATACCGTGCAGGGTAGGCATGTGTAGCTGATGCTGGGTGCCTTCCTTGCTGCCACATTTCAGTCCGGCAGCGTATGCTTTCACGATGATGCGCACCAGCAGATGGATAGCCATCGGTTCGTCGGCAAGGCTGATGAGTACACCATGGGTATAATCTCGTACGTGCTCCTCTATGCTTGTAAACTTACCCTGCAGGAGCCAGGTGAAGTTGCGCTTGTATTCAGCTTCCATAGCCTTGTAAAGCTGGTTCGATTTGCAGGCGATGCGCAGATAGTCGAGCATGGTAGGCTCGAAGGTAGGATCGGTTTTCTTCATGCTCTCAAAATTTTTCTGCATGCGCTCGTTAGCCTCTTCCGCACTCTTGTAGTTGAGTCGTACGAGGGTAGAGAACATGATGTCGAAGAAGTACTGGTTCACTTCTCCATAGTGTTCCAGCATCATCTGCTTCACCTCTTTGGGGTCGTTCTTCTTCTGGAAATCATCGCCGCCAACCACTGCATCCATGATGCCGCGTGCGTATGCTTCGAAGAATCCTCTAACAAAAGAGGCTACAGCCTGATAACTATTGATTCTCTTGCTCATTGTCTTTTGAATGTTTTAATCAAAGATGATTTAATCAAAAATCTTAAATTCATATCCCTGTTCCATCAGCCATTCTATGGATTGTGGAAGTGCCGTTTTCAGCTTGTCGATGCTCTTCAGCGAGTCGTGGAAGGTGATGATGCTGCCGTTGCGGGCATATTTCTTCACATTGTTCACCACATCTTCTGCCGTCATCCACTTGGAATAATCTCGGGTCACCACATCCCACATGATTACCTTGTAGGTGCGGTGCAGCCACCAGTACTCGCTCTGTCGCATCCAGCCGTGAGGTGGACGGAAGAGATGGGCGTGGATGATGTCATTCGCCTTGTTGGTGTTGAGCACGTAGGAGATGACACGATGCTTGAAGGCACCGATATGATTGAAGGTATGGTTACCTATCTGATGCCCCTCTGCTACAATCTGGTTGTAGAGATCGTGGTTGCGCAATACGTTTTCGCCCACCATGAAGAAGGTAGCCTTGATATTGTACTTTCTCAAGGTTTCCAGGATGAATGGGGTGGATTCGGGAATCGGACCGTCATCGAATGTGAGATACACCGAATGGTCGTTCTTGTCCATTCTCCATATTGCCTTCGGATATAACCATCTGAGCCATTTGGCTGGTTGCTCTATGAACATAGGAATAACTTGATTAGGGAATGATACAAAAAGGGAGACCTAGCAAAAACGCCAGGTCTTCCTTGATATTCTTTATTTTACTGATTGCCCTGTGGCATGCTGCCGCCTCTGCCGCGATAGAGTGTATAGAGAGCATTGAGCTGCTTCTCATAACTCTTCTGCAACTGAGGGCTTACCATACCTGCCACATCGCAGACACTCTGCATAATCATGATCTGACGGATGCAGTCGTTCTGGCTCTGCAGGAAGCGGTCGTTGGTCAATGAGAGGTAATAGTCGAGATACTGGTGAGCATTCTTCCAGACAGCCTCTACATATTCCTTACCCTTTGCCTTCTGACCGGTGAGCAGCCAGCCGCGAGCCATATCCAGACCACCGCTCATGTAATCGAGGGTGACATTGTATGCCGGAATCTCCACATCAGCCTTCTTCAGGATGTTGATAGCCTTCTGGTTCTTGCCGTCGGCGATGAGCTGGAGGGCTGTCTGGGCGAGCAGGCGACGGTGGGTATAGCACATACGCATGGTAGTCTCGTCGATATAGAGTCCCTTCTGCTTCAGGTTACCGAACTTGAATCGGGTCATGATGTTGTGATAGGTCTTCTCAGCATCGAAGTTCTTCGCACCTGGCTTGTTGGTGGTGAATGGAGTGATACGGTTGGCAAGACCCTCCTGTACGAAGTTGTCGCCAAGGTTCATATAGTTCTCCTGTCCCACGGTAAGAGCCACGTAGATAGGACGTGTCCAGTTGCACTGTGAGAGCATTTCGAGCATCATCAGGTCGCCCTTGTAGAGAGCGCTCTTGCCTGCGAGTGAAATCACCATCTTGTCTGGGATGGTATCAGAAGCCATCATCATGCCGCTCTTCTTCACAGCCTCCTTGTCGATGGTGACGTAGAGGGTATCTGTTGGGATAACGTGCATATCAGGATTCTTGCTGCGTACCCAGTATTTCAGAATGTTCTTCAGCTCGAAAGGCTCATCACCAAACTGCTTCTTGGCATTCACTGGGTCCTGCTTGTAGAAGTCGAGAATCTGCTGCTTAGCCTCTGGCTGGACAGAAACATACTCGTTGGTACCCGAACAGAAGTCGAGACGTGGCCAGGTGATTGGCACGGATGGTGAGTTGTATGCAGGACGCATCATCTGGTCGATATACCAGTCGGTCTGTAGATAGCTCAGGTTACATACGCGGGCATCTGTACCTACGCCTTCTACCTCCTGGTTGTACCAGAGTGGGAAGGTATCGTTATCACCATTGGTAAAGATGATAGGGTTTCCCTTCTCCTGGAGTGACATCAGGTAGTTCTGACCGAAGTCACGGCAGGTGTAACGGTTTGAGCGGTCGTGATCATCCCAGGTCTGTGATGCCATCTGGATAGGTACGAGAAGTGTGATGACTGCTACGATGGCTGTTACAGCAGTACCGCTGAGCTTCATCTTGCGCTTCAGGATGTCGATGATGGCGAGTACGCCGAGACCGCACCAGATAGCGTATGCATAGAATGAACCGGCGTAAGCATAGTCACGCTCACGTGGCTGCATCGGTGTCTGATTCAAGTAGATGACGATGGCAAGACCTGTCATGAAGAACAGGAAGAATACAATCCAGAACTGCTGGATTCCGATAGGGAGGAGTACTTCTTCTTCCTTGCCGTTCTTCATTACCTTCTTCTTGCGGGTATACCAAGCCTGCCAGAAAAGTCCGATGAGACCGAGAATCAGCGGCATGCAATAGAATACATTGTGTCCCTTGTTCTCCTTCAGGTCGTCTGGCAATTTGCTCTGGTCGCCATAGAGTGAATCATCAATGAATGAGAAACCGGTAATCCAGTTGCCGTGCTCTGGCTCACCATTGCCCTGGATGTCGTTCTGACGGCCGGCAAAGTTCCACATGAAGTAGCGCCAGTACATGAAGTTGCACTGGTAAGAGAGGAAGAAGCGGATGTTGTCAAACTGTGACGGCATCTTCACCATGATACTTTCTCCGCAGCGGTCGTAAGGAATCTCTGTGCCTTCTACACCGCCCATCCAGTCTTCGTATGCCTGGGCATGATCCGAACTGTACATACGAGGGAAGAGCATGTTCTGGGCATAGATATACTTATTCTTGTGACTTACTACGAAGTAAGAGTCCTTCTCATCAGCCGAAGCTTTCTCCTTGCGCTGGTAAACCGGTGCGCCTTCTTTCATGACAGGCTTGCACATGTTGCCGTCTACTTCGAGGGCTACCTGTGATGTATAAGCCTGGCCATAGAACAGAGGGCGGTCGCCATACTGGTCGCGGCTCAGATAACTTCCCAGGGTAAAGATGTCCTCAGGAGAGTTCTGGTCCATAGGAGGGTTGGCAGAAGAACGGATCACGATGAGTGCGTAGCTGGAATAACCAATCATCAGCATCAGCATGCAGAGCAAGGCTGTATTCTTGACGCGTGCTGAGATGAGCGGCAGGAGCTGCATCTTCTTCTTGGCGATGCCTGTAGATTCGTCAACGCCTGTAACTACTTCCTGCTTGCGCTTGTAGCCGAGTACAAACCAGAGGATAACCAGCACGATGATGCCGGTAATGGCAGCTGTCCAGCCATATCCGTAGAATGGGATGCCGAGCATGCCGAAGCCGAGAACGAAGGCGATATTCTGCTTCTTCTCGTTCTTCTCTGATGCATTACAGGTTTCGTAGATACCCCAGATAACTGAGGCTACGAGACAGATGATGTATACGATTTCACCGGTATTGAACGGACAGCCGAGGGTGTTGACAAAGAACAGCTCGAACCAGCCGCCTACGGTGATGATACCTGGAACCACACCATACAGTACGGCTACCACTACGAGGAATGAAAGGAACAGCGCCAAGAGTGAACCCTTGAGGTTGGCATGTGGCACCTTCTTGTAGTAATAAACCAATACGATGGCTGGGATACAGAGCAGGTTGAGCAGGTGGACACCGATACTCAAACCGGTCATATAGGCGATGAGCACAAGCCAACGGTCGCTATGAGGCTCGTCAGCATGGTCTTCCCACTTCAATATCAGCCAGAATACCACAGCGGTAAAGGCAGAAGAGAACGCATAAACCTCACCCTCGACAGCTGAGAACCAGAAGGTATCGCTGAAGGTGTAGATGAGGGCGCCCACCATACCGGATGCCTCGATGGCAATCAGCTTGCTGGTGGTCAGTTCTTTCCAGTCGCTGATAACGAGTCGGCGAGCCAGGTGGGTGATGGTCCAGAAGAGGAACATGATACAGACGGCGCTCAGCAGGGCGCTCATCGTATTTACCATCTTGGCTACCTGGGTAGTGTCGCTGGCGAAATGTGTGAAGAAATTGCCTAAAAGCATGAAGAATGGTGCCCCAGGTGGGTGACCGATCTCCTGCTTGTAAGCAGTCGTAATAAACTCAGGACAGTCCCAGAAACTGGCTGTCGGTTCAATTGTGGAACAATAAGTGAACGCCGCAATGATGAATGCGACCCATCCGAAGATATTGTCCACTAATCTGTACTGTTTCATTATTGTTTAAACTTTAATGTATTATATTTCTATGTTTCCTATTTATATAATGTGTATAAAACGTTGCAAAGATACTAAAAAGTAAAGAGATAGCGTAGGATTGCTTCTCTTTTTTAGGTTATATTAAATTAAAATGAAGGATGTTGTAGAAAAATAAGCATTAGGATGGGATGTTTATTACGTCGCCACGTATGAAATTTTACGTCCCGACGTAGGAATTCCTGCGTCGGGACGTAATAAAAAGGGGGTAAAATGTAATTGAAAGCTGTATGTATTAAACATTCAGGAAATGCTCTTCCAGCTTTTCTCTTGGCATATCTGCCGTATCGTGATAATGCAGGTGCTGGTTTACGCAGGCGATATGCTTCACGTTGTTGAGCACCTCTGCTATATCGTGACTTACGATGATGATGGCGCACTCCTTGTTGATCTGCTCCAGCATCTCGTACATCTGCTTTTGGAATCGGCGGTCGATGTAGGTGTTAGGCTCATCGAGAATCACGACATCGGGCTTTGATACGATGGCACGGGCGAGGAGCACTCGCTGAAGCTGACCGCCGCTGAGGGCAGCGATGTGTCGGTCTTTTAATTCCGTCAGCTGCATGCGCTCCAGGGTATCGAGCACCTGCTGGTGCTGTGCCTGGGTGTATCGCGAAAAGAGACCTTTGGTCTTGCTGAGTCCGGCAAGTACAACTTCATATACAGAGATAGGAAACTGCTTGTCGAGCTGGTTGTATTGTGGGAGATAGCCCATCGAAATCTCCTTTGTTTCCTCAACTTTTGCTTTGCCGTTTTCATCAAGAACCGTATTTCCGTTCTCATCTTTCACTTTTCGGAAGTATCTGATGGTTCCTTCCGTAGGCTTCATCAGTCCCAGAATGAGGCGCATGAGAGTAGTCTTGCCACCACCGTTTGGTCCGATGATGCCAAGATAATCGTCTTGATATACTGTGAGATTTACGTCGCTGAGCACCTGCTTGCCGTCATATCCGGCAGATAGGTGCTCTATTTTTATGATTGGAGTCATATGATTGTAGTTTTTACTTCCCAACAACGATTTTCTTGCCCTGTACCGCTGCTGCCGCTTCCTGCATCGCCCAGTTCCAGTCGCCCTGCAATGGGTTGATATCCATTGGCTTGGTGTGGCTTTCGTTGATGAAAGTTGTGGTGTTGCGGTTGGCAAATTCTGCCTGTATCAGGCAGAACTTGATCTTTTCTTTTCTGGCTCTCTCTATGAGGCTCTTCAGCTGGGAGGCACTAGGCTCCCTGCCTTCTTCCTCTATGGCAA
>OBII01000520.1_pt1 | contig 15450 bp, 16 predicted proteins | sample 2433771 | NCBI WGS metagenome assembly OBII01 (sample SAMEA2452127, study PRJEB22498) | human gut metagenome | biome: human feces; feature: human gut; material: feces | place: Australia | collected 2012
AGCCATGGGGCGGTTGCAAGGTGCCAGACAGCTGGAAACTCTACTATCAGGACGAGGCAGGCAACTGGAAGGAAGTTCCAGGAGCCGATGCTTATCCATGCAAGCGTGGTGTAGCCTGCATCGTGAATTTCGATCCAGTGAAGACCAAGGCTGTGAAGCTCGAACTGAAGCAGCCAGAAACCCATTCCTGCGGTCTTTTCGAATGGAGCGTGAAATAAGGTCTGTTGATAGTTGATAATTTTATATGAGGAGGGTGTGTCATAAGTCCATGACGCACCCTTTTTTAGTTTTTCAATGATTGAGTAGTTACCGTCTTAAGGTAACTAAAACAAGAAAGAATATAGTGCTGGTATAATAAATAACTTTACAGATTGAACATAACGAAAAAAAACTCTTAAGAGAAGCTGTCATTTTCCTTAAGGAAAAATATATTTTCACTCATAGAAAGTACATATAAAAAGTGTTTGAGAGAAGAATGAGGAAAGTTTACTGGTTATCAGTTACTTTCCTCATTTTGGTTAAAAGTGGCGAGGACAGACGAAGACGGGAATACGACAAGATGAGACAGAGGAACGTTACCTATCCGTAACCTATACCCCAAATGGTGAATGTTGAGGTTCGGAAGAATAAGGAAGGTTACGAATTGAATTTGAATACTCTGATTTATAGTGAGTTACTGATGAGTAACGTAAGATTTTTGGTTACGAACCAAATTTGCCGTGTTCTGCCGTGAAATGCGTAGCAAGAAAAGACTCTTCATGTATTAATTTTGAACGCAAAAAAGAATGACGTTATGAAGAGTACATTTTCAATTATCTTCTACCTCAAAAGACAGGTAGTAAAGAAAGATGGTACTGTTCCAGTTATGGGACGTATCACAGTGGACGGAACACAGGCGCAGTTCAGTTGCAAGACAACTGCCAATCCAGATTTGTGGGACACCAAGGGCGGACGCATGATAGGTAAGAGTATGCAGGCTTTGGAAGTGAACCGCAAATTGGACAAGATGCGTGTGAGTATCAGTAAGCATTATCAGGAGATTATGGACAGGGACAACTTCGTCACTGCCGACAAGGTGAAGAACGCCTTTCTTGGCTTGGAGTATCGTTGCCATACACTGATGAAAGTCTATTCTCAAAGCCGTGATGAAATGGAAAAGCAATATAAGACTGGCATAAAATCTTTGAGTACATACACGAAGTATAGAATCGGGTGTGCCTATGTGGGCGAGTTCTTGCAGACGCATTACCATGTGAAGGATATTGCTCTGAAAGAGTTATCGCTGCCTTTTATCACAGACTACGAGACTTTTCTCAGAACCGACAAGCACTTGAAGATAAACTCTGCGATGGTGTTTGTCCGCAATCTCCGTGCAATGGTATTCCGTGCCATAGATAATGAATGGCTCGTAAAAGACCCATTCAGACGATATGAGTACAAGGAAGAAGAGACCACAAGAGAGTTTCTGAGCAAAGAAGAGATTCACCTGTTGATGGAAACACCTATCACAAGAAAGAAGATGAGTATGGTGCGTGACTTGTTCCTGTTCTGTTGTTTTACAGGTCTCGCTTTCATTGATCTGTACAACTTGAAGGAAGAGAACATCAAGGAATTTTTCGATGAAGGTGAATGGATTGTTATCCATCGACAGAAGACAGGAACGGAAGCCAACATCAAGTTGCTTGATTATCCCAAGCAGATTATGGAAAAATACCGTGGATTGTGTGAAGACGGCAGGGTGTTTCCAGTACCCAACTACCAAAGTTGTATGGATTCGCTCAAAAGACTGGGCAAGAAATGCGGCATCACCAAGCCGCTGTCCTGGCACATGAGCCGTCATTCGTTCGCAACCTCGGTTTGCCTCTCCAACGGAGTTCCAATAGAAACCGTGAGTTCAATGCTTGGTCACAAGAACATAAAGACAACCCAGGTGTATGCCAAGATTACCAAGGAAAAGTTGAGCAAAGACGTGGAAAAGTTGTCTCAGCAGATTAATAACATTGAGGAATTCACGTTTGGAAATGTTTGCAACGATAATACTAACACTATAAATGGCAGAGTATGAAACGACAAGTGATAACAATACAAGAAGATATGGTCATCTACGCCCCACATCATGGTGAGGTGTGGATGACAGTTTGGGAGATTGCCGAACTGTTGAATGTAACAGGGACAGCAGTGAAGAATACCATCAAGCGCATTTGGAAACAAAGTGTGCTGAAAGACTTCCAGCATTCGCAATACATCAAACTTGAAAATGGATATTCTGCGCATGTCTATGATATGGAAGTGATTATCGCCATAGCACTTCAAATGGATACATACCAAGCCTTGTTGTTCAGACAATGGTTTATCAGTAAGGTAGTGAACCGCAAGGATTGTCAAACAGAGCAAGTAAAACACGAGTATCCGATGATTATTGTGATGAACGGAACAATGCCAAGAGGTGCAAGTTAGAATTTCTCATCTTTTAATAAGATTCCTACACCTTTATAACATAATAGCGTACAGGGGGAACGATTTTTGTCGTTGTACCCTGTACGCTATTTTTGTTTCGCTATAATGAAGCAGTACCCTCCCCTTGCGAAACAGTGCCGTCGATTATCGGCTTGCGGTAATTACCAGTGAGAAGTGCTTGTATCTCGGATTCCGGATAGAGGGTCTTGCCACATAATATAATGTAGGGCAAGATGCCTTGCTTGCGATATTCCTGCAAGGTACGGCGACTAAGCTTCAGGAGCTCGGAGAGTTCCTTGTCGGTGAGGTATCGCTCCCCGTCCAAAGGTGGGCTGTAGGACTCGATGAATGAGGATAGCCAGTTGTTGGCTTTCTTCAAGGATTGCATGGCGGTGTCTATCGACTTGCTCTCATGCGTAAGAAGTTGGTTCATGTTCATTGTTTACAATTTGGATTAAGTGGTGAATATAAAATGTGTTGGCTCGCCCAGGGTGAAGTTTTTGGCTTTGCCTTGGGCGAGTTTGGCTTTATGCTATACCGATTTGATTCTGGCGATAAGCGGAACGATGGCTTTGACCTCTTCGGGGCAGTAATAGAATTGGCGACCTATCTGGGTATGCCCCAAGAAACGGCGGTCACGAAGTTTTTGTAAGGTGCGCTGGCTGATGCGAAGTTGCTGGCAGACCTCATGACCTGTAAGCCATTTGTTCAGACGCTTGCCGTTAGCCTTATGCTTCAGCAACTCAACTTTTTTTACCAAGGCATCGTATCTTGCCATCATCATGTCGAATGCCTTCTTTTCCATTGTTACTACTTCCATATTCTCTGTTTTATTGGTTCAACAAATTCGGGTGCAAAGTTAATGTGTGTATGTAGAAAAACAATGAAAATGAATAACTGTGGCAGTGCTTTTCTGGGGTTTGCCGACCGCTTGGCAAGAAAAATCAAGAAAATTATACGTGGGTCATTAATGAGTTGTTAAACGGGTATTTCGCAAATGGTTAATTTTGCCGCCGAGAAATAAAAACAACGAATTATATAACATTTCAAACGGAATTAGAATGGAAGTAATAACAATGGAAAGTGCAGCCTTCAAAAAGCTGACAGAACAGTTGACAGAAATAGTCCAGTATGCGCGATTGGCAAAAATGGCATTTCAAGAGAACTTGACGGGTAAGGGATTGAAGCCGATGTTGACCAATGACGATGCAGCTAAGATGCTTGGTGTGAGCAAGCGCACCTTGCAGCGAATGCGCTCAGAGAACCGCATTGATTTTATTAAAATTGGCAATCAATGCCGATACCAAGTTGAAGCCATTGAAAGAATGGTTGAGGAACGAACAATAGCAAAGGAAACATGAGCATGGAAGATGGAACATTGAGAAAACTGGAGTTATATCTCCATGACCTACACAAAAAGATAGACAGCATCTACGACATGCTGATGTTGAGACACGAACGAGAGACGGAGCAAAAAGGAAGTTCTGCCATCAATGAAAAATTGCTCGACAACCAAGACCTCTGCCTCTTATTTCAAATCTCCCCTCGTTCCCTTCAACGCTATCGCAGTCTGGGAGTGCTTCCCTACAAACGTTTGGGGCAGAAAACCTACTACACGGAAGAGGATGTGATGCAGTTTGTAGAGAATAATGTCAAAGAATTCAAGAAAGAGAATGTGGAGCATTACTTGACTCGCATTCATCAGAAATACAAATAACAACAGTATTCACCATTAAACATTTACAATTATGGTACAAAAGAAAAAGAGTGATGAACAGGACGTGCTGGTAGTCCGTGACGAGAAGACGGGCGAGATCAGCGTCGTCGCCGGACTCTGCAGAGACGGCACCCCGAAGCGAGCGCCCGCCAAGGCGGAGAACACGCCCGACTTCCTGCGTTTTGACCGCAACAGTGACTTGATGGACAGTTTCTTTAGAAACTTCTTCCGCCAGTGCAAGGAGCCAAGCCGATTCGGATTCTACCGCATAGCGGCAGACCAGGTGGAAAACCTGCTTGGCGTGATGAAGGAGTTACTGAAAGATCCGGAGGCTAACAAGGACATGATTAAGTGGTACATACGGCTATGATAGAACAGAGCAAACTATCGTCAGATTGGAACATGGGGAGCCCGACTTCGGAGAGGCTAACTACCCGGCAGGGCAAGGTCTTTGGAGAGTAACTCCAAAGGTTTTGAGTAACTCAAAACATACCTTGCTATGTCTTTGAGGACATAAAAATAGCGGTTATCTTTTAAAGAGATAACCGCTATTAACCAAATTAGTTTAAAGCATCTAAAAGAATAAATGCAGCCCAATATTTTGGGTCTTTATAAGGATGCACCTTCTTTATTATCTTTTGCTGTGTATTACTTTGCTGCACTTGCACTTTAGCATGAGCAGAAATAGCAGGTTTGTTATGAGGCCTGACTTCGACTTCTGTTTCATACTCACGAACGTATTTTTGAGCATCACGAAGAGACTCAATTTTACTTTTCCCTGCAACAAGATTTGAATAAAACCTACTCATCAACAACTTCGTGGCCTTGTCATCAACTTTCCAAAGACTCATCATTAAAGTATTTGCTCCTGCTTTTTTGAATCCTCTTTGTAATCCAAAAACTCCATCACCAGAAATTTCTCCTAATCCTGTTTGGCAAGCAGAAAGAACAACCAAATCAAGTTTTCTCAAATCCATTTGAGATATTTCTTTTGCAGTAAGAATGCCATCGTCAATTCCCTGTGGTATTTTTTTGCCAGACAATGCATTGTTAGCTCCAGAGAACAACAAACCCGAACGGGTTAAGGCTTTGTCTTCCATATCAGAATTAGCAGCATTTCTTATAAACCTAAGTTCTCCCATTCGATTGCTTTCTTCTTCTGTCCAATAAAAGCCATGCGTCGCAATATGCATCATTTCTATATCTTTTCCAGAAAAAGATTTGATAGAAGTTTCTGTACCTTTAGGGCCTGTAAACAAACTCGTTTGAACTGTCGATTTTGACAATTTTGTTTCTATATCCAACGCTTCTTCTTTTGTTGCAGGTAAATATACTACCCCATTTCTTAAATTCAAAGAATCGGCAATATTGTCATCTGCGATAAGATTCCTATCTACATTATATATGTGAGCGTCATTGATTAATGTACTTTCATCCGTATCATATTTTAAGCCCCCATATATTATTGCTTTTTTGTTTAATGTATTAATGTTGCTATCAGTTATTATATTTTTTGTTGTTGATACCCTGTAAAATGATGCCTTTTGGAATTTCTCAACGCCAGGAACATTCTCTAATGCTATATTATACAACTCACCTATAGGTGAAAAATAAACTTTTGTGGCATTTGCTAACATTGTCTCTATTGGCTTCCAAATAAGACGATATAATTCATTACTTTTATAATAATTATCTTTTTCTATACGCTGCAATTGCTTCTTTTCAAAAAGAGGTATCATCTTAGGAGCAGAATACTTTTTGCCAAGAATTAAAGCTGCGTAAAGAACACTATCTTTTCCTGTTGCAAAAGTAACAAACTCAATAGCAATAGCCCCATTAGCCAACTTCGATTTTACATCTTGCCACTTATAGGATAATTTCCTTGTATAATCACCATATGTTTTGCATTTTGTCAACAGTTCTGCTTCAAGGTATTCAATTTCATTGTTCATACCTTTTTTATTTTCTCTATTTGCATTTTCTAATTGCAGATAATATTTTTGTAACTTTTGAAATTTATCTATTAGAGTCTTATCTTGACTCTCTGCGATAAGTTTTCGCATTTCTATTTCAGTATTTAACAGAATGCCTTTACTAAACAATGCAGCATTATAAGCCTCTCCAATTGTAACATTGGATGGTTTCTCATAACACAGTGTCAGCAAATTGTTTTCGAACCAATATTGGTAGTAGATATTTGGACTATCTACTTTGTAGTACATATCCAAATAACTCGAAAAATATCTCTTTGTGGAATTCTTCAAGTAATACTTATTTCTTTGTTTTGCAGGTTGGTTTCTAAAATATTTAATGACATTGTTCATTGCTATACTGTCAAATTCTGGTAAGTATTTGTCTGTATAAATTTGCCTTATATCACAATAACATACTACACACATGTCTTGATATAACTCAGGATAATCCATTTTGTCATTGTATGATGGTTTTTCTAAAATGTTTATTGCATGCTGCGTCGTATAAGCCAACGCTTTAATATTTCCTGTTGACTTATATATAGTATTCAAAAATATGGTAAGATTCAGAAAATCTTCTACCTTAGCCCCATCATACTCATCTCTCAAGTAAAAAGATTTACTATCATTTACAAAACTATTTTCACATTCCATTGCTTCTAAACGAGGTAAGGTAAATCTGTTGTATTTTAAGTTTCTATAAAAAATGTCAAATGATTTTTTTAATGCAAGTTCTGCCTTTTCAATATATTCCTTACCCATATAAGTATAACAGACACCTATACTTTTATATGCAAGTGCTATATACAAGCTATCTGCATAAGGCATATCATAACAAATGTTTAAGCATTCTTGTGCACATGCTATAGCTTTATCAAAATTGCCATTTTCAAATAGTTCTTTAGCACTTTGTCTTAAAAGGCGTTTTGTGTAATAGCTACTGTTTTTTCCAAATTGAGCCTCATGCCAAGCTAAACTATTTTTCTCCAAATCATAATTTGTATCATAATCTTTTTGCTTTTTAAAAGAATCGACATTCATACATATGTTTTGAACATGATAAGTTTCACCAATTACCATATACTGTAAAAGTGCGTAGCTAGTGCTGTAAAAGTCAGATTCTATAGATTCCGTCTTGTCAAAAGAACTTCGGCGACAAATATCCACAAGTTGGGCGGCATCAATATAATCTTTATTGCCTAATTTCTCCATTGCGTAAGCATAGATTATACTATCAGGAACAACTTTTGACAGATTATCTACAACTAACGCAATAGCAGAAAAGTTTAAATCAATTAAGCTATACTCTAAAAGGTGTTTATACAAATCAAAATTTACATTTTGTTTTCCGCTTAATACCTCATAACAAAAGGAGCTATCAAAATTATATTTGATAGGCATTACCTTTTTATAATCCTCTAATTCCTTACCCGCAATTTTACTATAATAATGATAGGAACTAGCAAGAGAAGCATAAAGTTTCCTCTCGTTTGTTCTTTCTGAACTTTCTGCAAGTTTGGAATATAGATACGCTATAACATACGATAACCTGCCACATAACACATCAGAAATATCAGAATGATTTTTACGAATTTTACAAGCTATCTTATATGATTCTATAAATTTTGATAGTGTATTTTTTATGCTTGAAGAATCCGTAAGGCTACGATTCCACAACAATCTATATGCATCAACAACATTTATCAACCAATAAGGATGACTATATTGGCCTAATCTTGTTTTATAAATATTACTTATCTTATAATAAAGAGTGTCCAAACCTTCATTAAGATTGTTATTCTCTTTGCATAAATATATGTCAAGTAATGTATTAGCATATGAAACACTTTTTTCTCCAAGATTTTCTTTTTCAAGATTAGCACATTTGTAATAACATTCAAGCGCTTTTTCTATTTTATTTTTCTCAACCAATTCATTTCCTTCTAACGAATATTTGTCAGAAAGCACTGTTTTATTCCTATCAATAGGAAAAACAAAACTATTTGTACTATCAATTTCTTTGGCTTTGTCAAATTCTGCAAGATGGTAATAACACGATGCTAACCACATAGCAGAGTAATCCCTACGGTTGCTTGTTGAGTCAAGTGTAACTTTATCTATGGAATCACTTTTTTCAAAGCACGGAATTGCGTCTGTATATTTTCCTTGATTATACAGTTCCATTCCTTGGTTAAAATACTTATTTGATTCTTCTGTCTGAGCAAAAACACTGATAACAGAGAATAAAAATATGATGATTGAATATATTGTTCTCATTCTAAAAAATATTTATAGATGATACTTCCTATTAATGATAGTGCCAACGAGAGGATAGACGTTAGTATTATTGTCCTTGTTGCAGCCATCTCTCTCAATTGAATAAATTCAACATGAAATCTGAGTCCCTTTGAAATAATTTCCTTGATTTTCATAGAATCTGTAAACTCTATCCTACTCATATTGATATAGTCTGGGCGAGGACACATTTCAGAGAAATGCGAAGCCCCAAAGAATTCCAATGATATAGTATCACATCTTATATTGTTACATTTTATGTATAGTGAGACATTGCTTTGTGTTATGTCCCAACGTGACCACAATCGTGGGACTTGGTTGAAGAGATTTGACTTGAAACGCAAAGATCCACTTCCATATGTATCATTAAAAGCAATTAACCCATTACCATAGGCAACCTTCTCAGTTCCGTTTTCTTTCCATTTTGGATTAGAAGCATAACTAAAAGTGAGGTTACTACAATATGTATATAACGTTTCTTTCTCTTGCTCTTTGGGTAATTTTGCAGGCATCGTTGTACCACAATCATAATTCAAAGAATAAAAACTTTTCATTTTTACTAAATATTCTTCATTAGCCAAACATATTGGTTTGAAAATCTGGTAAAAAGAATCAGAAAGTTCTATTCTTCTCGTATATAAAGTGTGATTCCTTATTTCGACATAGTTGTCATACATATTACTCTTATGCTGCTCAGACATTCCTACCGCATCAATATTTATGCGAAAGTTACAATATGAACTGTCTGAACAATATCCTAAAGCCGAAACTTCTGCTGTAATATTTCTTTCTGGAATATGTGACCAAGAGATATATAAGCACAAGCAAGCATATGTTATAATCAGTGGCACAAGCAAATAGCCTGCACGCAAAACTTTTTGCGTACAGGTATTTGCTAATAGATTTATGATTTTATTTCGGAAAGCTTTTAGATTAACCATATAGGCATTTTTAGAATCCACCAATTCCGTTATTATTGTCTGCTGTCAATCCCAACTTGTCTATTACGTCTTTAGTAATGATGCTTGCAGGAGCTTTCAATGTTGTTATGACCCACGATTTGGTAAGTTCATCCCAACGTTGATTGGAGATAGTCTGCCAACTGCTTGCAAAGAAGTTTTCCTTTGGCTGCATTCCCTTACGGCGTTTTCTATCTTCTTTCCACTTTTTTCTATACTGCTCAGTGACATCACAGGTTTCTTTCAGTGTAATGTCAAGTTTGTACTCTCCGGTTCCCCAACTGTTCTTATAATTATCGTTTTCGTCACGATACCCCATATAAGAACGTGGAACAATAAAGCTCTCACCTAAAACTTTGTAAGCAGGGGCATCATTGGCATTGCGAACATAGCGCAGATATCCCTTATTATCTAATACACTTTGGTCAACAGGTATATTTATCGAGAACTCTCCTAACTCCTGATTCTTCTGCAACTGTACAATTTCATTCATCCATGAAGATAAAAGTTTAATGTTCATAGAGAGAGTAAAGTTCTTTCTCTCTTCAAATGAAAATGGTATATCCAATGAAGAGTTTGGCAGATTGGAATGCGTTGGGCTGATAATCAATGTATCAAGAACCAACTCAAATTTTGAATGGTTAATGATTCTATTGATTTTAGAGCGGTCAATATGACAGGATATATAGAAAACAGTGTCTTTGTTTTCTTTTCTCAAACAACCAATCCCATCAAAACGCATACCCTTAGGATCCATAGCACCATCAAAAGAGGTCTGTTTATAAAAGTCGTTGACCTCAGAAACTGTGCTGATTTGTGTTTGATAAACATTCTCTTGTTTGACAGTCTCTTCCCATTCTTCTTTCAACCGTGAGTTGCGGGTTAATAATGCACCTATGGCATTTACACCTAGATCAATGAAAGATGTAACATAGCCAGAAGCTATGCCTTTTCCAGCTTCTTTGCTTGCATTAAACAAGTCTCCAAGATAACCTCTCGAAGTGCCAAGTTCTTCACTCTGTTTTGCGATTTCATCTGCAAGTTCATCACTTGTATAAATGAATGTTTGGTATTCTACTCCTTGCGCTTTGCTATACAATGTCCAAAAGAGACAGAGTAAAATAATAATAGACTTTTTCATAAATATTTTTCCATTTATTTAAAAACTTACTTGAATATTTACTAATACAACCAAAAGGGGTCAAAACCTGATGAGTCGTGGTCTTCAATCTTTTCAGATTCTATTTCCGTTATTTTCCATTCATCAGAAAGTTGATGTAGCCAATCAAAAAAATCTTTGGTTACTTCCAGTTCAGACTCACGTGGCTCAAATTTCCGTCTAAAGCGTTTTCCTATTTTTGTCGTGTCAAAATTAGAATATTCTTTTTTGTCATAAGAAGCCCATGAATTCTTATAATTGAGGTCAAAGTCACCATTCCAACGTTCATATGTTCCCATGATAAAATATTTCGGTTCCTTGTTTATCTTGTTGTCCTTTTTGTATCTTTGGTAAAAGATTTTTAATCCTTTTAAGACAATTCGCTCGTGGAAAACGCATTTACAATGCATCTCTTTACCATCAATTTTTTCTGCAAAACAATATGTTTTAAGACTGCTTATTGTCAAAGAGTCTATTTTTCCTTTGGGAGTAAGAGCATTAGTCCGCCAACATTGTATGTAAGCATCATCATCAATGGTAACATTCTGAAAGGCTTTGTGGTATATATATGTACCTTCAAGTTCTCCAAGCTCACGCTGTCCTTTGCAATCTCGTACAGCAGATATAAGTTGGGCGTTTGCGCAAAGGGTTGAGAACAGCATTAATAAAATATAAATAAATCTCATGATTGTAAGGGATAATTAAAAAGGCGTGTAACCGTTCCATTGCTTGTTTCCCTTTTAGGTTACCGCCAAGTGACCTGCACGTACAACAAGCACGGAACAGTTCACGCCTATGAGCGTGAACCTTCCTACTGCTTGTCCTCGTACGTTGAAATTTGGCGGTATTCAAAGGGGAGAGAACAAGAGCATAAAAGCTCAATATCCAAAATGTATAGAACGGAAACGCTTGGTTAAAGATTTTGAGGTAAACCTCATTTTAAGTCTCTGTTGAGGAAAGGCTATTCAGAGAATTGCTCAATCCTTAGCGTTTCATTCTTGTGTAATGTCTGTTTCTTATTTACTCTATTTTTAGTTTAACAATCCGTGAACTATTACAATCCAAAGAGGGTTTGTCGTAAGTTATGACGCACCATTTTGAATTTTGAGTGCAAAATTAACCAAAAGTATTGGCAATAAAGAATTTGCTATGAAATTTTAACGCAAAAGTGGCGAAATACACAGTAAAGCCTTTAACCTCTATTGCAAAAGATTTCTTCCACCAGTATCCTCAAGAATCTTCATTTGCTGAATGGCAATCTGATTGAGTTTTATCAGTCGTTCAGACTGAGGCATTCCATCATTGATAAACACAGCGTTGAGGTTTTCCATATTCGATAAGCAAATAAGCTCGTTGATGCTGGCGTAATCTCGAATGTTGCCTTTCTTGTCGGGATTCTGTTCACGCCATTGCCTTGCCGTCATACCGAACATCGCAATGTTGAGTACATCCGCTTCATCGGCATACTTCATGGCAGCTTGCTCACGTGTTACCTCTGACGGAATAAGATTGGCCTTGATTGCATCCGTGTGGATGCGATAGTTTATCTTGGACAACTCACGTTTGGCAGACCATCCTATCTGCTTTTGTTCTTCTTCCTTTAGTCGCTGGAACTCTTTTATCAAATACAGTTCAAATTCCACAGAAACCCAACTGGCAAACTTAAAGGCAATATCCCTTTGGGCATAAGTGCCTCCATTCGCTCCATTCTTGCATACGATACCTACTGCATTGGTAAGTTCCACCCACCGAGTTGGACTCATCGTAAAAGCATTTGAACCCGCTTCTTTCAAAAGGGGGTCGAATTCGACCCCTTTGAAATTAGGGTTGTTCAACTGTTCCCAAAGTCCCAAATACTCCAAGGTGTTTTTGGAGCGTAACCAATTCTTTACCACATCTTTAGGTTCGGTTGGATTCTTCTGCCTTGCTATATCTGTAATACAGATGTAGTCAACTCCATCTTTTGTTAGAGTCTTTATCGTTTGGTTTCTTACAATAATCTTTGCCATAAGAAATTTGTTTTTGCATTCATTCTATGCTACTCAAATCAATGCTGCTCCCAACTTACTGAGAGCAGCATTGAACAATCTTTTTCTGATTTACTACAGCCCGACATAGTCATTATCCCCATCAGAAGACGAACTTCCACCTGATGAAGAACTTCCACCTGATGAGCCGGAGTCTGACGATGAACTTCCACTTGAGGTACTACCAGAATTCACAGAAGAGCTACCCGAAGTAGAAGGAGCGGAAGACTTCTGACCAATCACCTCACGCTTGTAGTGAGTAATCTCGGTGTTCACATAATCGATGAATGCCGTATAATCTTTTTCGCCCAAAACAAGGGCAAGAGCATTAACCATCTTTACCAATGCACGATAAGCAGTATCGCTTGCGGTGCGAGCAGCTTTCAAAGCTCCAACTGTTACACCCATTTTCTCGTTGGTACGTTGAAGAGTAAGAGTTCTTACACGCTCGTTGGCTTCCTTCATATTGGTAACGAAAGCGGTTAAGCCCAACTTTGTAACTTGTGCAGTGTACTTATCTTCAAGGTCGGTAATGAAGTTTACTAAAAGACCTGTTTCCTTGTCAAGTTGGTCAGCGGTGTTAATCTTGTAGTCCTTGATGTGCTGTGCGAGAACCTTTGCAGCCTGTGCCATGTCTGCGATAGGCATAGCAAGGAATGCTTCAACGGCTTTCTTGTAGCCAGCATAGAGTGCGTCACGGTCGTTGTCTGCCTTGGCGATGTCATCGGTCAAAAGACTCTTCTGCGAAATTTTCAGAACTTCGTCCTCTGTTGAGACGGCAGTCTTGAAATTACTTACTTGGTCAGCAGCCTTGCTCTTTACAGCACTGTCTGACTCAACACGTGCAAGAATGTTACTTACGAACGTGAAATGCGCACCATTATTCATGCGTGGCAAACTGATGTCATTTATTTCCTTCATAATCATTGGAATTAAGTTCGACATTTAGATTTTTGCGTTGTCGGTTTCCCGATTGCGAATGCGAATATACAAAAATAATCGCTAAAATGGGAACAAATGAATAAAAATCGGATGAAATTGCGAAATAAAACCTACTTTTTAACGGTTGTTATACCATTGGCGCACGTTTATTGTAAAACTGGAATTGCAAATGCTGTAAGAAACACCGTTTCTTGCTCTTGTTAGTTCTGATTGGGGTAAGAAACTTGCATCAATATCTCCGTTAGCATTTGAATGTAGAAAGAAACGCAAAACAAGACCTTCGTTGAATCCCAAAATGACAAGAAACGTGCGTCGAAATCTCCAACAGAGGTTAAAAGTAGCGAGAAATGCTAAATAAAAGCACCAACAACCATCAAAAGTAGAAATAAACGCTAAGTAATTCGTCCAACGGCTTCCTAAATGGCAAGAAACGCAAAACAATGCCCACTTTTTTCTTCAGGTAAGGTATTGTTTAGCGTTTCTTTCTATTTTGGGACTCAAACGAAGAAATTGTTTAGCGTTTCCTGCTACATAGGCATCAAAATTACCCCACAGTTACCCCATAGTTGTCATACAGCTACCCCACAGCTCACTTTTCTTTGTGCCTTGCCCCAACAAGTACCCTACAAGTACCCTACAAGTAACCCTACAAGCTACCCAACAAGTTGACAGGTAAGAAGTCGTAGGGCGTTCGCATCTATACACTGGCTACAAGGACTTGAACGAGTACCTGATGAGCCATAAGACAAGAAAATAACAATCATTCAAAAACATCAAGACAATGAAGAAGAACAATAAAATCAAGAAATCAGTGAGCATGTTGGCATTCCTTTTCGTGTGTGCCGTGTCGGTACTCCTTTCATCGTGCAGCGATGAGCTGGACATTCAGCAGTCGTATCCTTTCAAGGTGGAGACGATGCCTGTGCCAAAGGACATTGTGCGTGGACAGACCGTTGAAATCCGCTGCGAGTTGAAGGCGGAGGGAAAGTTTGACGGCACCATCTACACCATCCGCTATTTTCAGCATGACGGAAAAGGTTCGCTGAGAATGGAGAACGGAACGGTGTTCCAACCTAACGACCGCTATCTGTTGGAGAACGAGAAGTTCCGTCTTTACTATACCTCGGCAAGCACGGAGACACAGACGCTGACAGTGGTGGTAGAGGACAACTTCGGCAAGTCATACGAAATGGAGTTCAGTTTCAACGATACTGATGAGGAGGAAGAGTTTGCGAGAAGTGCCAACAAACTCGGTAGCGTATGAGGTTGATGATATTGTTAGCCTTGCTTCTTGTATCGGGCAGCTTGTCTGCCCAGACGCAAGGGGCGATAAAGCGAGTTTGTCATGTGTCACGTTTTGAGTTGGCTGTCGCCTGCATCAAGAAGTACGAGGGTCTGCACGGACCGAAGCACCATCCTTATGTCGGATATGGGCACAAGTTGTTGCCTGGCGAGCGGTTTTCTCCAAAAATGACGGAACGGCAAGCCGATGCCTTGCTGCGCTCTGACCTCAGAAAGCTCTGCGCCATGTTCCGTGACTTCGGTCGTGACTCGCTGCTCTTGGCTGCACTTGCCTACAATGTGGGGTGTGGAAAGGTGATGAAAAGCCGGATGTATGCCAAGATGCGAAGTGGCAACAGAAACATCTATCGTGACTATGTGGACTTCAAAAGGTGGAACGGAAAGATAGTGCCTTCCATCGAGCGAAGAAGAAAAATGGAGTATCTGCTCTTGTTTACTCCATAGAATAAGGTTTTATAAAAATAGGACAGTCCTTTTGATTTGGGCTGTCCTTTGTTATTCTGCAAGCATCGCAGATAAGGAAAAGACGGTTTCTTTGCCACTTTCTTTTCCGCTCCTCGGCTCATGATTCCTAAGACATCACCAAATTTTTGAGAGCTTTTTTGTGTTAAAATAAGCA
>OBII01000523.1_pt1 | contig 15364 bp, 10 predicted proteins | sample 2433771 | NCBI WGS metagenome assembly OBII01 (sample SAMEA2452127, study PRJEB22498) | human gut metagenome | biome: human feces; feature: human gut; material: feces | place: Australia | collected 2012
CCGAATGGGGCTATGCCGTAGTAGCAGGCAATCTTCCTTGAATCGTAGTTGAAACGACGGAAGTTGTCGGTGTATACCATCAGACAGACAGCATTCTGCGTTCCTATACCAGGCACAGAGGTCACGATGGTGAACACCTCGGTGAGTTCCTCGTCTGACTTGATGAGCTCGGCGATTCGCTTGTCTATTTTCTCTACTTCCTTGTTGAGTTCAGACACGATATGCCTTCCGCTCTGCGAGATCATTGTCTTGACAGGAGACTTCTCCATTGTGAGTTTCTTCTCGCCTCTGCGCACTTGAAAGCTGCATCTGTGTCTTATAACCATCTGACGATACAGAAACAGTTCGCGCAGTTGTGCAAGTGACTCGCTAAGTGGCTCGTACATAATGGCTCTGTCGTAATTCCTCATTGCGTATTCGGCAATCATCGAGGCGTCGGCGCGGTCCGACTTCAATCGTCTGAGACCTGATGCATCCTTGATGCTCTTGGCATTCTCAAGCCACATGTCGTAGCCTTTACCATAGATAAAGTTGCACAGTCCCTTGCTGTAGTCGCCCGTATTCTCTCCACAGAAGAGCCACAGGGAAGAGTCGATGCCGTAGGAATTCTGCTCCACCCATTTGACCAGTTGCTTGTAGCCAGACACAGTTGTCTTGAACTCGTTGAACACTCGTGCAGCTGTTTCTGTCAGTCCATCTGCAAAAATGATAGCCACATCAACTTTTTCTTTCGAAAAATCAACTCCAATAAATAAATTCTTCATATCTTTGTACGATTTTAATTATGTAGAATTGGTCAATAGTTGTATGGACTAACACTCTAACAAGGCTCAGAGCCGATAACTTTCTATCTGGTCTTTGCAACTATGTCGATGAGGTCCGAAACAGAACATAGTCTTCAGACTTGTGCGATCTTTGGTTTACCTCTTCGACAGACCGATTCTACCTTTTTACAACAAAGGTACGAAACTGTCTTTAGCAATCATAGTTTTACCTTGATTATTTAGCCTAATTGCTTTCTTCTGCAAACTTAGAGTGCGTTCTGTGGGAACTACAAGCAAAGGAGATACAAGTACAAGAGTCTCTCCCCGATAAACTGCAATTTACACTTCTGTCACTCCATATTCCGGATGAACCTTTTTTTATGTCTTTACACCAGCATTGCAGAAATGCCGACAAAACTAAAGACAAAACAATAAACATTATATACCCAAGCTAAACTTGACAACATTATTATTTTAAAATGTTTTAATAGTCAAAATTCTTTTTTTTTGTTCGTAGTTAGAAAAATATATGTAACTTTGCTGCTTGAATCTACTAATGAACTTAAAGAGCCTTGCACATATCTACTAAATGCTTATACTGCAGCTTGGCGAGTTTTACAAAACTAATCATACAATTATGCTAAAACAAATTATTAATGGTCGTGTCCTTACTCCTGAGGGCTGGCTCGAAGGCGGTTCTGTAATCATTGATGGCAATAAGATTAAGGCCGTATCTAACAGTGATCTCTACATTGTTGATGCTCAAATAATTGACGCCAAGGGATGCTATGTAGTACCTGGTGGTGTAGAGTTGCACGTGCATGGTGGTGGTGGACGCGACTTTATGGAAGGCTCTGAAGAAGCTTTCCGTGTAGCCATTAAAGCACATATGAAGCATGGCACTACATCTATCTTCCCAACACTTTCGTCTTCTACTGTGCCTATGATTGAGGCAGCATGCGAAACATGCCAGAAGCTTATGGAAGAGGAAAACAGTCCGGTACTCGGACTTCATCTTGAAGGTCCTTACTTCAACCCTAAACAGGCAGGCGCTCAGATACCTGAATGGATCAAGGCACCTGTAGCCGAGGAATACGAACCATTACTTGACAAGTATCCATGTATCAAGCGTTGGGACGAGGCACCCGAACTTCCTGGTTCAATCGACTTTATTAAGGCATGTTGCAAGCATGGTGTATTGGCCTCAATAGGTCATACTCGTGCCACATACAATGATGTGGTAGCTGGTCACAGAGCCGGCATGATGCATGCCACCCACTTCTACAACGCAATGCCGGTAGTGTACAAGGAGCACGAGTTTAAGGTGCCTGGCACAGTAGAGAGTGTTTATGCACTTCCCGATATGAGTGTAGAGGTTATTGCCGATGGTATACATGTGCCTCCAGTAATGCTTCGCGTAGTTTATCAGATAAAGGGTGTTGAGAAGACAGCTCTTATTACCGACTCTTTGGCTTGTGCCGCAAGCGATGAGGGTGTAGCATTCGATCCACGCGTTATTCTCGAGGATGGCGTGTGCAAGCTTGCTGACCATTCGGCTCTTGCAGGTTCAATTGCCACCATGGACCGTCTTATCCGCACATGTGTGCAAATGGCTAATATTCCGATGGAGGACGCATGTCGCATGGCAAGCGAGACACCAGCAAAGATTATGGGTGTATTCGACCGCAAGGGATCTCTCGAGGATGGAAAGGATGCCGACATCATGATGTTCGACAAAGACCTCAAACTGACTTACGTTATGCAGATGGGTAACGAAGTAACCAACGAACTCTAAACACATATAATTATGTTAAAGCAAATAGTCAATGGCCGCATTCTCACCCCTAAAGGCTGGCTTGAGGGTGGCTCTGTAATTATCGAAAACAATAAGATTAAGGCTGTCTCAAATATAGATCTACATATCGTTGATGCCGAAATCATCGACGCTAAAGGTTGTTATGTAGTACCTGGAGGTATCGACTTGCATACACATGGTGGTGGCGGTCGCGACTTTATCGAGGGTAGCGAGGACGCTTTCCGTGCTGCTGTAAATGCGCATATGAAGCATGGTACCACAACTATATATCCTACACTCTCGTCGTCTACAATCCCGTCAATTGAGGCTGCTTGCCAGGTATGCCAGAAGTTGATGGCCGAGGAGAACAGTCCGGTGCTTGGTTTGCATATCGAAGGCTCGTACATCAATCCTAAGCAGGCTGGTGCACAGAACCCCGTGCTCATCAAGGCTCCGCTTCCTGACGAGTACGAGACATTGCTCAACAAGTATTCGTGCATCAAACGCTGGGACGTAGCACCTGAGCTTCAGGGCTCGGTAGAGTTTATAACAGAGTGTCGCAAGCACGGTGTTCTTACAGCCCTTACCTGTACTTGTGCCACATACGAGGATGTTGTTGCTGCCCATGATGCCGGATTGTCGCATGCGGCCCATTTCTACAATGCCATGCCAGTGGTATACAAGGAGCACGAGTTTAAGGTTCCTGGCACCGTAGAGAGTGTATACGCTCTTCAGGATATGACCGTAGAGGTAATAGCCGACGGCATACACGTGCCTCCAGTTATGCTCAATGTGGTTTATCAGATTAAGGGTGTTGAGAAGACAGCCCTTATCACCGACTCTTTGGCTTATGCCGCAAGCGAGGGCAACGTATCGTCTGAGCCCAGCGTAATTCTTGAGGATGGTGTGTGCAAGCTTGCCGACCACTCGGCTCTTGCTGGTTCTATCGCCACAATGGATGTACTCATCCGCACATGTATCCACAGGGCAGAAATACCTATGGTAGATGTATTCCGTATGGTTAGCGAGACACCTGCCAAGATAATGGGTATCTTCGACCGCAAGGGTTCTATCGAGGAAGGCAAGGATGCCGATATCATGATGTTCGACGACGATATCGACCTGACCTACGTTATGCAGATGGGCAACGAGGTAACCAACGTTCTGTAACTAACGTATGTTTGCAGCCTTGATTGTGCCTGCAAATAACGAGATATACAATAAAACAAGGGCTGGGCTCCATATTTGGAACCCAGCCCTTTTGGCTATATTGTCTAAATCCATAAAATCATGCAGTTTTTTTATGGCTTTTATGTAGCTTCCGCGGCTTGCCTAAGCTATATTTCAAGTAATATATATTAAATGGCAAAGTAATATATATTAAATGGTAAAGTAATATATATTAAATGGTCAAGTAATATATATGGATTTTAAACATACGGTTAGATGCAAGTCTTACACTTGGTTAGTTGTAGTCCTTCGGTGTAAATCTCTTGTCAAAATATACAACATTCTTGTCCTTGTCCGAACGCAGAGTCCACTGAAAGGCAAATCCTTCCTCCTTGTAAGGTCTGAAGGCAGTATTGTCCTTAATATTGGCAAGAAGAGCCTCGCTTATCTTGTCGCGGTTTAGGTCGAACACCTTTTTGTCGTCGAGAGCATCTGTAATAGAGCAGTAGTAGTGGTATGTTTTGGTCTTGACATCAAATGCCACACTATCTGTACGTGTGTAGTTCTGTACAGGTGTAGGGCAGTATTTCTCTGTGTATTCTCGTGCTTCGCGCTGGGCTCTTTTCTCCAAATTCTCGTGACAACTGCATAGCAGCAAAGAGCATGCAATGATACCAAATACTAAATGTTTCATTTTGATTAAATTAAATTCTAAATTTTTTCTTTTGCAAAGTTACCTATTTGTCAGAAAAAACAAGTAACTTTGCACGTAAAACTGATATATATCAATGGATAATATAAGGAATTTCTGTATTATTGCCCACATCGACCACGGCAAATCAACACTTGCCGACCGATTGTTGGAGCGTACACAAACAATCAAGATAACTGAGGGTCAGATGCTTGACAATATGGATCTGGAGCGCGAGCGCGGTATAACCATCAAGAGCCATGCTATCCAGATGGAATATAAGCACAACGACCAAACATACATATTGAATCTTATTGACACTCCGGGACATGTCGATTTCTCGTATGAGGTATCACGCAGTATTGCAGCATGTGAGGGAGCGTTGCTTGTTGTAGATGCCACACAGGGTGTTCAGGCACAAACCATATCCAATCTGTATATGGCTATAGAGCACGACTTGGAGATAATACCAGTGCTTAATAAGATAGATATGCCAAGCGCAATGCCCGACGAGGTAGAAGACGAGATTATAGAGCTTATAGGCTGTAAACGTGAGGACATCTTGCGTGCTTCTGGCAAGACAGGCGAAGGTGTTGACGATGTGTTGCGTGCTATTGTAGAGCGTGTACCACATCCTACGGGCGATACCAATGCACCTTTGCAGGCTCTTATCTTCGACTCTGTGTTCAACTCATTCCGTGGTATCATTGCCTACTTCAAGATAGAGAATGGCCAGATACGCAAGGGCGACAAGGTTAAGTTCTTTAATACCGGTATGGAGTATGTGGCCGACGAGGTTGGCGTACTCAAGATGGATATGGTACCACGTGATGTGCTTGGCACTGGCGAGGTGGGATACATCATATCAGGCATCAAGGATGCTACTGAAGTAAAGGTGGGTGATACAATTACACAAGTGGCTCGTCCATGCGAGAAGGCTATTTCTGGATTCCAGGAAGTAAAACCTATGGTGTTTGCTGGTGTCTATCCCATTGACCCGAGCGAATACGAAAACTTGCGTTCATCGCTTGAGAAATTACAGCTTAATGACGCTTCGCTAACATTCTCGCCAGAGTCGTCAGTAGCTCTTGGCTTTGGTTTCCGTTGCGGATTCCTTGGATTGTTGCATATGGAGATTGTGCAAGAACGTTTGGACCGCGAGTTTAATATGGATGTCATCACTACCGTGCCCAACGTTTCGTATATGGTATACGACAAGCAAGGCGGTGTTAAGGAGGTGCACAATCCGTCAGGACTGCCCGAGCAAACTCTTATCGACCATATCGAGGAGCCGTATATACGTGCTTCTATCATCACAACCACCAACTTCATAGGGCCTATCATGACGCTTTGTCTCGACAAACGCGGCGAACTGATAAACCAAGAGTATATTAGTGGCAATCGTGTTGAGTTGCATTTCATGTTGCCTTTGGGCGAAATCGTGATCGACTTCTATGACAAACTAAAGTCTATAAGCAAGGGTTATGCATCGTTCGACTATCACATAGATGGTTTCCGTCCTTCACGTCTTGCCAAACTTGACATATTGCTCAATGGCGAACCCGTTGACGCTTTGTCGGCATTAACTCATCAAGACAATGCTGTGAGCATGGGTCGCAAGATGTGTGAGAAGCTAAAGGATCTTATTCCGCGTCAGCAGTTTGATATAGCAATACAGGCAGCCATTGGCGCTAAGATTGTAGCACGCGAGACTATAAAGTGTGTGCGTAAGGACGTTACTGCCAAGTGTTATGGTGGTGACGTGAGCCGTAAGCGCAAGTTGCTCGAAAAGCAGAAGAAGGGCAAGAAGCGTATGAAGCAGATTGGTAACGTCGAGGTGCCGCAGAAGGCATTCCTCGCAGTATTGAAACTCGATTAAATTATACTAAATACTAAGAAGCATTAACTGAAAAGAAAGGAAGGAATCTTATGAAAGAGATAGTCAGCACCAACACCCGCGACATAGCTCGAGAGTTGGCAAGACGCTACAGTACAATGACTCACGAGGAACTTGATGTATTAGAGAGCATCCTGGTTCCTATTAAGTATGCCAAAGGTGAGCTAGTACTAAAGGAAGGCGAAGTGTGCCGTCAGTTCCTTTATATAGACAAGGGACTTATGCGCCAGTTCTATTTCAAGCACGGCAAAGAGGTTACCGAGCATCTTGCTCAGGACCATACTATTGTGATGTGTATCGAGAGCCTGTTCAAGGAAGAGCCAACACACTTGCAGGTAGAGGCACTCGAACCCACCATTGTATATGCTTTGCCTAAAGCCGATCTTGAGCGTGTAGCTTTGCATAACGTCAATATACAGATTCTTTACCGCAAGATACTGGAAGAGAGCCTTATACAGTCGCAGGTGCATGCCGACCTTGTGCGTTTTGAAACTGCTCAAGACCGATATAAGAGAATGTGCAAACTAATGCCACAGGTGGTTCTGCGTGCTCCGCTTGTATATATTGCAAGCTATCTGCAGATGACACCCGAGACATTGTCGCGTGTGCGTGCGTCAACGCTACTCGACTAATTGGTTGATTAAGACACAATCGTTTATACTTATTATATGTAGCGGGGGCCTTATAGCCTTCGCTATATTTGTTTGATACTAACGCTTCATTAAAACAAGAAACATTGCAAACCTTTGTTCCAGACCATTGCCAGCAAGAAGTGATAGCCGCTTGTGGTGGCTTCCATCTTGTACTTGCCCCTCCAGGATGTGGCAAAACCCAGATATTGACCGAACGCATACGCCATGCCCATAACGTAGAGGGTATAGCATATGACGACATGTTGTGCCTAACATTTACCAACCGTGCCGCACGTGGAATGGTTGAGCGTATTGTTGATAGTATAGCCGATGATGGGGTAGGCGATGTGTTTGTTGGCAATGTACATAGGTTTTGTTCAAAGTTCCTATTTGCCAACGGACTTGTTGCTGCCGAGTCGAGTGTTATTGACGAGGATGATGCTGTGTCTATACTTGCCCGCTATCTTAATGAGGACGAGTATGTGGTAATGGGCAATACGGCTCGCCGACGCGACTATTCGGATGTCTTCCACCTTGAGGCAATGATGCATCAAATTAGATATAATCATCCCAAGGCCCTGCGTGTACATCCCGACTGTATAAATGCCGACGATATAGGTGCCATGCAACGTATATGCAACGTTACTGGAAAGACATTCAATGCCGACGCAATGATAGATATTTACGAAAACTCGGATACTTATCGCGACCTTGTTATGTCCGACACTACCGACTATGGCTATCAGCAGCCTATACTAAAGATGCTTCAGAAGATGTCGCTTGCACGACAGTTTCAACATTATAAGCGCCAGAACCACTTGCTCGACTTTCATGATTTGTTGCTTATGACATATGACGCACTTGTTGCTGATGCCGATAATCAGGAGTTTAAGCGTTATAAGTGGGTTCAGGTAGACGAGGTGCAAGACCTTAATCCGTTGCAAATGACAATAGTAAAGTTGCTTACGGCACGTCCTTTCCATACCGTGATGTTTCTTGGAGACGAGCAACAGGCAATATTCTCGTTTATGGGAGCCAAGCTTGATGCACTTTCTGCATTGAAGCAACAGCCTACGTGCCAGTTGCATCATCTGTCGGTAAACCATCGATCACCAAAATATCTGCTTGATGTATTCAATACCTATGCTGCCGAAGTGCTAAAGATTGACCCTTCGCTACTGCCAGAGGTGGGCAAGACAGATGTAAAGAACCGTGTAGGCAACGAGCTTGCAATTCTGTGCAGTCAGACATACGAGCAGGAGGTGCGCGAGTGCGTGCAGTTTGCCAATACGCTTACCCGCAATTTTCCTAATTCTACAACAGCCTTTGTTGTAAACTCAAATCGCGATGCCGAGCTTATAAGTGCCGAACTTAACAGATGTAACATTGGTCACTTTAAGGTGTCGGGCACCGACCTCTTCTCGTTGCCCGAAATAAAGTTGCTGTTTGCTCATCTTGGAGTATTAAACAACGAGTTTAGTTTTATGTCGTGGGCACGACTTATGAAGGGATTGCGTGTGTACGATAATAGTGCTTCAGCACGCAATTTCGTACGTGCGTTGTTCGACCGAGCCATTATGCCATCCGATCTCTTGCGTTTTGACAGCGGCACTTATCTGCAACGCTTTGTCAGCAGTTACGAGAAAGATACTATTGTGGTATTTGATACGGAGACCACCGGACTTGATGTGTTCAATGACGATATTCTGCAGATAGCTGCTGTGAAGATACGTGGTGGCGAAGTGGTGCCAGGCTCCCAGTTTACATTATACATTGAGACCGATAAGGCGATACCGGCTATGCTCGGCGATATAGTGAATCCAATAATCGAGGAGCGCAAGCATCATAAGCTTCTTACGCATGCCGACGCGTTGCGACAGTTTATGCAGTATGCCGATGGATGCGTATTGTTAGGTCATAATGCCGATTACGATTATCATATACTCGATTTCAACCTTCGCCGTTATGTACCTGAGATAATGCTCTCAGCACAGCATCCGTCTTATCTCGATTCTTTGCGCCTGGTACGTTTGTTGCATCCCGAACTTAAGGAGCACAAGCTTAAGTATCTGCTGTCTGTGCTTGGTTTGGAAGGCAACAACTCACATCTTGCCGACGACGATGTCAACGCCACACGCAATGTTGTGATACATTGCTATGATATTGCAAAGACTAAGATTGAGGAGCAGGATAAGTTTCTTAAGGATAGTCGGGTGCGACAGCGTGTGGATACGCTCAGACGAAATTATGGCGAGATGTATAGAGATGCAGTTGGAAGACTATATGAAAGTGAAAAGGGAAAAGAGAAAAGTGAAAAATTTGAGGAAAGTGAAAAGGGAAAAGAGAAAAGTGAAAAATCCGATTGTTGTGATGGCGGTATTGTTGTAAGGGGAGCATTGGTTGATGAATTAAAGCGCTTTTACGATTACTTGTTGGATGGTGGCTTGATAGTCGAGATAGACGGATTGCGATTTGTCTTGGCTTATCTTTCGGGCGATATGATAGATGCAGATAAGGAGCCATCGTTATATGAGCAACTTTGCAATCATACAATGGAAATAAGTACGCTTAAAGAGGCCGATCTATGTGGCAGTAGCAACATAAACGAGCATATATTTGTAACTACCATACACAAAGCTAAAGGCTTGGAGTTTGACAACGTTATTGTGTTTGATGCTGTTGATGGACGTATTCCCAACTATTACAGTCGCAATAATCCGCGACAGCTTGCCGAGGATGCACGCAAGTTTTATGTGGCACTTTCAAGAGCAAAGGAGCGATTATATGTGGCACAATGCATACAGCGTTTCGACTATCACAACATGCCACACGATGTGCATCTTACGCCACTTATGCGTTCCATCGCCAAGTACTTCAAGGAGGAAAGGTTCGGCAACTAAGGCTTGATTGGTCGGTCATCAAGGCTTCCTTGGTATCGGGGAAAGGCTCTTGTACTTGTATCTCCTTTGCTTGTAGTTCTGTGGGAACTACATACAAAAGAACTACAAGTAAAATTATACGTTCATTACACGAACTTTGGAATGTCTCCCTCCAATAAAATTAGTGATAGATTAGTGTTAGATAAGTGACGGGTGGCACTTGGTATATGCCACCCGTCGTTAGTGTATATCATTGCTAATCAGCAATATACGATTGTATGAAAGGCTATAAGTGATAGAATGATAGGTTATTTCTTAACCTTTGTAGCCACTACAAAATAGCCTATCAAGCAGCAGTAAGCCACGAGAGAGGCAACCTGCGACAATGGTGTGGCAAGCCATGATGTCATCCAATCTTCGCTTACAAGATGCACATTGCAGAAGCGCAACAATGCAGATACAACGCCCATCAACGCACCACCTGCAATAAAGCCACTTGCAAGCAATGTACCCTTCTCGTTGCGCTCACGGTTAACTTCAGCGTTCTTAGAGCGTGTTGAGACAAACCAGCTTACGAAACCACCGACGAGGAGAGGTGTGTTGAGTTCAAGTGGAATAAACATACCCAAGGCAAAGGCAATAGCAGGAATCTTGAAGTAGGTAAGCACAATGGCAATGATAGCGCCAATACCATAGAGAGCCCAAGGAGCACCCACACCATTCATAAGCGGATCGATAACGGCAGCCATAGCATTAGCCTGTGGAGCAGCAAGGCTTCCGCTTGCAAATCCATAGGTATGGTTAAGCAGAATCATTACGCCACCAACTGTAGCAGCTGATACTAATGTGCCGAGGAACTTCCATGTCTCCTGCTTCTTAGGTGTAGTGCCGAGCCAATAGCCAATCTTTAGGTCGGTGATGAAACCGCCTGCCATAGACAATGCAGTACATACAACACCACCCATAATAAGAGCTGCAACCATACCGCCAGTGCCTTTTAAGCCTACTGCTACCAGTACAACAGAGGCAAGGATAAGCGTCATAAGTGTCATGCCCGATACAGGGTTAGAGCCAACAATAGCGATAGCATTGGCTGCAACCGTAGTAAATAGGAAGGCTATTATAGCAACGAGCAAGATGCCAACCACGGCAAAGAGCAGATTGCCATCCATTACACCAAACCAGAAGAAGAGGAATGTGGCAATGAGAGTAACGATAGCACCAATAGCAATAATCTTGAAAGATATGTCGCGCTGAGTACGCGCGGTATCTTCTGCTACCTGAGAGCCACCCTTCATCTCGTTGGCAGCAAGCGATACTGCACCCTTAATGATGCCCCATGACTTGATGATGCCTATGATACCAGCCATAGCGATGCCACCGATACCGATACTCTTGCCATAATACTTAAATATCTCTTCTGCCGACATCGCGCCAACAGTCTGTGTAATCTCCGGATTCCACATGTTAAGCACTTGGTCGTGGAAGATAATAGACATACCTGGAACAATAAGCCACCACACTACAAACGAGCCGAGACAGATGATAAAGGCATATTTAAGACCGATGATATAGCCCAAACCAAATACAGCAGCGCCAGTGTTAACCTTGAATACAAGCTTTGCCTTATCGGCTGCCAGAACACCCCATTCCATAACACGTGTTGTGAAATTCTCGTTCCACCAACCTACAGTTGCTACTATAAAGTCGTACAAACCGCCTACAAGTCCTGCTATAAGCAAAGGTTTTGCTTGCGATCCACCCTTCTCACCACTTACAAGAACTTGTGTTGTGGCTGTAGCTTCAGGGAATGGATACTTGCCGTGCATATCCTTAACGAAGTACTTACGGAAAGGTATCATGAACAAGATGCCCAAGATACCGCCAAGCAAAGACGAGAAGAACACCTTGAAGAACGAAACGCTCATTTCTGGATACTTAGCTTGGAGAATGTAGATAGCAGGCAAGGTGAATATTGCACCTGCAACGATAGTGCCCGAACATGCTCCGATACTCTGAATAATTACGTTTTCGCCAAGGGCTTTGTTGCGCTTTGCGGCTGTAGACACACCAACAGCTATGATAGCAATAGGAATAGCAGCCTCAAACACTTGGCCTACCTTAAGTCCAAGATAAGCAGCTGCAGCCGAGAACAGCATAGCCATGACGATACCCCATGTAACCGACCATACATTAACCTCGGGATAATTCTGGTCAGGCGACATAATTGGCTTGTACTCCTCGCCCGGCTTCAACTCGGTGAATGCGTTGTCGGGCAATTGGATTTGCTCTTTTTCTTTTTTCATTTTATAGTACTATTTGTTATTAATTGTTTTGTTCGTAGTATATAATTGGCAAAGTTACAACTTTTGTGGCGATAAATGTGTGATATCTCCAGTAAATTCTTTTCGGATGTATATATATAATAATGTATATATGCAGAATTGTTGCACATTTGTTTGTAAAATCAAGAAAAATGCATCATTTTGAAAAAAAATAACGCCTAAAAAAGCAAGAAATAGCAGAATGATGCTTTTATTTTGAGTTTCAAGTGGTTGTGGCTGTTGTTGGCATTAAGTGGCATAGACGAGGAATAGCGAAAAACGCAGATTGGAGAAATAGAAACGCTTTCAAATCATTACCTCGCAGAAACGCCCTAATAAGCATTTTTAACGGTGACGGTTCATATTTCCCCATTCTGCGTAAGTTTTGGTTTTGTCATGCAGCTCTCATAGTTTAATTTTGCACCGAACAAAAAAGTAAGAATTATGAGATGCACTTTCAAGACAGTCTTCTATGTAAATGGAAGCAAGGAGAGAAACGGAATTGTCCCTATCATGGGACGTGTGACAATCAACGGAACTATCGCACAGTTCAGTTGCAAGCAGAGCGTTACCAAGGCTATCTGGGATGCCAAGGGCAACAGAGCCATAGGCAAGAGTAAGGAAGCCAAGGAGGTGAATTTTGCGCTCGACAACATCAAGGCTCAAATCGCCAAGCATTACCAACGACTTTCCGACCGTGAGGCGTTCGTTACCGCTGAAATGGTGAGAAACGCTTATCAAGGCATAGGCACCGAATACGAGACCTTGCTCAGAGCTTTCGACAAGGAGAACGCAGCCTTTGCCAAGCGTGTAGGCAAGGACAGAGCCAAGAACACTTACAACAAGTATCTTGTGGTGAGAAAGTACGTTGCCGAGTTCATCAAGTATCAGTACAAGCGCAGCGATATGTCCATGAATGAGCTTACCGAGGAGTTTATCCGTGACTATTGCCTTTACTTGAAAAATGTGGTAGGGCTTGCGCAGTCCTCCATTTGGATTTACTCCATACCTCTGAAACATATCGTCACGGCGGCACACTACAACGGCAAGATACCGAGAAATCCGTTTGCCATGTACCACGTTGACCCAGACCACAAGGAACGTGAGTTCTTGACCTTGGATGAGCTTACTGCCATGACTAATATAAAGTTGGAAGACCCCAATATGGCATTTGCAAGAGACCTCTTTATCTTTGGTTGTTGGACAGGTATATCATTCATTGACATCAAGAACTTGACTGAGGACAATATCAGCATGGTAAACAGTGCTCCTTGGATTGTGTCCAAGCGTCAGAAGACAGGCGTGCCGTTTCAAATCAAGCTGATGGATATTCCTATGCAGATTGTTGAGCGATACAAATCTTTCAGAAAGGGCAACCACTTGTTCAACATTGGTAATCTTGACGGCATCAACAAGCGCATCAAAAAAGTAGCTGTAATGTGTGGCATCAAGAAGCGGGTTTCGTTCCATGTATCCCGTCATAGTTGGGCTGTTTTAGCCTTGGAGTATGGTATGCCGATAGAAAGTGTGAGTAAGATTCTTGGTCACACGAACATCACCACAACGCAGATATACGCTAAGGTGACAAGCACCAAGCTTGACCATGACATAGCAGTCTTTGAAAGTCGAATCAAGGGGCATTTGCCAGTTATGGGAGGAATGGCATGAAAAGGACTGTAATCACCGTGGGCGGAAATGGAATGTTATCCATTCCGTCCAACTTGGAGAACTTGTGGATGAGTGAGGGCGAGTTGGTGGATATGCTTCATGTTACCGCCCCGAAACTCAACTCTGTGATACGAGCCATATATAAAGAAGGTATGTTGTTGATGTCGAAAGTCCAACAGAGGCAAGAACTTTCCAAAGGTATTTGGCAAACATTGTATGGATTCCCTATGGTTGTTGCCATTTGCTTCCGTCTCACCTCTAATGGTGCAGCGCAACTTCGTGATGCCATCTTCAAGAGGTTGTACGGAGCAAAAGAGAAAACAGCCATTGTCCTGCAACTCTACGGAGGGACAAATGCTTTTAGTTGAGAATGGTCGCATCTTTGACGCTTGGATATTCACTGTCGTATTGACTTATTGATTTACTGATTTATTGTCGTATAGATTTATTGATTCACAAAATTCTTGATAGGGTGATTTATATTGCACATGAAGAAAAATATGAAATCTCATGCAAGTTTTTGATACGGTCTGCGTTTATTAGATATAAGTGTAACCCTTTAATATTGAAGAAATGTATGAAAATTAAAATGATTCTTATTGCATTAACCGCTTTGCTATCTTTGGCAAGCTGCGGTGATGATGACTCTGGTATTCAACTCACACAAGACGAAATCATTGGTGACATAAATACTGGTAAAAAGATTGTGATTACCTCTCTTACCACCTATACGGAAAGTAGCAGCAAAGTTAATGTAAATGGAGCTAAAGGCAAAATATCAGCAACATCTTCCGATGAAAGTATAGCCAAAGTCTCGTGCTCAACAAATGAAGCAGAGAAAGAAATCTATGTAAGTGGTGTTTCTGTAGGAAATACCACTATCACCATAACCGATTCCGATGGAAATACTGCTGTATTAAAGGTTGAAGTAAAAGATTGGACGGCTCTTTGGGAACTTAGTAGAACAATGTATGTGGTAGATAGAAAATGTTTTGTTGAAGGTGTTTCTTCTGAGGATTCTGCAACTATTGCAGCTGATGCCATAGAGAAAGACTCATACAATAAATATTATACAATACGTACTCGTGATTATATTCCTTTCGGCTCTTATGTAACCAAGAGACTAACCATTACAGATGATAAAGGAAATGTCCGCATGGATGGAATTCTTAAGATTCAGCCAAATGCCGATAACTCCGAAGTTTGGCATTTATTACCTATTGGTAATTATACGGAAGTCGTTTTGGCTACATTTTACTATGACCAAGAAAGTATAGTCAAAGATGTGACAGATTATTATAAAACGGCATATCCTAAGATTAAGAAAGTTGAACTACATGCCATTTATGCAGTAGAAGAATTAGAACCAGACAAGTAAAAGTATAATGTAAAATTACTTTTTGTTCATCCCGAGGAAAGGTTTACCAGCAAGCCTTTCTTCGGGATTTTTCGTTCTATCTTATCCCGAAAGGCTACATCAAGCACCTTAATTTCCAATCTTTTAACACTGTCGGTGCAAACTTCTCCATTCTGCGCAAGTTTGT
>OBII01000527.1_pt1 | contig 15328 bp, 7 predicted proteins | sample 2433771 | NCBI WGS metagenome assembly OBII01 (sample SAMEA2452127, study PRJEB22498) | human gut metagenome | biome: human feces; feature: human gut; material: feces | place: Australia | collected 2012
AGCTCACTTGCGCCGATGGTACTGCAATGCAATGCGGGAGAGTAGGTAGCCGCCTCCTTTTATCAAGAGCCTCAGATTTCGAAAGATTTCTGAGGCTTTTTTGTGTTCATGCTGATTTCACAATCTGTATATTTATTGTCTACATCCTCTGTTTTCTTCAATTTTTGCTGCAGCATTTGCCTAAATCATGATATGTATAAAATGTTGCTTAATTGTAGGGTTTACATTTATAAAATCAGCAAAATAACGTACTAAAATGTTTCTTTCCACCAAAAAAATACATTTTATACCCCCCCCATATTCATTTTTTTTATTATTTTTGCCCCCAGAAAATGCAAACTATCATGTAAACGGTTAATTTATATAATTACCTATTTATATAGTAAGAACGAAAAAAATAGAATAAACTAAACTCTTTTAATAGATGGTGAAACGATTGATTTTAGCAGTGTTACTCATATTTGTATCGCTAGCTAATTATGCGCAAAACACGGGAGTCAAGTCCAACCTTTTATATTGGGCTACAACAACTCCTAATCTCGGTGTCGAGACTGCCTTAGGCAAGAAGCATACCGCTCAGGTATTCTTTGGTTTCAATCCTTGGAAACAGTCCGGTGGCGACCAGTCAAGCCTTCGTCATTGGCTTTTGCAACCAGAATACCGTTACTGGTTCTGCCAGAGCTTCAATGGCTGGTTCTTGGGTGTTCATGCCATGGGCGGACAGTTTAATGCAGGAGGAGTGAAGTTACCCCTTGGCTTTTTCAAATCACTACGCGACCATCGCTATGAAGGATGGTATGTAGGTGGTGGTGTGACCGCTGGTTATCAATGGCCTCTTTCCAAGCACTGGAACCTGGAAACCTCTGTAGGTTTCGGATATGATTATATCCAGTACGACAAGTTCAAGTGCGGTGCCTGTGGCGAGAAGGAGAAGTCATCTCATGACAACTACGTGGGTCCTACCAAGGCAGCCATTTCTCTTATTTATATGTTGTAACTCATTAAACATAATCTATGAGTATGAAAGATTTTAAGAACTACATATTATTATTCAGCTCTCTTTTGATGGCTATGCCTCTTGCAGCCCAGGATTGCAAGAGTCTCAAGTTGGCTGCCGATAAGATTTTGGTATCTAATGTACAGATATCTCATCATAATGACCTGGTTACGGTTGCGATGGATCTGAATCTCGATTCCCTGGATCTCCCTACCAACAACCAGCTTGTCTATACTCCGATGATCAAGCATAAAGGTGAGCTGCTCAAGATGCCGGAGATTGTTATCAACGGCAGAAGACAGCAGATTATGTATGACCGTGGAGTAGGAAAAAAACAGTTGCAGCTTTCACCTCAGGCTTTGGTGGTGAAGCGAGACAACAAGAAGCAGCAGACCGTGAAATATCTTGCCTCCGTTCCTCTCTCTTCTAAGGAAAGAAACTATGATTTGGATATTCATGAGGACCTCTGCGGTTGTGGTGATCTGCAGGATGGCAATGATTTCACGGTTTCTCGCCGTCGCCAGCCGGTAGCTTCTTTCGTCCGTCCGGAGGTAGAGGCAATCAAGGTCCGTCATCTGGATAAGCGCGCTTATATCGATTTCCCGGTAGACCGTATCGAGCTGCATCCTGATTACCGCCGTAATCCGGAACAGTTGGATAGTATCATCCGCACAATCAATGCATTGAAGGAAGACAGGAACCTCGAAGTGAGCGGCATCAACATTCATGGTTATGCATCACCTGAGAGTCCTTACTCCCATAATGATTATCTGGCAAAGAACCGTGCCAAGACGCTGACCGAATATGTGCGCCGGATGGTGAAGTTGCCAAACAATCTCTTCACGGTTTCTTCTACTCCAGAGGATTGGGATGGTCTGATAGCTTATATTAAAGGTAGCAACCTGGAGCATAAGGATGCCATTCTGGCGATTATTGCAGACAAGAGTCTGAATCCGGATGCCCGCGAGTTGAAGATTAAGAAGCAGTATCCTTCAGAGTATCGCTTTATGCTCGACACCTGGTATCCAGCCCTCCGCCATTCCGACTACCACATTACTTATAAGGTGAAACCTTTCGATGTGGAAGAGGCAAAGGAGATTATCAAGACCAAGCCACAGCAGTTGAGCCAGGAGGAGATGTTCATGGTAGCCCAGACTTACGAGCCAGGCAGCAAGGAGTTTAATGAAGTGATGGAGATTGCCGTCCGCATGTTCCCAGAGAATGAGACAGCGAATCTGAATGCAGCCATAACCCGCTTGAATGCAGGTGATGCAGATAATGCGAAACAATATCTCGACAAGGCTGGAACCAGTGCTGATGCCCAGAATGCCCGAGGTGTCTATGAGATGCTGAAGGGCAACGAGAAGCAAGCTCGTTATTATCTGGAGCAGGCAGCCAAGGCAGGTGTTGCTTCTGCAAAAGAAAATTTACAGAATCTATAAAGTTATACATACTGTCTGTTTAGGACAATATAGCTATTCCTTAGAGCCAGGGCACTGCCCTGGCATGGGACAGGTTCCTAGCTCAGGCATATCTTTTCTAAGTATAAATATAGAAAGAAACTCAAATATAACGTATTAGATGAATTGTAAACCAAATATATAAAAATGTAATATAATTAGATTTTTAAGAACGTTTATAAGTAAAGAAATAATTATTAATAACAACTATAATAACTTATAAGATGAAGAAAACTTTATTATTTTCCGTTGCATTGGCGGGGCTGATGCTCGGTTCTTGTTCAAGTAGTGATGATCTGAATGGTGGTGGTAACAACACAGGCTTCAATGAGACTGGTAAGGGATATATAAATATCTCTCTTAACTTACCAACACAAGGTAAGAATGTAGTATCAAGAGCAGCAAATGATATTACTGCAGATGGTGATGCTAAAGAGTATAATGTGCAAGATGCAGCTTTACTTTTGTTTGCTGGTACAAATGAAAATGATGCAGTATTTCAAGGAGCATATAACTTAGATGGCTTGAAAAAAACGGATATTGATGCAAATGTTCAGATTTCCACACAATTAACTAAGGTCCAGGAAATTAGCTCGGTTTCTGCAACTGGTAATATTTATGCTTTTGTTCTTGTAAATAAAGGCTCAAATATTGTTGTAGGTACTGATCATAGTATAACCGTCAATGGTAGCGCATTCAATGGTAAATTCTCTGCTTTCTCTCAACTTAAAGTAAATGATGCTTTTGCCAAAGATAATTTGATGATGACTAATGTTCCTGTTGTAACTAAACCAGGATCAGCGGTATTTGATGATGCTACTGTTTTGGCTGATGTAACTACATCTATTTTTAAGACAGAAGCAGAAGCAAAAGCTAATCCTGCTGCTGATATTTTTGTTGAGCGCGTAGCTTCTAAGGTTACATTAGGTCAGACTGGTTCTGGAACTTCAACTGAAACTCTTTCAACAGATGATGCTGCAGCTAAAACCTTTGCTTACGATTTGGTAGGTTGGAATTTGGCTAACGTAAATAATGCTTCTTATTTGGTTCGTCAATATGATAATTCATGGAAAAATTTGGCATCAGATGGTTCGGATTTCCTTTCTACAGCTGATCGATCTACTTGGACTGCTAATAAATATCGTTTTGCCGGTATAAACTTGATTAAGACTAATGTGTCATCAAATCCTGCTGCTAATAAGTATCGTACATATTGGGGAAAGGATATTAATTATGATACGAATGCTCCATTTGCTTCGGATCCAACTGTAGGAGATGCGAATTTGACATTAGGCAAGAATGCTACTACCTATTGTTATGAGAACACCTTTGATGTAGATCATCAGAATGTTTGTAATACGACTACTGCAATTGTAAAGATGAAGATTACACCTGATTCTTATACAGATGGTACTTTCTATACAATTAATGGAGGTAAAGATGTTGTTTATTCATTGGCATCTGCAAAAACAAAGGTTGGTAATCAGTTCTTAGGAGAGAATACTGAATCTTATTTGAAGGCAACATATTTCCCTGCAATTTCTGAGGCAGGTAAGATTTCTGTGTCTGATGTTGATTTTTCAGATAAAGCAGGTAAAGTTACTTTCAATAAGTTAGTTTTGACATTTACCCCAGATGCTACAGGAGGTACAGCTACTAATGCTGATGTTACCGATGCTGCTGTATTAACTGCTCTTGCTAATAACATCAAGGTTGTAGAATATAAAGGTGGTTATTCTTATTATAATATTTTGATTAAGCACTTTGGTGATGAACTTGCTCCTTGGAATCCTTCTACAAAAACAACAGGTGTTTCATATCCTGCTCCTAACGAGGCTAACTGGCTTGGTCGTTATGGTGTACTGCGTAATAACTGGTATGATTTGGATATTACTGGCGTAAGTCGACTTGGTGCAGCAACTCCAGATGAACTTGATGTAAAGAATGATCCTACACCAGATGATAATTTGAAGAGTTACATCTCTGTCAAGATCAACGTCCTCTCTTGGGCTAAGCGTACACAGAAAGCAATTCTCGGTCAGTAATTCGATACATTATAAGATAAATATAGAAAATAATAATTGATTAGCGATATGATAGCGCAGAAGATAAATAAATGGTTAAAGGGTGTCATGGCAGCTGCCCTGACCCTGACCGTCGCGACCTCATGCCACGATATGTGGCACCAGGACTACAGCGATTGTCCTAATGGTGTATATGTGAAGTTTAAGTATGATTATAACCTCCAGCGTGCCGACATGTTCAACGACCATGTTGGACAGGTAACGTTGTATGTATTCGACGAGAACGGAAACTATATAACCCAACAGACCGAGACGAATTCTGCGCTATCATCGCCTCTCAAAGACCCAAATTATGTGATGCACGTCGAGAACCTGCAGCCAGGTAAATATCAGTTCCTTGCCCTTGCCGGACAGAATGCTTACGCCGACCAGTTAACTTCAGGCCGCGCCAAGTTCGTTCGTACCACTCCATCGGCTACAGGAGATAAGATGCAGAAACTGGAAGTGAATCTCGACCATGAAAATAGGGGAGAGTATGATGAGGTTGTCAACAACAGCCTTCCTCTCGATACCCTCTGGCATGGTAAACTGCTGGAGGCTGTAGAGGTATCATCCTCAAAACCTTCTTATGCAACCATCCCTCTGGTGCGTGATACCAAGAAGATCAACGTAGCGCTTCGTGACCTTGACTCTCCACAGGATATGGATGTCAACGACTACACGATGACCATCGAAGACCATAATGCCCGCATCCTTTGGGATAACTCTCTCGATGAGAGCTGTAAACTCATTTATACCCCTCATGCCGCATGGAATACGGTAGATGAGGACGAGCAGGGCAAGATAGCCCATGCTGACTTTATGACTTCCCGCATTCTGAAGCACGAAGATTACAGCCTGGATGGCCGACTCCTGATTAAGAGTAAGGAGACCGGAAATACGGTAGTCAATGTAGACCTGCCAGACCTCTTGAGTCGTCTTCGCACCAGCGAGGAGTACAGTTACAGTGCACAGGAATTCCTAGACCGTGCCTACGATTACAAACTTCAGTTTTTTATCCAGGGTGGCAAGCTCAAGTATTGCTACATCACCATCAGCGTGAATGTACTGAGTTGGAGCAAGCGCATCCAGTTCGAAGAACTCCATTAACATGTCCTACCCGGCTTTCAGCAAGCCGATATAAAAAGAAAGTGTATGTTTAAAATGAAAACTATAACCCTCTCATTGCTAGCCCTTTTACTGGTTATGTCGTTCGCATCCTGTGCGAGTGACACTACTAGTGATTTGCCTCTGCCAAGAAAAGATATGAAGGCATATCTGCAGGTAAAGGTAACGGTGGAAGGTAGTGGAGATACACGAGCGAGTAGGGCAACTACAGAACCTCAAGGAGGTGAAGATGGAAATGGAAGAGAACAAGGAATCAATAAAGAAAATGATGTCAATTCTCTTACCGTCTTACTATATAAATCTGGTAAAGATGACTTAACGGAAGCTGATGCAACAATAGATTATGTATATACATTTACCAATTTAACGAAGGCAACAACTTCTACTTCCGGCATAGATGCAACTTATACTACCGTTCCAAAAGAAATAGATGCTGCAATCGTTGACAAGAATTATCATGTTATAGTGATAGCCAATGCAGACGATATGACTTCCAGATGTAAAGGAAAGAAGATAAGTGAAATCAGAGATTTGCAGATGTCGAAAGTGTGTACCCGAGATGCTGATATTACAAAGTTCTCAAACTTCATCATGTCATCAAAGAATGATGCTAAGATAGATTTCACCAAAGAAGGTTCAGAAACAGATCCTTATGTGGTAAATGTAGACATCGAGCGCCTGGCTGCCCGTATCGACATCATTCCAAATGCTACTTTTGATGGTACAAGTCAAGGTTATTATTATGATGTAAAAGATGGCGCAAATGTAATAGGCGGTTTTAAGCTTGAATCTGTTACTCCTAGCAAAGTCTTGACAAAGGGAGAATACCTGATTAAGCGAGTTTCTTCAGATGCAGCTGTATCTGCAGTTACTTATTTCGGATTGGAAGAAATGGATGCTACTACTAAGGCTTCTACTAATTATGTGGTTTGTCCTTGGACAAAGGATCGTACAGGTCTTACTCTCGCAAAAGCCGAAGGTCCTGCATCTCTATATAAAGTAAAGGAGACAACTTCTACCAGTACGGCTGTAGGAAAAGCATCTTACATCCTCGATTATGTGATGGAGAATACGACCACCGATAATGCCGTGGTTAATTCTACAGGCCTTATCTTTAAAGGCAAGTATTATGAAGAGACTGAATGGGATGCAACAAACCATCGTCCGATAGCAAGTGCAACAGGTACTGATAAGGAATATACCTACACCATTCGTCATAGTGACCCAAATGGTACTGGCCCTTCTACCGCCCAAATGTATTACGGTATCGTCCGCAATAACATCTATCAAATAAAGATAGAAGGAGTGGTGGGAAAGACTAAAGGTTTGAAGTTGACAATCCACGTGAGAAAATGGGCAACCTATACTCACGACGAGACAACAATGTAACAACAAAACAAACAGATAAACAGAAAGTATAGTTTGAAATTAAACTTTCAGAGAAAATGAAAACGATTAGAACGATACATACGGCATTGATTCTGATGGTGCTAGCCTTAATCTCGGCTTGCTCCACAGATAGTGCTGACTCTATACAGGGAGGCAGTGGAGGCGATAACCAAGGCGATAAGGTTACCGTCCACATGACTCTTTCTACGGCTTCTTCTGGAACCAGAGCTACGTTGTCATGGAATGATGGCGTAGATGCAGAAAACATGAAGAGCTGGGTAGTAGCCTTTATAAAAGACGGCAAGGTTGTTTCTTTTGCAGAGAATACGGATGTATCGGCTAATAATCGTATTAAAGATGAAGTCACAATCAAGGATCTTCCTAAAGGAGAAGCTACCTATCAGGTTTATTCCTTCGCCAATCTTACTTCCACCGAGCTAGGCATCTCTAAAGGTGCCGAAGTTGATTTCGACAACAAGAAGTGGAAGATGAATGGTAATGGATTCCCTGTGAATGCCACAGACTGTAAAGGTATTCCTATGAGCAATAAGCAGGAAGTAACGATAGATGCTTCCGGTAAACCTGATAAAACTGAGCTTTGGGTAGTAAGAATGCTGGCAAAGGTTACACTTCGATTTAAGAATCCAAGTACTACTCCTTTGGTAATCAAGGATATTACAATCAGCGATATAACTTCAAATCCTTCTGCTACTGCCAATACAGATGGTAACATCATGTTGCTGCCAAAGCATACTGACACATCAACTGGTCCAGATCTGGATGAGGTTGCATGTACTCCGAATCTGGTAGGGCAGGCTGCAACGCAGAATTATACTTATAACTTGTCTTCTGCGGTGACGATACCTGCAGGAACTTCTGATTATAAAGAGGTTTCATTCTATGTAAATGAAAGCGCAGCGGGCAATACTTCCAAGTATTTCATCATCAACCTGAATACTTCAGCAGGAGTCAAGCGTTACGCCCTGTTCCAGGATTGGAAAACGATAGCTCGTAACGACCATCACATTCTGCCAATCTCATTAGATGATTACAAGTTGAAGTTTGATGTTCAGTCCTTCACTGCCATCGGTCTCTATCCATCCATAACAGATAACGGAACCACTCTTTCCTATACCTGTTATTATCCGGAAGAGGAATTCCATATCCAGCCAAAGGTAGTAAAGGCAAGTGATGACACAGAGGTAACTGGTATCGATAATACCCAAGTAAAATGGGAGTTAATCAAAGAAGATGGTATGGCTGATGCCACTGCTGCCGAAACGAATGCCAAGCTGGTTTTTAAAACCCTTCCAAAATGGGATGCAATTACCGGCTATTTCGAAGGAACCTTTAATGATGATGCTGCCGATAAGCAGCAGGCACTCTATAAGGTTACAGTCCCAGTACCGGGCAAAACAGAAAAGTATCTTATATACAAGATACTTTTCACCAAGGATCTAAGCAGTTATGCTGCTCGTAAACATTATACACGTAAATACTATCGCTATGAATAAGATTAAAAACATATATCGTACTCTCATCCTCCTCCTTTCATTGGTTTTAATGCCAGTGAAAGGATTGGCTAGTGATGGATACTTTGTTGCTAGTAATACTGAATTAAAGATGGATTTTAGTGAATATGCTCTTAATAAGTATACTGTATGCGCTTTCTATTTCGAAAAAGATGGTGCTAAACTAAGTACTGCTTCTTGGACAATAAAAGGTGTGTATTCGAAAACATTGACTACATCTGAAGATTGGAAACAGCAATGGAGAGATAATGAATATGTTTATATTAGGAAAAAGAGTGATATGAATCAAGCACATTTTCAATTTGCTGTAGAAAGTTTTGAGTCAAGTATTCATAATTCGAAATTGGTCCTCCTCCTTTCTAACGATGCCAATCTCTTAACCGAAAAAGAGAATCTTGCAGGTGTCAAAAAGATGGAATTCGATATATATACAGAAGATGGTTTGAAGTCTTCTGCGGTTAAATATGGCAGTAACTCACCAACTTTTTCGACAGCAGAAAGTACTTCTATAATCCCAACAGCTGCGACCTCAACCAATGTAACTTTGCCTGATTTCAATGCAAAATATTTGCGTTGGCTGTTGTTTGATTCAGAGGTTGCTACAACTCCTATTACTACCATAACAGATATATTGAGTAATTCTTCATCAGCAGCTAAAGGCTCTGATTTGATTTACTATCATGATACTAAGGTTGCTGATGATGCAGCCCGTACTGTATCTTTTGATTTCTCAAAACTTGCAGCAAATGTAGAGAATTATGTCTTGAAGTGTACCTGGGCAAATAATGATGGTAATGATGCCAAGGTGGTAACATATAATGGAAAGACCTATATTCTTCAGGAGCCAACTCTTAATGGAGAATATTCCTTTAAGTTTATAAAGCAGGAAACACTTGATGCGCTTCCTTTGGAGCTTTCTGCCGACAATGGAGCTGCAGCAGCAAGTCATGATGTAGATGCGATATATAAAGACAATAAACTTGAGGTAAGTTTGAAAGATGTAGTTTCTGAGATTCTTTCTGATTTCGGCGTTGCTGATAAGAAAGATGTCAGCGACTTCTATATGCGTTGGGTATTGGCTGATAAGGATGGCAAAATCATTAGCGCTAATTCTAATAATAGCGCTCTGGCTTTGCGCAAAACTTCTGATGGTGTGGGGTATTATACCTTGTTGTCAAAAGAGGGTTCTTCTTTGTTACCTAATGAATTGAATGTAACTTTCGAGTTGCCTTCTGGTTCTTCATGGTCTTCAGACATGAAGGTATATTGCTTGTTGACTAATGACCTCACTGGCCATGAAGCGAAATATGGCGTCATTACAAAAGAACCATCTGCTTTCAAGAGCAAGATAAATGTAAAGCTCTATTCTCCAGATAATCTTCCATTTAAGCATTACGAAGGTATCGCCAATAAGAAGGGGGATTGGGATATGGTGAATGGCCATACCTATCAGAAGACCCATGAATGGGAGTATTATTACTATGTTGATGGAACTGAAGACAAACAGCAGATTCTCTTATCCCTGCCTTTCCAGTGGTATGAAGCTTCTGGTAATAACCTAGAACCTCGTGGCTATTTCCGTTGGTATGATTATAATACTGATCAAGAATCAGATCATCTAATAGTTTGTGGTGATGAGACACAAACAAAATTATTCAAGAAAGGAACTTGGGGATTGTTCGCCAATAATATCGGTGCACATCCTACTAAAGACCGGATAGGTGTTAATTATAGTACTTCCCATGTTGACGCTTCATGGGAAGGGGAGACTATAGCCTGTGATGTAAGTAGATATATTGACGGAATGGATGAGTCAAGGACTTATCTTCTCCATGAACCTACTTTGTCTATTCGTTACATCTTCCATATTCTTCCCAAAAAGAAGATTGCTGATGATATCATGACTGCATTATGTAATCATGATGATGGTGATTATACTTATGAAGATAATAAGAAGGTTACATTTGGTTATAAGGATCAAAACTCAGAAACAACATTGCGTTTGCAATTGAATGATATTTCTCGATACTCATTTTATCCGATGACACCTAAAGGCTTGAAAAAGGTTGTATATAATAATGATATAACTGATGCTGATTTTGATAAGTCAAATTATGTCTCTGTTCCGAAATGGGGAGGTAATGTTGTATGGCGAATTTATGATATTACGAAAAAGAAATATTGTGAGGTAAGTAGTAATAGTCGCTTTCTTGATTTAACTGAAAAAAAATTGAATGATGCTGATTGGTATAATTTAGAAGGTTCGGTTATTGATGCTAGCGAGAAGCCGGTTATAGATAAAGGTATTCCTGTATTTGTTGTAGCTTATTTGAAAGCTTCAGATACACAGATGTGTCCTGTAGCTAACTTTGATGTTCGTTTTATGGATTTCCATCCAATGACGCATGATCAGATAACTGCTGCAGGCTATCATAACAGAACCATATCATATCTTGATGAGCATTATCAAATGGCAACCAAACCTATATCATTTGATGATGATGATGTTGAGCAAACGGTGGCAGCCCCAACAACTCCAAATGACAACCAAGACCGATTGCCATCAAGATGGGATCGACGTGCCTATAGCTTCGTATATCGAGATTTGATAGACTATGATGCAGCTGTTACTGGTTATTCTGGTATTGGACATTCCCCACTTCATGGAGATTATGGACTTTATAAAACTGCTAATATTTCTGGTATTTCAGGAAATGGTGATACGGATAATTATATTTGGTGGACAGATCAAACCTTGCATGATCGCACGTACGAAATGACGAATGGGTCTCAGTATGGTCATTTCCTTTATGTGGATGCTTCTGATGAGAGTCGTCAGATTGCCGCTGCTGATTTTAAGGCAAATCTCTGTACGGGTATGCAGATGATATTTTCTGCTAATGTTGCAGATATGACTCATGCCCAAGAACTCCCTCAGGTTATGTTTAAACTTTATGGAGTGAATTATGATGCAGAAGGGAATATACTGAGTCAAAAACTGCTTCATTCTTTTTCTTCGGGAGATTTTGCTAATAATGTGGAAGATAGTCCTTGTCTTAAAGCTAAATGGTATCAGGTTTATGGTAAAATTGTCCTCCAGAAGGAATCTGGTGTAGAGAATTATACTGATTTTAGAGTAGTAATTGATAACTATTGTAAAAATACTGAAGGTGCTGACTATGCCGTAGATGATATCCGTATATATATCGAACCAGCCAAGGTGCAGGTGCTCCAGGAGAAGCCGGCATGTGGCGGTGCTACAACTGGAACCATCAAGCTGAAGATACGTGCTATCCACGAGACATTGAATGCAATTTTGGGTCATCAAGATACCAAGATATATTTCCGTTTTGTGGATGAAGATGGTAAACCTGTTACAGGTGAAGGACTTTATTCATATAAATTAAAGAATATAAAGGCAGGAACAGAGGAGACAGTTTCTGGTAATGATTATGGTACTGTAAACGTATACGATTCAGAGGAAGCCTGTAAGAACATTGAAATCGATGGTACTAATATGATAGAAGTAGACAGCGAAGGTGAAACCTATATTGTGATCAGCAATAAAGACTATCCTTTGACTATAGGTAAGAAGTATTATGTATCAGTATCTACAGGTAATCCTGCTGAGGGTAAGGCTAATTGGGGCTCACCAGCAGAAATCTGCTCGGTATATAGTAACTGGTTCGAAATGGTTAGCCAGCATCCAATCATTACTGATACTGATGGCAATATCGTAACGGATTATAAGATTCCTTGCGATCAAGCTGGCAACTATGAGGTTAAAATCAAGGGACAATTGACTACGGCTGACCCTCATAATGGTGGTAAGATAACATTGAATAATGTCAAGTTCTACTGGTATCTTGATGGTAAAGATGATGCACATAAGTTGAGCGAAACAGCAAGTAATGAAATCACCATCAGCAAGGATAAGCTTCCTTTGGGTGTAACTCGTCAAATCTATATGAAGCCTGAGGGAACTGAGGTAGATGGCTATATTCCATACGTATTCAATGGTACAACCTATCTGTTGTGTACAGAAGCTATACCGGTAGATTTACGTGTGATGAAGGATGGTCCTAAGCTTAATTTCGGATTCAATGATGTGGATTATCCTTTCAATGATGGCAGTTATGAGGCATCGCTTCGTATTGGTTTGCCACAGTTGGAGAAGCTGAAGGAAAAGGGTGGATACTTGAAGATTCCATTGCATAGCGCAAGCTATAAAACTGGGGAAGGCGACAAGACTTTGACCTTTATTGATGATAGTAAGTCTACAACAGGTACAGCTTCGGCTAATGTTTATGTTGCAACAACCAATGATCCATTGTGGAATGCAACTGGTGCAACTTTGTTGTCAACCCCTGTGGCTACATTGAGTTCTTACACTCTTAATGAAATCGTGGCAGATAAGCAGTCTACCCTCGACCTCAAGTTCTCTGATGATGTCTTGGAGAATTTCCACGAGGGATACTACTACGATCTTCGATTCGTCTTCGAGCAGAGAGCTGCTACTGCGGCAACTACCAGCTGCCCTGGCGAGTCTTATCTCAAGCTGAAGATTGTACCGGAGTTCATTACCTGGACTCCTACTGCGGATCGCGGTATGAATGCTAACTGGAATAATGATGATAACTGGCATCGCTCATCATCTACAGAATTGTATGATAATGACTATCCTAATTATCAGGCTTATGGTAATGCATCTGGTATTACGCCAAAGGTAGAGATTCCTACGCTGAACAGCTATGTGCCAATGAAGTTTACCAAGGTAACTATCGGTAATCTGAATGGTTTGCCATTCCCTGACCTCGGTAACATCGTTTACCGTAGCACCAATGCCATCGCTACCAAGCTGACCAATGGCAAAGGTAATGAGGCTACGAAGTATATCCGGTATGACATCATGGCTTGCTGGAATGAGGCAGATGCAGAAAAAGGATTGGATAAGAAAGGCTATCTGGAGTGCGAGAAGTTCTATGGCAATACCTGCCATCAGATTTACTTCAAGCCTCAGGGCGAGCTTCGTGACCAGTGCTATCTGATATATGACAAGGCTTGGGTAGAGAAGGAGCTGGTGCCTAACAAGTGGTACACCATGGCTTCACCTCTGCAGTATATCTACGCAGGTGATATGTATGTGCCAGCAATTGATGGTCAGCAGACGACCAAGGCATTTACGGATATCAAGTTTGATGATAAGGCTGCTGATGGTACTACTGCTGTATATAGCCGAAGTAAGTATCCGGTTTATCAGAGAGCGTGGATGAAGAGCGGAGTAGAGGAAATCTCTCCTAAGGTAGATTATTCTGCATCGCATTATCCTACTGGTGCTGTTACTGGTGATGTTGATATGAATCTCGGTTACTGGAGCCACGTATATAATAAGGTGGACGAGAGCTATGCCGCAGACGGAACCTTCGGTGGTTTCTCAATCAAGGCGGGTAATGCGCTTTTGCCGAAGGACAAGACTAAGAATGCTCTTCTCCGTTTGCCAAAGGAAGATACCAGCTATCAGTACTTCGATTATGATGGATCAACAACTTCTGGTGGTAAATCAGTAACTGTTGGTAAGAACAATGGTCATGGCAAACTTCTCGTTGCTTTCAGTAACGATGAGAAGCATCTCGCAGAGAAGACTCAGAGTTTAGGAACTGATAACAACAGCGGTTTCTATCTTGTGGCCAATCCATATACCTGCTCTATCTCGATGGCTAAATTCTTCGAGGCTAATTCAGGTTTGCAGAAGGCAATTTGGATTGTAGAGAATGGCGAAGTGAAGGCGATTTCAAATACAGAATTGGATATGAAGAACTACGCTATCCAGCCTACCCAGTCGTTCTTTGTTAAGAAGAATAAAGATGGCGAAACGGTTACAGATGTAAGATTCACTTCTACGATGTGTATAGACCGCACCATTACCCCTGGCCTTCAGATGGCATCAGACTATGTCAAGAGCATTGAAGCGACGACTGAGAATTCCAACGGCCAGATTTCAAAGGCACGCATCGCTTTGCGTCCGGAGGCTTCTGCCGACTATGATGACCAGGAAGATGTGGATCTCTTGTATGATCAGAACCTCAAGGATGTTCCGCAGGTTTATACCGTTGCCGGTAACGAGGCGGTGGCTGTGAATGCTGTTCCTGAGTTGTCCTGGATTCCGCTCGGCATCGTGAGCCAGCAGGCTGAAGAGGTTTCACTTACCCTGAAGGGTGTGAACAAGCTCGATGCTCCTGTTTATCTCTACGATGCTGCATCGGCAAGCTTTACCGAACTTCATGATGGCGAGGCTGTGAAGGTGAAGGCGGGTGACCACGGAAGATACTTCCTCACCCAGACCCGTACCTCAACCGACATCGACCGCATGGAGGCTGAAGAGCAGAGCGCACCGGTGAAGGTTTACTCACCAGCTGCAGGCATGATTGTTGTTTCTGCTCTGGGTGGTGAGAAGCTCGACAGGGTTCAGGTATTTACATTGGATGGCAAGATGGTTCACAGTTATCAGTTGCCTGACAAGCAGAGAATGATTCTGCGAGTGACATCCGGAATTTACATCGTGAAGGCATCTACCCAGTCCTGGGCTCAGACTAAGGGTCAGAAGATTGCCGTAAGATAGTATATTCTAGTTTTTTAAGTATCAATAGGGAATTATAAAGAACCCAAAAGGGGGAGCCAAAGCGTTGGCTTCCCCCTTTTTTTATACTGAAGTTTCGCATGTGGTTCAAGTACGGGCTGAAGGCCCAAAAGCTCCTAGCC
>OBII01000530.1_pt1 | contig 15146 bp, 9 predicted proteins | sample 2433771 | NCBI WGS metagenome assembly OBII01 (sample SAMEA2452127, study PRJEB22498) | human gut metagenome | biome: human feces; feature: human gut; material: feces | place: Australia | collected 2012
GCCTTCATCTGGTTCATATCGAGATATGGACAAAGGAAGCTCACGAAATTTCCGCTTTTCTTCTTCCATACGTTTCTTCTGCCAATAAAGGATGGCTTAAACGAGAAGCGGGAGAAGGCAGGAACGGTTTCGAAAAAGGCCACGGGGATATACTCGTCAGCCTCCGGAATATACATCTCGAGGGTGACGTTGGAGACTGGTTTCGCACTCCAGCTGGTGATGACGAGCGAATCGCCCACTGCTGATTTCTTTACGCTGATCAGGTTGTTGGTCTGGAAGGTGTAGTCTGCCTTGCCGACGATCTCTGTTGAAGGGTCTGATAGATTCAGGATGTGCTTGGCGAACTCTGCCGGCAGCTTGTCGAAAGCCACGGTGTCTTTCTTGAAGTTCTGCTGGAATGGCTGCTGGATGTCGTTGTACACAATCTTGTCTTCGTAGTCTGTGGAGCAGGAAGCCATCAGGGTCATCGCTGCCACGAGCGTAGTACCAGCTGCCAGAGCCGGAATCTTTCGATGTTTTTTCTGTTTCATCATTTTGGGTTTTTACTGTATAATCATTTACTATTTCATTAAAACATTTGCTTGCAAAGATACTGAAAATAATTCAAAATACCAAATATTTAGAAGAATATTTCGTCTAGTCCATAGCGCCGGATATGCCCGTCCTCCGTTAGGCGTCCCGGCGGATTTGTAATCCGCCGTCAAAAATGTCCTAACCTCTTTATGCTCTGGGGATATGTTATCCCCAGCCCCCAGGCTGTAGCCGGCATTTCGATGGGATAGGGGGATTACAAATCCCCCGGCTTAATAGGTCGAACCTTTTTTTACGACGGATTGCAAATCCGTCGGGACGCCTAACGGGGTGGAACGCCTAGCGGAAGACAGCCCTATGCACCATCCGTCGAAAACGAAATATAGCTTAGCACGTAATAAATGCATATCCCGAGGGCACCAGATCCGCCCTCGGGGTAAGAACGGAAGAAATTCATTTCATAGAATGCGCATGAAAATGCCGCGCCTCGGCGGAAGTTATGTCGCCGCCGGGGCGTTTTCTAAAAAGACAGTTCGAGATATAATAGGTAGGCTAGAGATAGCCTGTGGTAAATAATTGCAAGAATTAGAGTCTATTGATTGCGGGTATATGTGAATATGCCTCCTTCATATTCAAGGTAGCAGATTAATGTGTGTAGAATCTGCAAGATTAATTTTATAGTTTTAATAAGTAGGTTGTACAGTGGTACATCTATTTACATCTTTTACTTATAATTATCCCCTGCCTGCTTGTGAAAGCCGGCAGGGCTTTTAATCCGAAAATCCAAAAGATATCATATATCTATAAATATAAATACCAACTCCTGAAGAGTTGATGCTTGCTTTTGTTTTTTAGGTTTACTTATCACATAAGCAAAACCCCCATCCCGCTTGAGAAAGTAGGATGGAGGATTTCTGTTTATCTTTGATTTATTATTCTGGTTTTGTACCAAAGAAGCCGATAAACTCATCGAAATCACGAAGAATGTCATCCAATTTAGGATTACTCTTTTGAACAATAATGGCTATGTAATTGTCAACTTCTTCATCTCTAAGAATTGAAATCTTAACACAAAACCGATCTCGTTTATCGAATTCGTTGAACCATCTTATAAGGTGAATGAAAATTGAGGCGAGTTAAGTTAAAGGCTTGCATAGCAGTTTGCAGCCTCTTTGCGTGCTTGGGCAAATTCTATTTGAGCCTTTGCTTCCATTTCTTTTTTACGTTTCACCATGTCACGTAATACAGCAATTGCTTCTTCACGAGTTTTTATTTTAAGAGCCATATTTAATTATTTTAAAGTTCAACATCTAGTTTCGCCGCAAAATTACGCTTTTTTCCTGAAACGACCAAATAAAAAGTAGGAAAACTGCCTGATAGACATTCATAAATCTCTCTATCACATAAGCAAATCCCCCAGCCCGCAGTTCAACGGCAAGCAGGACAATTCACAATTATGTGGTAAACATCAAGGTAGATAATCTTGGTGCGCCATACATCCGTATTGTAACAGGGGAAAATGAGCAAAAAGCACGTGAGATAGCATCTAGTTTTTAAAGCCAACGTATAGCCATCTTTCTGCCGTTGTACATAACTTCTCTGTATTTGAGATTATCTTAACAGTATGAGGGTGAAGGAAAAAAGCCTTTAAGGATAAAAATAAAAACCCTTAAGGAAAAATAAATTTTCCCTTAAGGAAAAAAATAAAAATCCTTAAGGGAAAATATCACATCTCTGCAATTCCCATTTTTCGGGCGTTTGAGAAGATAGAGATGAATATCGAACTATATTTACATTGTTATTCTTATGCTTCTTCTTCAGTTTCTTCATCCTTCAATGACTCCAGAATCTCTACGAAAGGACTGTGGAAGGTGCTGAAGAGATGGAGTATCTCCTTGCGCTGCTCCTCATCCTCTTCCCAAAGGCTGATTTCACCCTTCTGGTGAGCCTTGATGAGCTTGGCACAGCGCTTGATCTTGCGCTTGTTGTTGCGAGCCTGCAACTGGTCGCCCTGGATAGGCTTCTGGCTTACATACGAGAAAGCTACAAGCTGGTTCATGAACATATCGAACATCGGATCATCATGGCTCCAGTCGCTGTCCTTCAGCCAGAACCACTGGAAGGCATACTTCTGCTCCATGGCAATGAGGCTCTGTCCCAGGGTATCAATGTCGATGCCCTTTGCCATCTGCTCCTTGATGAAGGCAACGAGACTTTCTGGGGTAATCTCCAGTTCCACCTCGTGGGTGATGCTGCTGCCGGCAATGTTGATGCGCCAGCGGTAGTTCTTGTTCTTGATCAGGGCAGAATGGGCATTCATCATCAGCTCGCTCAATTTTCCCTCAGACGGAATCTGATCTACTACGGCAAGGCGCTGGCGCTGGTCGCGAACCACCAGCTGGGCATCCTCGTGACGGAGCACGCAGATATAAACCAGTTTGTTGTCGTCCAACTGCAAGGTGAAGCGGTCGTTGTTGTCATCACCAACAAATTCATAGCGATACTCATCTACCTTGTCGTGAGCCACCTCCAGTTCATTGTGTACCTTGTTGCCCTCACTGTCGTAGAGCGAGAAGCCGATGTATGGAATCTGAATGTTGAGAGAGAAAGGATTTCCCTCTTCTGGAATCAGGGTGAGGCGCAAGCCTTCGTCACCGAAGTCCTCCTTCTTGAAGACGAAGCCGTCATCGGTCTTCTCCGCCTTTTCTACCTTCACGTCGCCATGGCGCCAGTAGATATCAAAAGTGATGGTGTTTTCGTCCTCGCTGGTCACCTGGATGAAATCATCGATGTCCTGTCCCAGGTAGATAACCTTGGCAGGTTCATATACCTCGGTATCATCATCTTCCAGAGGTTTTACCCACATTTCTCCCGGCATTGGGTCATCTTCCCATTCTTCCTCTTCTGCGGCAGCAGTAGATTTGAAGACCAGGAAGATCATTCTCTGTTCCTCTCTGCTTCCGTCTTCCTTGCAAAGGAAAACCTTCGATTCCTTTGGGATGAAGAAAGGAGTAGATAGATACGGGTTCTTACATAATGCTGTGTATTCCACCTCTGTCCAGATAGGCAAGGTGTGCTTGTTCGTATTATTTGTCATATCTGTTTTTTTGTATTATCCTATTGATTGAACTAAATTTCAAAAACGGATGCAAAGATACTGAGAAAAGCAGACAATACAAAATTTTACGGCCATTTTTTGTTGTTTTCGCTTTAAAAGTTTGTGTTAAGGGAAAGCTTTTGCCCTTTCAGGGCGTATGGTTTGAGCCCGTTGTAACCCAGGGTGATGCCCTGGGCTAGGAGCTTTTGCCCTTTCAGGGCGTATGGGTTGAGCCCGTTGTAACCCAGGGTGGTGCCCTGGGCTAGGAGCTTTTGCCCTTTCAGGGCGGCAGGTTTGAGCCCGTTGTAACCCAGGGTGATGCCCTGGGCTAGGAGCTTCTGCCCTTTCAGGGCGTATGGTTTGAGCCCGTTGTAACCCAGGGTGATGCCCTGAGCTGGGAGCTTCTGCCTCTTCTGTGCGTATGGCGTACACACTTGTGAGAGTTCAGTTAATAATTAATAATTTCAGTGCCGAAACCATAATAAATTGTGGGAAATGACTGATTTCTCGATTTTTTTGTCTAATTTTGCACCTTGGTATAGAATGCCTTGGCTTGTAATGAGGCTCGGGGCAGGAGATACACATTATTTTATATATAAATTTAGGAAACAAGAAATTTAATAATAAGAATGAAGAAGAAAATTCAGTTCAGTCTCGTTTACCGAGACATGTGGCAGAGTTCTGGTAAGTTCCAGCCACGTAAGGATCAGTTGGCTAAGATTGCCCCAGTTATCATTGAGATGGGTTGCTTTAGCCGTGTAGAGACCAATGGTGGTGCTTTCGAGCAGGTTAACCTCCTCGCTGGCGAGAATCCTAATGATGCAGTTCGTGCATTCTGTAAGCCATTCAACGAGGTGGGCATCAAGACTCACATGCTCGACCGTGGATTGAACGCTCTTCGTATGTATCCTGTGCCAGACGATGTACGTGCCTTGATGTACAAGGTAAAGGCTAAGCAGGGTACCAACATCACCCGTATCTTCGATGGCTTGAACGATGTTCGTAACATCATTCCTTCTATCAAGTGGGCTAAGGAAGGTGGCATGACTCCACAGTGTGCACTCTGTATCACCAACTCTCCAGTACATACACTCGAATATTATATGAACATCGCCGACCAGCTCATCGCTGCCGGTGCTGAGGAAATCTGCTTGAAGGATATGGCTGGTATCGGTCAGCCTGCATTCCTCGGTAAGCTTACCAAGATGATCAAGGATAAGTATCCTGAGATCATTATCCAGTACCACGGTCACTCTGGTCCTGGTCTCTCTATGGCTTCTATCCTCGAGGTCTGCAACAATGGTGCTGACATCATCGATACTGCCATCGAGCCATTGTCATGGGGTAAGGTTCACCCAGACGTTATCTCTGTGATCAGCATGCTGAAGAACGAGGGCTTTGAGGTGCCTGAGATCAACATGAGCGCTTACATGAAGGCTCGTGCCATGACTCAGGAGTTCATCGACGAGTGGCTCGGATATTTCATCAATCCAGGTAACAAGATCATGTCTTCATTGTTGCTCGGTTGTGGTCTCCCTGGCGGTATGATGGGTTCTATGATGGCAGACCTCGGCGGTATGCGTCAGACTATCAACAATATCCGCAAGAAGAAGGGTGAGGAAGAGTTGTCTATGGACGACCTCCTGATCAAGCTCTTCGACGAGGTAGAGTATGTATGGCCACGCGTAGGTTATCCTCCATTGGTAACCCCATTCAGCCAGTATGTAAAGAACATCTCACTGATGAACCTCCTCACCATGGAGCAGGGCAAGGGCCGCTTCGTAATGATGGACGACTCAATGTGGGGTATGATTCTCGGTAAGAGTGGTAAGATTCCTGGAACTATCGACCCAGAACTCGTAGAGCTTGCCAAGAAGCAGGGTCGTGAGTTTACAGATGTTGATGCTCATACATTGCTTACTAATGCACTCGACGACTTCAAGAAGGAAATGGACGAGAACGGTTGGGAGTATGGTCAGGACGACGAGGAGCTCTTTGAGCTCGCTATGCACCCAGAGCAGTATCGCAACTTCAAGAGCGGTCAGGCTAAGAAGAACTTCCTGGCTGACCTCCAGAAGGCAAAGGATGCCAAGCTCGGCAGCACCTTGACTCCAGCTCAGCTCGCAGAGTTCAAGCATGCCAAGGCTGATGCTATCGTAGCACCAGTAGCCGGTCAGATTTTCTGGGAGTTCCAGGGCGAGGGCGAGTGCCAGCCAGCTGTAGAGCCATTCATAGGTAAGGAGTACAAGGAAGGTGATGCCTTCTGCTACATCCTCGCTCCATGGGGTGAGTTTGAGACTGTTCCTGCCGCTTTGGGTGGTAAGCTCGTGGAAATCAATGCTAAGCAGGGCAGCAAGATCCGCAAGGGTGATGTCATCGCTTACATTGAGCGCAACGCTGAGTAAACATTGAATTTATGGATTATCAAGCAATTATTGATAAGTATTATCCTGAGGATACGGAGCTTCGCCGTATCCTCATCACACATAGTCAATCTGTAGCGCGAAAAGCGCTACAGATTGTTTCGTCTCATCCCGAACTGCATCTGGATGCCCGGTTTATAGAGGAAGCAGCCATGCTTCACGATATCGGAATCTTCCAGACCGATGCTCCTGGCATTCACTGTTTCGGTTCGCAGCCTTACATCTGTCATGGCCGACTGGGTGCCGAACTGCTGCGCAAGGAAGGATATGAGCGACATGCTCGGGTATGTGAGCGCCACACCGGTGCCGGCATTACGAAAGAGCAGATCGAGAAGCAGCAACTGCCACTGCCTCACCAGGATTTTCTGCCGGAAACCATGGAGGAGAAGGTAATCTGCTATGCTGACAAATTCTTCAGCAAGACTCATCTCGACAAAGAAAAGAGTATCGAAAAGGCAGAGAAAAGTCTCGCTAAGTTTGGCGAGGAAGGAGTAAAGCGCTTCCAGGAATGGGAGCGGATGTTTGAAAAATAAAAAAATAATTTTCTGAAGTTTTATTGGACCAAGGCTTGGGATATTTCAGATGTTCCCATACGCCCTGAAAGGGCAGAAGCACCTAGCCCAGGGCAACACCCTGGGTAAAAAAGGTAGGAGCCATACGCCCTGTAAGGGCAAAAGCTTTCTAGATCCATTTATAAAACTCGAATAATTTTTCTGAATGAGAAAACAATCAACTATAGCTGTTCTGATGTTTGCATCCATCGCTGCCATGATGGTTGCAAACCCGGGTATGCCTTCTAAAAAGAAAGACAAGAAGGCTCAGGTGGATTCTACTGCTGTGGCTGTGGGCGACTCCGTCTTTGTCGATTCGCTCGGCAATGAAATCATCAGTACGGAGACCGATACCACCCAGATGGACTCCCTGCAGAAGGCTATATGGAAACATAATAAGGTGGTGGATGACAGTATCCGACTCGACAGTATCAACAGAAAGAAGTCGGGAGGCATCGACGCACCAGTACAGTATCAGGCCGACGACTCGCTGGTATATGATGCCCACCACAAGGTGGCGCATCTCTATGGAAACTCGAACGTGAAGTACGAGAACATGGATCTTACCTCCGACCGCATCTCCATGGATCTGGACAAGAGCAATGTGAGAGCCAGCGGTACCAAGGACTCGATGGCTGATGGAGGCATCAAGGGAAAACCGGTCTTCAAGATGGGCAATGATACCTATGATACCGATACCATCAAGTTCAACTTCAAGAGCAAGAAGGCCCTTATTAATAATGTATATACCGAGCAGCAGGATGGATTCCTCACCGGTATGAAGTCGAAGCGAGATTCTTCGGGTGTCATCTATCTGCAGCATGGCAGATATACCACCTGCGATGATCCGCATCCCGACTTCTACATCTCGCTCTCCAGAGCCAAGGTGCGCCCCGGCAAGGATGTCATCTTCGGTCCCGCCTATCTCGTGGTCTGCGATGTGCCGATGCCGCTGGGTATCCCATACGGATTCTTCCCGTTCACCAAGAGCTACAGCAGCGGTTTCATCATGCCTACCTATGGTGATGAGAGCGACCGCGGTTTCTATCTCCGTGACGGTGGATATTATTTCGCCATCAGCGACAAGTGGGATCTGAAACTGCTGGGAGAGATCTACACCAAGGGTTCGTGGGGACTTTCTGCAGCCAGCAACTACCGCAAGCGATACAAGTATTCCGGTTCCTTCTTCTTCAGTTACCAGGATACGCAGACGGGTGACAAGGGAATGCCTGACTTCACCAAGCAGGAGAGTTTCAAGGTGCAGTGGAGTCACCGACAGGATTCCAAGGCAAATCCGTTCAGTTCGCTTTCGGCAAGCGTCAACTTCGCCACATCGAGCTATGAGCGCAACAACCTCAACTCGCTCTATAATCCTCAGACGATGACGCAGAGTACGAGAACCTCTTCCGTAAGCTGGAGCACCACTTTCTCGAGCATCGGAATGTCGCTCAGTTCTACGGCAAACCTCTCGCAGAATATGCGTGACTCATCCATAGCGATGACCTTGCCCGACCTGAACATCAGCATCTCCCGCTTCTATCCTTTCCGCAGAAAGAAGATGGTGGGCGATGAGAAATGGTACGAGAAGATAGCCATGAGCTATACCGGACATATCTCCAACAGTATCAATACCAAGGAGGATAAGCTGATGCACAGTTCGCTCATCAAGGACTGGCGAAACGGATGGCAGCATCAGATTCCGGTGAGTGCATCGTTCACCCTCTTCAAATATCTCAACGTGAACCCATCGTTCAATTTCACCGACCGTATGTACACCAACAAGGTGGAGAGATCATGGGATGCCACTGCGCAGAAAGAGGTTTGCGATACCACCTACGGATTCCACAACGTATATAACTGGAACATGAGCATAGGACTCTCTACCAAGCTTTATGGCTTCTGGATTCCTAACCGCAAGCTGTTTGGCAATAGGATAGACAGGATCCGCCACGTGATTACCCCGACGGTAAGCTTCAGCTATGCACCTGATTTCGGAGCATCGCATTACGGCTACTGGGATACTTATCAGAAGACTGATGCCGACGGCAATGTATCGCTGGTAAGTTATTCGCCATATCAGAATGCCCTCTACGGTGTGCCGGGCAAGGGCAAGAGTGGTAACATTTCCTTCACGCTGGGCAACAACCTGGAGATGAAATGGAGGGATAAGAACGACAGCTTGAAGAAGGTGAGCCTCATTGATGCGTTTGATGTGAGTATGAGCTACAACACCGCTGCCAAGGTGCGCCCTTGGAGTGATATGAATATCAACCTGCGACTGAAATGGTGGAAGAACTATACCTTCAACATGAACGCCGTGTTTGCCACCTACGCCTACGAGATGGATGAGAACGGTAACGTATATGTCGGCAACCACACCGAGTGGGGAAAGGGCAGGTTCGGACGATTCCAGGGAATGTCGCAGAACTTCTCGTTCACCCTGAATCCTGAGAAACTGAAGAAACTCTTCGGTGGAGGCAGTGATGAGGACGACAAGGACAAGAACAAGCGCAAGGACGATGACGATGAAGGTATGGATACCGACATAGAGAGCAACGTGGACGACAGTATGGAGAAGGGAAAGACGGGAGCCAAGAAGAGCGGTGGCGGAAAGGCCAAGACCGACTCGGATGGCTATATGGCATTCAAGATGCCATGGTCACTTACCTTCGGATATGGTATCACCATGCGTGAGGATACCCGAAGAGAGAAGTTCAACGAGAAATCGATGAGATATCCATACAAGTTCACCCAGAACCTGAATATGAGCGGTAACGTTCGTATCAGCGACGGATGGAACATCAGCTTCTCTTCCGGTTATGATTTTGATAATCATAAGCTGAGTATGACTACCGCAAGTCTGGCCCGCGACCTGCACTGCTTCAACATGAGCTGTTCGGTAGTGCTGGCGCCATATACCAGCTATAACTTCACCTTCCGATGCAATGCAGCCACATTGACGGATGCCCTGAAGTATGACAAGCGAAGCGGTTATTCGAATGCTGTACAGTGGTATTAAGCCACCCGGAACGATATGAAATAGCAAGACGAGGATAGCAAGTATTGAAAAAATGCTGGCTATCCTCGTTTTTTATGACCCTATATTTGGATATGTCGATTTTTAATCGTATTTTTGTAGCGATTATCTGAAAATAAGTAATCAGACTAAATATTATATATAATGAACAAGAAAACCGTATCTATTTTAACCTTTGCGATGCTGGGGGCACTTTCTGCCACCGCACAGCAAAAGACAGCATTGTCTTACTGGTTCGACACGCCTGTAACCCTGAAGGGACAGCAAGTTTGGTATGGAGGCCATCCTGAGAAATGGACTCACAAGAAGCCAATCTCGGCTGGTGATACCGCCCGCAATCCGGATTCGGATTGGGAGTCAAAGTCATTGCCTATCGGTAACGGAAGCATCGGCGCCAATATCCTGGGATCGGTGGAGGCTGAACGTATCACCCTGAACGAGAAGACGCTCTGGCGTGGCGGTCCGAACACCAAGAAGGGCGCTGCCTACTATTGGGATGTGAACAAGAATTCTGCCCATGTGATGCAGGAAATCAGAGATGCCTTTGCTGCCAACGACTGGGAGAAGGCTTCGCAGCTTACCCGCAAGAACTTCAACAGTCCGGTTCCATACGAGTCTTATGCCGAGGATCCATTCCGTTTCGGTAGCTTTACCACGATGGGCGAGGCGTATATCGAGACCGGATTGAGCACCGTGGGTATGTCGAAATATCGCCGTGCCCTGTCGCTCGATTCTGCTTTGGCTACCGTTTCTTTCGTCAAGGATGAAGTGAACTATCAGCGTGAATATTTCATCTCTTATCCAGCCAATGTGATGGCTATCCGATATAAGGCTTCCCGTCCGGGCAAGCAGAATCTCGTATTCTCTTATGCGCCTAACCCTGTCTCTACAGGCAAGATGGTGGCTGACGGCAAGAACGGTCTGCTCTGGGATGCACGTCTCGATAACAACGATATGCAGTATGCCATCCGCATCCGTGCCATCAACAAGGGCGGTAGCCTTTCTAACGAAGGTGGAAAGCTGACCGTGAAGGGTGCCGACGAGGTGGTATTCCTCATTTCTGCCGATACCGATTACAAGGCAAACTATAACCCTGATTACAACGATCCTAAGACCTACGTGGGCGTGGATCCGCTGGCTACTACCCACGACTGGGTGAGCAAGGCAGAGGGTAAGGGCTATGTGCAGCTGCTGGATGAGCATTACAAGGATTACAGCCGCCTGTTCAATCGCGTGAGCCTGAATCTGAATGATGCGGCTAATGCCAACGATATGCCTATCGATGAGCGCCTGGCTAACTACCGCAAGGGAGCCAAGGATTTCTATCTGGAACAGCTCTACTATCAGTTTGGCCGCTATCTCCTCATTGCCTCTTCACGTCCTGGCAATATGCCTGCCAACCTGCAGGGTGTATGGCACAACAACGTGGATGGTCCTTGGCGTGTTGACTACCATAACAATATCAATCTCCAGATGAACTACTGGCCAGCCTGCACCACCAACCTGAGCGAGTGTGAGCTTCCGCTCTTCGACTTCATCCAGACACAGGTGAAGCCGGGTGAGAAGACAGCCAAGTCATATTATGGAACCCGTGGCTGGACCACATCTGTATCCAGCAATATCTTCGGTTTCACTTCTCCGCTGGCAAGCGAGGATATGTCTTGGAACTTCTCTCCATTTGCCGGTCCATGGTTGGCTACCCATCTCTGGGATTATTACGACTATACCCGCGATAAGAAGTTCCTGAGCGAGACAGCATACGATATCATCAAGGGAAGTGCTAATTTCGCAACAGATTATCTGTGGCATCGCAAGGATGGCGTCTATACAGCGGCTCCTTCCACCTCTCCGGAGCACGGACCGATAGACGAGGGTGCCACCTTCGCTCATGCCGTGATTCGTGAGATTCTGCTCGATGCCGTAGAGGCGAGCAAGATTCTGGGCAAGGATGCCAAGGATCGCAAGCTGTGGGAAGATGCCCTGAAGCACATTGCTCCTTATCAGATTGGTCGCTATGGTCAGTTGATGGAGTGGTCGAAGGATATAGATGATCCTAAGGATGAGCATCGCCATGTGAACCATCTCTTCGGTCTGCATCCGGGCCGCACCATTTCGCCTATCACTACTCCTGTGCTGGCGAAGGCTTCCAAGGTGGTATTGGAGCATCGTGGCGATGGTGCCACGGGATGGTCTATGGGTTGGAAGCTGAACCAGTGGGCTCGTCTGCACGATGGCAACCATGCCTACAAGCTTTATGGCAATTTGCTGAAGAATGGAACATTGGACAACCTCTGGGATACGCACGCCCCATTCCAGATAGATGGTAACTTTGGCGGAACAGCGGGTATCACCGAGATGCTGATGCAGAGTCACATGGGCTTTATTCATCTCCTGCCAGCCCTGCCTGATGCATGGCAGAAGGGTTCCATCAAGGGTCTCCGTGCCAAGGGTAACTTCACGGTGGATATCTATTGGGACAACGGCCGCCTTACCAAGGCTGTCATTCTCTCCGGCTCCGGTGAACCTTGCCAGGTAAGATATGGAGATAAGGTGAAGAAGATGAAGACCCAGAAGGGCAAGACCTATGAGGTTAGATTTTAATCAATAAAAAAATGTGGTTGATAAAACGGATTTGTTTTTCCGTTTTGTCAACCACATTTTTTATGATTATTCGTTGAGATGCTTCAGCCTTCTCTTTGCCTCGGGATGGCTAGGGTAGAGGGTGAGTGCCTTTCTGTAATTGGTGACAGCAGCTTCTTTCATTCCCTCCTTCTCACACTCCTTGCCCATGATTACATACTCCGTGGCTAGGCGCTTCAGGAATTTCTCCTGCTTCTTCTTTTCTTCATCCTTCTGCTTGATAACTTCACGCAACCGCTCGTTCTCTGCCTGCAACTCATTCACCTTGTTCAGCTTCTTGCGGATGAAGCGCTTGGCTAGCGGATGCTCGATGTCGTAACGGCTGTGGATGGCGAGGAAGAAATTATCCAAGGCGGTTTGCATGTCACCCTTGTCATACGCTTTTACGGCATCGTGATACTGCCTGTCTGCCTTGCTCTGCGTCAACGCCGTGTGGATGGTGTTCTGGTTGTTATACTGGCGGGCAAACTGCTTCACCTCGTTGCGCACGAATATCTCGCTGGGACGGATAGGTTCCTGCAGACTGATACCCTCCAGACTGGTGCAGCGGGATAATGCCACATAGGTCTGACCGCCTGCAAAAACTCCTCCCGTGAAATCAATCTTCACCTGATTGAAAGTCAGACCCTGGCTCTTGTGTACGGTAATTGCCCAGGCAAGTCGGATAGGATATTGTTCGTATCTGCCTATTTCCTCTTCCTCAATCTTCTTTTCCACCTCATTGAAATGATAGCGCATGTTGCTCCAGGCGGCTGGTTCCACCATCACATCCTGTCCATTCTCGGTGCGCACATATATCTTGGCATCATCTTCATCATCGAACCCGATGATGGTGCCCAGGGTACCGTTCACCCATTGGTGCTCGATATCATTCTTGATAAAGATAATCTGTGCTCCGGTCTTCAGGTACAGTTCGATAGGGGTAGGCAGACTGCTTTCCGGAAACTCGCCCTGGATATTGCCCCGGAAGAGTGTTGGCTCTCCTGGCAGGAGCTTGAGCTGGTTCTCGTTGATGAAATCCACGGTGTCGCGGCGGGTGGAGAGGGTGATGGCAAGCTTGGAATCACTCTCGTCGAGCTGGGCACCCACCCGCTGGTTGAGCAGCTGAAGGTCTTGACTCTGCGCCTGACTGGTTCGGATATGGTCGAGGATGCCGATGAAGACAGGGTCGCTCTGGCGATAAACTTTCTTGAGTTCGATGCTGACGAGCTGGAACTGCTGGAAGATCTTGGCATCGAAGAAGAAGCTGCTGCGATAGAAAGGATTCAGAAGTTTGCGGTCATCCTCTTTCACCACCGGTTCCAACTGATAGATGTCGCCCACCAGCAGAAGTTGCTTTCCTCCGAACGGCTCCCTCATATTGCGGCAATACACACGCAGCACCTTGTCGATGAAATCGATGATGTCTGCACGCACCATACTGATCTCATCGATGATGATGAGTTCCACTTCACGGATAATCTTGATTTTCTCGGAATTATACTTCAATGTATTCCGGATGTTGCGCACGGAATACATACTGTCGTTGGGCAGCAGGGGGTGGAAGGGCAGCTTGAAGAAACTGTGCAGGGTGCTTCCGCCGGCATTGATGGCTGCGATGCCTGTAGGTGCCAGAACGATGTGTTTCTTCTTGGTATTGGCTGCGATGTACCGCAGAAAAGTAGATTTACCCGTCCCCGCCTTTCCGGTGAGGAAAAGCGAACGACGGGTAAACTGTATGATTTGGAGTGCATTCTGCAGCTCCGCATTGTCGAGATCAATCATATTTTATTTTTAAAGGTCGTCGAAGTTGACAGGCTGTTCTGTTGGCTTTGTCTTCTTCTTCTCTTTCTTTTCTTCTGTAGCTCCTGAAGCAGAAGATTCTCCTTCCGACTTGACTGCAGGAACCTCCTTGGTAATAGGATTGCCGTTTTCGTCGAGGATGATTTCCTCTGTGAATGCGGTGCTATCCACACGGGTAGTATCTACCTTTGGTTTTGGTGCATAGCTTGCGCAGATATACATATCTCGTGTAATGTCGCCATCCTGTGGCTTGTCGAACTTGGCGTGATACTGCTGGAAGGCAGGATCGCCGAATACAGACTGCATGAAGTAACCGCATATTGGCAATGCTGTTCGGGAACCCTGACCCAAGGCTCCGGTGCGGAAGTGGAGACAGCGGTATTCGCCGCCTACCCAGGCACCAACCACCAGTTTAGGACTTACACACATGAACCAGGCATCTGAGTGGTTGTTGGTCGTACCCGTCTTTCCGCCAAATTCGGTGTCACGGTAGTTGCCCACATAGCCCCAAAGGCTCTGCGAAGTACCGCCTGGCTCTCGCATACCGCCCTGGAGCAGTTGCTGCATCAGGAAGGCACTCTTGTAAGGAATCACCTGCTCCTCTGTAGAAGGACCTTCATATACCACCTTGCCGTCGTGGTCCACAATCTTGGTAACCAATACCGGGTCGTGGTGCTTACCATTGTTTGAAATAGTACTGTATGCGCATGCCATTTCAAGCAGGTTGACATCGCTTGAACCCAAGGCAAGGGCTGGTGTATCATCCAACGGACTGTTGATACCCATCTTCTGGGCGGTTTCGATGATGCGCTTGATGCCCATCTCCTGTCCCAGGCGTACTGCCACGGAGTTGATACTCTTGGCGAAGGCACTCTTCAATGGGATACTGTCACCCGAGAACGAACCGTTGGCGTTGGATGGTCTCCAGGTGGTCATCTCGTGCTTCTTCTTGTCATATACCTCCATCGAGATATATTCGTCGCGGCGCTTGTCGCAAGGAGTCAGTCCCTGGTTCATTGCCTCTGTATAGACGAAGAGCTTGAAGGTAGAACCCGGCTGGCGCTCGGCTGTTACCTTGTCATACT
>OBII01000546.1_pt1 | contig 14927 bp, 10 predicted proteins | sample 2433771 | NCBI WGS metagenome assembly OBII01 (sample SAMEA2452127, study PRJEB22498) | human gut metagenome | biome: human feces; feature: human gut; material: feces | place: Australia | collected 2012
AATCTCTCCGTCGCTCGGGCTCGTCTCAAGCTCAAAGTCCAGATTACCATCCTTGATATTTTCAGCGGCAATACGCAGCCTCTCTATCGGTGTGATGATACTCCTGTATATCCACACTATAAGCATGGCAGCCGTAGTAAGAAGTATCAATACTAGTGCAAATGCTCCCTCCATCAAAACAGTCCTGACCTCAGGGATCACGCACGCAGTTGATGTCACTATGTAAAGACTCGCCTCGTCACCATCACTGTCACGAAAATTAAGCTGCTTTATGAGCACCTTGTCATCACTGTCCATATAGCTGCTCACATCAGAGCTGCTCTGCTTATTGGATATTCGCGGAAGCTTTCTCAAAATATCATCATTATCAATTCCACCATTGAAAATGAGCTCTCCTTCACTTTTCACTATGAGATATGAATACTTCTTCTCCAGCTTCTTATTTATCTTAGTCAGATAATCACTATCAAGAAGCCTGGATGGTTCTATGAGCGATGTCTTCTCGAGCTCATCATATGTGCGCCCTGTCACCTTGTTCAGAAACTGTACTGTGTCAGTGAGCGCGAGCATGCCCGCATCCTCCATGCCATATGTCTTGTTTATGGCCTTTAGCTGAATCTTATTGAAGCCCACAAGCACTATACTGGTGAGCACAACAGGCACAAAAATAATTATGCAGAATGATATAGCAAGTTTTGTTTTTATCTTCATAGTATTCTCCATTTGAATAAATTAATAAGCCACTTTATATATACAACAAGGACATATCCTTTCGCATTTGAATTTGATATGTCCTATTAATACTACAATATCTACTATATTTTTTAAAAATCACTACAGCTTAAAACGGTATCCCACGCCCCAAATAGTCTCAATATACTGAGGCTTTGCAGTGTTCATCTCGATTTTCTCACGAATCTTCTTGATATGTACAGTGACTGTCGCGATATCTCCTACTGAATCCATATTCCAGATTTCCTTGAAGAGCTCCTCCTTGGTAAATACATGGTTGGGATTCTCAGCAAGGAATGTGAGCAGATCAAATTCCTTTGTGGTAAACTGCTTTTCCTCTCCGTTTACCCACACACGGCGGGCTGTTTTGTCAATCTTGATACCACGAATTTCAACGATGTCATTTTCAGGTGTGGCGCTTCCGATCAGGCGCTCATATCTGGCCAGATGAGCCTTTACCCTGGCTACAAGCTCTGATGGTGAAAATGGCTTTGTAACATAATCATCTGCGCCGAGTCCGAGTCCTCTTATCTTGTCTATGTCATCCTTCTTGGCTGAAACCATGAGTATCGGTGTGTTCTTTTTCTCACGAATCTGTTTGCAAATCTCAAAGCCATCAATGCCAGGCAGCATAAGGTCAAGAATAAACAGATCAAAATCCTCCGCCAAAGCCCTTGCGAGCCCGCTTGTGCCATCATTCTCCACCTCTACCTCAAAGCCACTCAGCTCCAGGTAATCCTTCTCAAGATCAGCAATTGCAACCTCGTCCTCTACTATCAAAATTCTGCTCATATCCGTTCCTCCTGAAAATTTATACGTTATCGTATATCTATAGATATATTTATATTTACATTTAAAGTTTTATTATTCGCGTATCACATATAAAATAAAAAGCCATGGAAACCGACTCAATGTCAGTCCCATGACTTGATTATATCATATATCCAATAACTTCTGTCTAAATTTTCTCTAAATTCTTTGTGAACTACATCGGTAATTGAATTACCGAGCATCAGATATATATGGCTTCGCCATACAGATTCTGGGTGCGTCCATGACACCTTTACTGCTACCTTTTTGGGGTTACACAGCTACTTTTATGACCTGTGGAGAAGATAATCCGGTAACGGATATCTTTTTCTCTTTGCCGCATCCGGCAAAATATTTTCTCATAATGTTATATGCCCCTACTGCATCCGCATTATATACTGACATCTGGTCCTTATACAATCCCCTGTTCGTTCTGTTACATTTCTTTGCATATTCTTTTGTTACTTGTGGTGCATGTGGGGAACACTGGCTTGAATATTCTTCTGTCTGTTTCGCAAATGTAATTCCATGCATTGCAAGTTTATACTCCAGCATTCCATATATTTTTGCATAAGGCAGTGCATGAAGTTTTTGATTTGTCACTTTTCCCAGATTCTTATTCCTTCGAATATTTGTGATATCTCCAATAATAACCGTGTGGATATCATTTGCTTTACAATAATTCACTACTGCTCTGGTCACTTTATGAAGATAGTCGTGAATACAGTTTCGCTTTTTCTTATATACCTTAAGCATATGTTTGGATGGTTTCGGATACTTAATCCCTCCTGCTGACTGACAGCTATTCCATTGATGCCCAAGTCTTGCGATTTCTTTATCATATTTCCGGGAAATTTCCAGATATTTTCTTCCAAGGATAAAACTTGTGCCCGCAGAATCATAACAGGTCATCAGATTGTGGAGACCCAGATCAATCGATAAATAGTGTCCGTTATCCTGCATTTTTTCCACATCTTTTACGTCATAAATCACGATAACCTGACACACATTTTTCTGATCCGGCGGATATATCTTAATCTGTTTGATGACATCCGTGTTCTGGAAAATCTTATTTTCCAGATACAGATAGTTGTCACAAATGTCATATGTATGCTTCAGATACTCCTTTAGCTGCTTCGGAAGTGATAATCGTACCCGTTTGCTTCCAGATACATGTACAATTGCTTTCTGCATATAGGTAATTGTCATACCGCTTTGTTTAAATCTTGGCGGCTTTGGATTCTGGATGCCTTTACTTTTTATCAGTGCGTAAAATGACTTCCATGATTTGTCCACCAGCTTGCACACTTCCTGCGCCGTCTGCGAGGGCAGGGATTTGAACCACATATTTCCTTTTAACCGTGCTTTCTGATCATACCAGTCAGGATAATGGACCATTCCAAGCTCCTTGAAATTGCGGCGTTCATAGTTGCACACGTTCCAGAGTTTAGATGCCGCATAGCACATATGGCCTACGATATTAGACTCTGTTGTATTCAGTTGAATATCTGTCTTATGTGACAGCAGCATGTTCTTTTCCTCCTTAATAAGATTTACTCTGATGTTCAATATAACGTCGTATGTTCTCTTCGGACACAGAACCTATGTTTTCCTTCATACACATAGTGTACCACATCCCCAAGAAGAGAACAAGTGTTCTGTTTAAAAATTTAAAAAAAGGAGACGTTAAAGTCTCCAATGTAACCTGTGGTTACGTGCTTTCATCTGCGGCAATTGAATTACCGAGGCTTCCCGCTTTTTATCCTAAAAAGCGCGAAACCCCACATATTGTTTAGAGATATTTCCTGAGATTCTCAACCTTATCAAGTGCCTCCCAAGGCAGCTTGATATCTGTACGTCCGAAGTGTCCGTATGCTGCTGTCTGGCGGTAGATAGGTCTTCTGAGATCAAGCATCTTGATGATTCCTGCCGGACGAAGGTCGAAATTCTCCCTTACGATTTCAACGATTCTGTCATCTGCAAGCTTTCCTGTGCCGAATGTATCAACCATGATAGATGTTGGCTGTGCAACACCGATAGCATATGAAAGCTGAATCTCACACCTGTCAGCAAATCCTGCTGCTACAAGGTTCTTTGCTACGTAACGTGCTGCGTATGCTGCTGAACGGTCTACCTTTGTACAGTCCTTTCCTGAGAAAGCTCCGCCGCCGTGACGTGCATATCCACCGTAGGTGTCTACGATAATCTTACGACCGGTGAGACCTGCATCTCCGTGTGGTCCACCTATTACGAAACGTCCTGTAGGATTGATAAAGAACTTTGTCTCATCGTCAATCATATCCTTTGGAAGAATTGGATCAAATACATATTTCTTGATGTCCTCATGGATCTGCTCCTGGGTAACATCCTCGTCGTGCTGTGTTGAAAGTACAACTGCCTCAAGTCTTACCGGCTTTCCTGCCTCATCATACTCTACTGAAACCTGTGTCTTTCCGTCCGGACGAAGGTATGTAAGTGTGCCGTCTTTTCTAACCTTTGTGAGCTGGAATGCAAGCTTGTGAGCGAGTGCGATTGGGTATGGCATGTACTCCTCAGTCTCATTTGTAGCATATCCAAACATCATTCCCTGATCTCCGGCTCCGGTGTCGAGGTTGTCTGTAATGTCGCCCTCTTTTGCCTCTAGTGCCTTGTCAACTCCCATGGCGATATCAGCAGACTGCTTGTCGATTGAAACCATTACTGCACATGAGTTTCCGTCGAGTCCCTTCTTTCCGTCATCATATCCGATCTCAAGTGCTGTTTTTCTGACGATTGCAGGAATATCAAGCTGTGCCTTTGTGGTAATCTCTCCTGTTACAAGGATGAAGCCTGTACAGCTTGCTGTCTCACATGCGACACGGCTCATCGGGTCCTGCTGTATGCATGCATCAAGGATGGCATCTGATACTGCATCGCAAAGCTTATCCGGATGTCCCTCAGTTACTGATTCTGATGTAAATAATAATTTTTCCATTAATTATCTGTTGCTCCTTTCATACTATGTGACCAATATTTTTCCAATAAAAAAACCACTTACTGCAAATAAGTGGATTAAAATTAAGATAATAAAAATCCTCTTATTGTTCGATTACTCGCTCAGGTTGGCACCTTCCTGTTTTCTAACGGGGTTGCCGTGACTTCATAGATCCTTTGTATCTCCATCACTCTGAATAAGAGAAGTTACAATATAGAATTTTTCAAATCTCTGTCAGCTATATTACTACCACATGATATATATGTCAAGTATCATTTTCGATACAGATTTATCAATAATCCATTTTCGATACCCTATTCATTATTTATAAGCTATTTTATGCAATTATTCTTTCTTCCTTTATTGACTTTCATAATTTTTGTAATTATACTTAAATTTGTATTTATAGTACTAAACACACAATATCAAAATAAATTTTTGGAGTAACTCATGATTAAAATCAGCATAAAAGATGCGCAGATTGGTATGGTGGCAGCAGAACCGATAAAGACCCCTCTGGGGCAGATACTTGCACTGCCCGGCACACCACTCACCCGTCAGCTCATCAACAAAATGAAGCTATATAAGGTAGGCAGCATCTCAATTCAAAACCCATCCTATGCAGTAGCACCGCAAGCCGGCGAAAATACAGCAAAGCGAGACAAGGTAAAACCTGTACCAAAAACCCGCGCACATGAGATGGTGACCAACATCCAGCGTGTTCAGGCCTCAGAAGAGTTCCTAGGCTTCCAGCTCAAATACCTCACATGCATAAATCAAATCAAGGATACCTTTGGCAAAATCTGTGCCGGTGAAAAATCCTTTGATGAGGCTGCGCTCCTTACTGCTGTCATTGACCTTTCCTCATCGTGCGGCACTACAATCGAGACCTTTGACATGCTCTACAACATGCGCACCATTGCAGACCCATTGTACTCACACTGTCTGAATGTAGGGCTTATTACAAGGATGATCGGACGATGGCTTCATATGGAAAAGACAGATGTGAATACGCTTACTATCGCAGGAGTACTTCACGATATCGGTAAATGCAAGATTCCCGATGATGTGCTAAACAAGCCTGACAAGCTCACAGATGAAGAATTTGCGCTCATAAAAAAACACCCACAGTTTGGTTTTGATTTGATTAGGGATCTGCAGATTGACTCCAGAATAAAGCGCACAGCCCTCATGCATCATGAGCGCTGTGATGGCTCTGGCTATCCTTCGCAGCTTGACAGCTCACTGATTGACGACTTTGCCATGATAACAGCCATCGCCGATGTATATGATGCCATGACTGCTGCCAGACGCTATCGCGCGCCACTTTGTCCGTTCGCTGTCATATCAAGCTTTGAGAGTGAAGGTTTTACAAAGTACAATACAAAGTTCCTGCTTTTGTTTTTGAAAAAGCTTGCTACCACATACCAGAGCAACCGTGTAATGCTCAACGACAGCCGGTTCTGTAATATTGTGATGCTCAACCCACATGAACTGTCACGCCCTATTGTACGTTTTGATGACGGCAGTATACTTGATTTGTCCACAAACCGCGAGTTTTTCATCAAATCTGTGATGTAAGCCGATTTATAATCAAAAGGGTTACGGAGTAGTTACTCAAAAAATTATAAAATAACCCAAAATAAGAACCGTGCATCTACGGTAAGATGCTGCCGGTTCTTATTTTATATATTGCATTTATATTGTGTTTACATTTCATGCTTTACGTATATATCTATTACGATACCTTGAGTATGAACTTCTGAAGCTCCTTCTCATCCTCTACCCTGGCAATTTTTGCACCAATCTTTGTAAGCTTCTCCTCGAGTGCCTCATAGCCTCTCTGGATATAGTAGATATCATCAACCACTGTGATGCCCTCTGCTGCAAGACCTGCTATAACCAGTGCAGCTCCTGCTCTTAGGTCAGGTGCATTCACTCTGGCACCTGTGTATCTTTTCACGCCGTTTATGATTGCTATATTGCTCTCTACCTTTATATCAGCTCCCATTCTGGTGAGCTCGTCAACATACTTGAAACGATTCTCAAATATGCTCTCTGTCACTGTACTGGTGCCCTCAGCGATACCCAAAAGCACCGCCATCTGTGGCTGCATATCTGTCGGGAAGCCCGGATATGGAAGTGTGGTGACCTGTGTATGCCTTAAATGTCCGTCTGATATTACTCTGACTGAGTCATCAAACTCCTCTACCTGGCAGCCTACCTCCAACAGCTTTGCTGTGGTGGCCTCAAGATGCTTTGGAATGACATTCTTTACCAGCACGTTGCCTCCTGCTGCCGCAACTGCAAACATGAATGTACCGGCCTCAATCTGATCCGGAATGACAGAATACTCTGTAGCATGTAATCTCTCCACACCTACAATTCTGATGACATCGGTTCCTGCGCCCCTGATATTTGCTCCCATGCTGTTTAAGAAGTTTGCCACGTCAACGACATGAGGCTCCTTAGCCGCATTCTCGATAACAGTCTTGCCATCTGCCATGGCTGCAGCCATCATAATATTGATTGTGGCACCTACAGAAACCTTATCCATATATATGTGTGTGCCCTTAAGCTCCTTTGCCCTGGCGATGACAAGGCCATGAGCTATGTCTATGTCTGCTCCCATAGAGCGGAAGCCCTTCATATGAAGGTCAATCGGCCTGCTTCCGATATCACAGCCTCCCGGAAGCGCAACCTCTGCATGCTTGTATTTTCCAAGTAATGCACCAATTAAATAATATGATGCCCTGATTCGTCTGATGAATTCATTATCGACATTTACACCCCTGATAAATGAACCGTTTATCTTTACCTTGTGTATATCCACGCGCTCCACATGTGCGCCGATTTCTTCGATTGCCTGAAGTAAGACATTGATATCCCTTACATTTGGCAAATTATCTATTGTTACAGTCTCGTCTGTCATTATGGCAGCGGCCAAAATAGCAAGTGCAGCATTTTTAGCTCCACCAATTTCAACTTCACCGTATAAAGGATTTCCACCTTTGATTACGTACTGTTCCATATTCCACCTCTATGAATTCAGGAGTATACTTCCTCCTAATATACTATTCTCAATTTACACTATTGTTATACATCCAACTACAAATTTCATTTATGACGACGTATTTAAGCCGCCATTTGTGCCGGTGCTGCTTTTAATAAATGACGCAGCAGCTACTATTATCTAATCATATCACGATAAATAAGCACTATAATTCAAGTGCCTCCACCAGCTTCTCTACTGTCTGCTCCACATCAAGCCCATCCTCGGAAACCTCGATGTCTGCATACTGCTCATACAATTTTGAGCGCTCTTCAAAAAGGGTTTCTAAAGTCTGCCCTTTCTTTAATACTACACCTCTACCCTTTATGTCTGCAAGTCGTTTTTCCAAAATGGCATAAGAAACCTTGAGATACACAACTCTGCCTATCTCCTTAAGATGCTCCATGGCCTCTTTTCCGTATACCACCGAACCGCCTGTAGCTATAATGGCCCTATCAGCCCTGATAGAAGCATTGACACGGTTCTCTACCTCTATAAAACCGTCCGTGCCCTTTTCCTCAATTATCTCACGCAGAAGCTTTCCCTCCTGCTCCTGTATCAGTAAATCCGCATCCAGGAAGCTGTATCCCAGCACCTTTGCAAGTATTACGCCTATGGTACTCTTTCCAACTCCCGGCATGCCTATAAGTACGATATTAGTTTTCTGTTCCATCTACTGCCTCAGTATTCTCTGTATCTGTACTATTGGTGCTTTCTGACTGCTGTGTGCTCTCTGTAGCACTTGTGTCTGCTGCCTTTTTGTCCTTCTTGGTAGTAGTAAAATAATTGTGAATCTTGATCTTGTCAAGCTGCTTCTGCTTTACAGACCATTTTTCATCGTCCTGCCATCCTGAAAGGATGCCATTGTAATATTTGTCCTCTTTATTGCCCTTTACAGTCTTCCTGTTTGACTCTGTTGCTTTATCATCGGTCTTTTTGTCGAGCCTTACGATATAGTAAGTGCTGTCTGTGGTGATGAGGTCTGAGGTCTGTCCCTCCTCAAGGGAATTGAGTGCATCTACAACGCTCTGATCAAGATTGTTTGTAGTGTATACACTGTCCTTTGTCTTGCTGTCCGATGACTCTGAGCTCTCTGTAGACTCTGTGTCATCTGATTTCTTATCTGAATCATCTGTCTTCTCCGCATCCGGATCAACGTATGTGGCGTATGTGCCTGTTGTGGCTGTAGTGCCTGCTGCCTTGGCTGCATCCTCTAAGGATGATCCTCCTGCAAGCGCCTCTACCACTGCATCTGCCTGTGCCTTTATCTGTGCTGACTGCTCATCTGTATATGTCTGATACTGGTAATTAGAGTCATATGCACCCTTGTAATCAAGCTTCACAATGGTGTATGCAGCCATATTGGCTTCCTCATCCGTCACGCTTGAATCAGCATTTTTGATGATTGCAGCATACATCTTACTCTTTATGAGGCGAAGCTCTAAATATTCCTCGACAATCTCCTCTGTAGCACTCATCTCGTCTATCACATCATCGGAATTTGCCTTCATAAACTTCTCTGCGGCTTTTTTGATTTCCTTTTTCTCATCATCAGAAACCTCTACATCGTAATCTGACTGATGCGCCTTTAATGTGTAAAGCTCATGAGCCTCCTCGATAGCATTTTTCTTCCATGTTTCAAGCACAGTATTATTGCCTGATACTGTCTTGTCCCAGTAGCCCTCGCCCATGTACTGTATATACATGTCATCATAACCGGCCTCCTGGTACCTTATCATAAAATTAACAAGCCCAAGCTTGATATCCTCTTTATCTAATGTCGCAACTGTTGCGGTTTTATTTATTGCACATCCTGTAAAAGCTGTAACTGAGAGTGTTGCAGCTAATAACATGGCTATTACTTTTTTCGCTTTCATTGTATCTATCCTCTTTAAAATTGGTATAGTATCGCTCGTATATTATAGAGCTTTTCGGGCCTGCTGGCAAGCATTTTCTAAACTTTGTAAATTATCGTCAATTTCGCGTAAAGCATGTGGTGTTTCCTATGCTATATGCTACATGATTCCAAAATTCGGGTAACTATTCAGCCGTAATCAGTTCCTTACGCATTTGCGAAATCAGTTCCTCCACCACATCAAGCACATCCCGCTTCTTTGCCACGCTGCCATTTTTTAAATCAAATGTAAAATATGGGTTTTCTGCCATATTGAATTTGAGTGAGGATTTATACTGGGCAATAAGCTCCGGTATCTTCTCCGGATTTATCCTTGCCCGCTCAAACATGGTAAGCTTTATCAGTGAGCCGGTCTGCTTTATCTCAGTGATATATACGGCATGTGCCAACGCCTTAAGCCTTGCCACGCGAAGCAGGCTGAGCACTGATTTTGGCGGTTCACCAAACCTGTCTATGAGCTCCTCGAGCATCTCATCCTTCTCTTCCTCTGTCTCTATGCCTGCAATACGCTTGTATATATCCAGCTTCTGGAATTCGTTTGCGATATAACCTGCCGGAATATAAGCATCGGTAACAATATCCACGGTCGTGTCAAATTTATCACTGATATCCTCGATGCCCTTTGCCTCTTTTACAGCCTCGCTCAACATCTTGCAGTACAAATCGTAGCCCACTGCCTCCATGTGTCCGCTCTGCTCCGCGCCGAGCAGATTGCCCGCACCGCGGATTTCAAGGTCTCTCATGGCAATCTTAAAGCCGCTGCCAAGGTCTGAGTACTCCTTTATCGCTGCAAGACGCTTTTCTGCCACCTCTTTTAGCATCTTGTTGCGCCTGTACATGAGAAATGCATACGCAGTACGGTTAGATCTGCCGACTCGTCCGCGGAGCTGATAAAGCTGTGAAAGTCCCATGTTGTCCGCATCGTGTATAATCATTGTATTGACGTTTGAGATATCAAGTCCTGTCTCTATAATGGTCGTGGATACAAGCACATCTATTTCACCATTGATAAAACGGTACATGATGCGCTCAAGCTCCGTCTCCTTCATCTGTCCGTGCGCAAATGCAACAGTCGCATCCGGCACCAGCTCCTGCAGCCTTGCTGTTATGTCTGCTATGTCGCGCACCTTATTGTACACATAGTACACCTGTCCGTTTCTGGCAAGCTCCCTGTTTATCGCCTCTCTGACAAGCTCATCATTGTACTCCATGACATATGTCTGAATCGGTACACGGTCCATCGGCGGCTCCTCAAGCACGCTCATATCCCTTATGCCGATTAAACTCATGTGGAGTGTCCTCGGAATCGGTGTAGCGGTCAGTGTGAGCACATCGACATTGACCTTCATCTGCTTAATCTTCTCCTTGTGAGTCACTCCGAAGCGCTGCTCCTCATCGATTACCAAAAGTCCCAGATCCTTAAACTGCACATCCTTTGAGAGTATGCGGTGTGTTCCGATAATGATATCGACCTCACCCTTTTTAAGCTTCTCTATCGTCTTTTTCTGCTCCGCCGGACTTCTGAAACGACACATCAAATCCACATTCACCGGAAAATCCTTCATCCTCTGCGAAAACGTATCATAAATCTGCTGTGCCAGAATGGTTGTCGGGGCAAGATATGCCACCTGCTTGCTGTCCTGCACCGCCTTGAAGGCCGCACGGATTGCAACCTCCGTCTTGCCGTAGCCCACGTCACCGCAAATCAGTCTGTCCATTATTTTATGGCTCTGCATATCAGTCTTTGTGGCTTCAATTGCAAGAATCTGATCCTCAGTCTCATCAAAAGGGAAAAGCTCCTCAAACTCTCTCTGCCATACCGTATCCTCACCGAAGGCATATCCGTTTTGCTGCTCACGCTGTGCGTACAGCTTCACCAGGTCTCCCGCAATCTGCTTTACCGCACCTCTGACTCTATTCTTTGTTCTGGTCCATTCCTGACCTCCAAGCTTGTTGAGCCTTGGTTTTCTGGCATCCTTTCCGGCATATTTTTGTATCATGTCAAGCTGGGTGGCAAGAATATAGAGATTGGAGCCACCCTGATACTCTATCTTGATGTAGTCCTTTACCTTTTTGTCCACCTCAAGCTTTTCAATGCCGCGGTAAATACCTAGTCCGTGGTTTTCATGCACTACATAGTCCCCAACCGACAAATCGGTAAAGCTCTGTATTTTTTCACCCTCATAGGTGCGGTGACGCTTCTTTTTCTTCTGCTGCGCCCCAAAAATATCAGACTCTGTAATCACGGCAAACTTTAGGATAGGATACTCAAAGCCTCTTCTCACCTTGCCGTAGCAGACCATAATCTGCCCCTCAAAAAGCTCATGGTCGTAGTTTTCAGTATAAAAGCATGTGATTCCCTGATCTGTGATATCCTCTGAAAGCCGCTTTGCCCTTGTCCTTGAACCGGATAAAAGAATGACTCTGTAGCCGTTTTTCTTATAGCGCTTTAAATCCTTTATCAAAAGCTCAAAGCTGTTATTGTATGGGCTGACACTCTGACAGTGAATACCATAGCTTCCCAGCTGGTGCAGTCCGTTTGCTTTATTATCGAGCGCACCGAGTGCGATACACGAATACTTCCCAAGCTTTGCCACTATCTCCTTCTCTGTAAAAAGACCGTTCATCTGCCCCGGAAGTATATATCCCATCGTAAGTCTCTGCTTCATGCTCTCAGAAAACTCGGTCTCGGTAAGCTTTCCCTGCTCTGCGCACCTGGTCAGCTCATCGAAGAATATAAGGCTGTCCGATGGATTAAAATAATCCAAAATCCCGACTCTCTCGTCAAAAAAGTACGACAAAAAAGCATCCATGCCCGCATACATGGACAGCTCTCCCCACTCCTCGGTAAGCTCGTCTGCCATCACAGTCACTCTGTGGGCTTCCTCTGTCTTCATCTGCTTTCTAAGCTTGTCAGACACCCTCTTTGCCTCTGCCTTAAGCTTTTCAATTCCCCCGGCCTTTTCCTCATCACTTAGTACAAGCTCTGCCGCCGGATATATGCTCACCCAGTCAATATTTTCAATAGATTTCTGGCTCTCGCAGTCAAAATATCTGATGGTGTCTATCTCGTCTCCCCACAGCTCGATTCGGATAGGATTCTCCTCCGTCAATGGAAAAACGTCAAGAATACCACCCCTGACAGAAAACTGTCCCATCGTCTGGACCTGATACTCTTTTTCATAGCCCATTCTGATAAGAGCAGCCTGAATTTCCTTCAAATCCAAAAGCTGTCCCTGTTCAAGTGTAAGCACGTTTTCCCACATCTTTTCTATCGGCGCCATTGTATTCATCAGCGCATCAAAGGTGGTCACAAGTGTCACACTCTCCTGCTCACGGATAGCCTTCAAAGCCCTGATACGCTCCGCTGTCAGGAGATTGCCCCTGATATCCGACTGGTAAAAAAGCACATCCTTTGATGGATAATACACCACCTCTTTGTCAAAAAAACTGTACTCATCGTACAGTTCCTTCGCTTTCTGCTCTCCAAAGGTCACAATAAGCTTGTTTTTCCTGTGACCTCCAAAGGCATATATCATCTGTGATTTTTGCGCATCTATGCATCCCGTGACAGATATAAGTCCGGACGATTTTTCTGCTGTTTTTGTCATCTCCTCAAAGCCCGCAAGGGAAAGGAGTGGCTCTGTAAATGCTTTCACTTTCAATTCTCCATTTCTGTCTGTTCAAAATCACCTTGTCGATTTCCAGCTAGTTATATATGTTCATAGCCTTATCCGTCTCGCCCTGCATCATAAGAACTGCTGCATCCATCGCATGACCGATAGCTTCCTCCACCTTTGCCCTGTCCTCAGAACTGAAACGCCCGAGCACATGGTCAGCAAGATCCCAGCCCTGCGGCTTCTCTCCAACACCGACCTTGATACGGCTGAAGCCCTGTGTGCCGGTCATTGCAATGATGCTCTTAATCCCGTTGTGACCGCCGGCGCTGCCCTTTTTGCGGCTACGGATACGCCCCGGCTCAAGCGAAATATCATCAAAAATAACAATCATTTCCTCATCCGGATCAAGCTTATAAAAATTCATCACCTCAGCAACAGACTCGCCGCTTAAGTTCATGTATGTCTGCGGCTTCACGAGCAGCACCTTCATGCCCTCAATCACTCCGCTTCCACAGAGCGCCTTGTGCTTTTTGTCTGTCACACTTATATTATATTTATCCGCAAGCGCATCTATCACATCAAATCCGATATTGTGCCTTGTGTGCTCATATTTTTTGTCAGGATTTCCAAGTCCTACTATAACGTACATCGTTTATCCTTTCTCTTTCTCATATCATTTACAATTCAAAATAAAACAAATACTGCTGGATAATTCCCGCCACACCCTTGTAGCGCTCAAAATCAAAGCCGTCACTATAATATTTGTCCAAAAGCTGCTTTACATGCGTATCTATCGGAAACGCATCCACATGATGTAAACCAAAAAGACATATGCAGTTCGCCACCTTTTTGCCAATTCCTTTGCGGGTAAGCAGGCTTTCCATCGCCTCATCATAGCTCATTTTGCGCAGATTATCAAGCCAGTCAGGATTATTAGCGCCATACTCATATATTTCCTTCAGATACGGTGCCCTATAGCCAAAGCCCATGCTCCTGTCATCAAATATCTCATCCGGTACCTCAAGAGGCTTTGGAAATGTATACAGTTCTTCACCCTCTGCACTGCCGTCTATTTTATGCCCGCACCGCCTGCAAAGTAAATCCACACTGTTTGTGATTCGCTTTATGTTATTATTCTGGGAAATCATAAAAGTAACAATCATCTCCCACAAATCCTGCCTTAAAATGCGCACACCACTGCCATATGCATATGCCTCCTTCAGATGCGCGTCATCTCCGTCTGCTATAAGCTTTGCAATCCCCGCATAATCCGTATCCATATCCAGATAGCTTTTCCATATATTGTTCCAGTCTGCCTCATCACAGTCCAGCTCAAACTCATTCCCATCCTGCTTAATCCGAAGCGCCCTGTCAAATGCCACTACTGTGTATTCATTTTTTCCTGTATTCTTCCATCTGAAGCACTGACCACTGTCAGCAATCTGTTTTAAATCCAGATTATCTATTCTCGTCTTGTACATATCTGTTTGTCTATCCTCTTTTATTGTAGCTATACTCTAAAAAGCCGGTCTTTCTGTGGCTTATTGTACCACGGATAGACCGGTTTGTGTGAAATATATTTAGATTATTATACCAGCTCAGGTATTTTATATCCCGCCTTGCTCATCGCTTTTTCAAATTCATCGAGCGACATCTCAGCCTTCTCGGCACCTCTTTTTGCAGAATAGTCTCCCTCCTGTACTGAAAGATAAATTTCAAAAAGACGACCCTGCTGCATTCCTCTCTGCATGCCCTCCTGAATGCCAAGCTTTTTATGATCATCCCATGCCTTACACATATTTACCACCTCTTCCTTTTCATCAT
>OBII01000557.1_pt1 | contig 14722 bp, 14 predicted proteins | sample 2433771 | NCBI WGS metagenome assembly OBII01 (sample SAMEA2452127, study PRJEB22498) | human gut metagenome | biome: human feces; feature: human gut; material: feces | place: Australia | collected 2012
ACTTATAGCAAACAACTCACGGGGGTAGCTCGTGATATGTTTACTAATGATGAGGCTACATATGAGGAATTTAAAGGAAAACTATTAGAAAAATTCCACAAAAAGCGTTCAGAACAGAAGAAACAAGCACCTGAGAATAATAAAACTTCAAAGGACCCTGTCGTAGATCCTATTATTATTAATAGGTATGTTACGAATTTTTTAGATGCTTATCTTTTTTTATCTAACCCCAGAATACAGCAACAATTGTCTGAACAAGAAGTGAAGTCAATAGAAGCTATATTTAGCGTGTTGGTGAATAATCAAATAAATCAAGACGACAAGAAACTTCTGGAAAATGCTGTCAGTTTTCTGAAAGGTACGGAAAATCTTCATCCTAATAATCTTGATATCAAAACAAATAGTAAGCAATTGACAGGTGTTGCTCGCGAAGTCGGATTTTGTGATGCTGTTGTATTTGCCGCTTTTGCAAAATTATTGAAAACAAAACTGGCAGAGTTTGAGCAAAAAAGAGAGGAACAGAATATCCCAAGGATTGAGATAAAATGTGTGGAGTTTGCCAATTTTAATAATGATAATAAAATTATTGATGATTATGGAATTCCTATGCGAGTCGGTTTGTATTATCTGACTCCACGAATGACTATTGATACAAACTTCTATCTTTCTAACCAGGTATTCCATATCATAATACTCGATTCGAAAGGTGAAATATTCGATGAATACGATATAAAAAATATTAATCTTTCAGGTTCGAAAGTGTACGAACTTACTGGTTGGGGAAACTCACGGGGGACTTTCTTTAAGCAGCCTGGAGATTTTACTTACTGCGTTTCCTATCAAAATGCGGAATTGATCCGTGTTCCTTTGAAAATTTATCCATCTTTGCAGGCTAACGCTCCAATCGAAATAACCAATGTTGTTTTTGCAAATTATTCTAATTCAGGGCAAGTCTTAAATGATTATTCGAGTGCGTTGCCTGGTGGGGTGCAATTTTTGACACCAAAGTTGACTTTAAGCACCAAACATGTTGGAATTATTACAGTGAATATTACATTTAACTCATGGGCTGGTACTACAATGAAACATTCTTGTTATATTTTTGTTAATGGCTCTGGAGAGTATGAATGTATTGGTTATGGTAATGCTAATGGTACGTGCTATAAAGATGGTGGTGATTGGACTGTAACCTTCGATGGTGCATTTATAACCACAAAGTCTGTAAATGTAGTTATAGGCATTCCTGATGAATCTAAAAAGTTTGATGAGCTATTTACAATTTCTCCAAGTACAGAAGATGGGGAAAGTAAGAGAGGAACTTTTTTTGCTAAATTTGGACGAATCTTTAAAAAGTCGAGTAGTGTTTTACCGCATTATCAAGCAGGGACATCGTACAGTGTACATGACGACAATACTTCGACCGGAAGTTGGTGGACACGTTTGGATAATACGGTAAGACGTTTTGGTAATTGGTATGATGGTATTTATTCCGCATTGACAAGTGCAGTGGCAATACTATTTTTTGGTGGTGGCCTGTTATATTTGGTAGTTCTTGTTATTTCCACTTTTATCCAAGACGGACTGGGCATGGGAATTCTAAGCTTAGTTTTAAGTTGTATTGTAGGTTATATCGGTTTTTATGTTATTTCATTTATTATAGTGATATTCGGTATTGCCTTTTGGTTATTTCGTTGGGTAGTTTGGAATATTTATACTCTGATAGCATTCTTGGTAGTAGCGGGATTGATAATGTTCGCTTAATTGAAAATTCGAACGAATAATATATAAGTTTATTAATCATTAATTGAGTATCTTATGGAAAAACTAATGAAAGTATTGGATGTAGTAAAGAATGTAATCCTTTGGATTTTGACTTTAATTCAGAAAATTGTGGGAAAATTACTTCTCGCTTTGGGTGACTTTTTGCAGAAGAAACCACAAGATTGGAATAATTGAAGTTTTTACGTGATACAAAGAGGTGGAATCCGAAAAGTGACTGTATTAGGTGAAGTCCAACCTATGTGATCTAACTGAGAAATAATGGACATGTATTATTTTTAACTGAATTTTCACTTACGAAACTTTAGTAAATTAAAAACAAGCGTAATCCGAAAAGCTTGATAAGAGTAGGAATAATTAAAAAACAAGAAACAATGAAGATTAAGTCTAAGTTGTACATTAGAAGCAAGAGAACTTCTTCTGGTGCGTAAAACAATGATTGTGAGGATGTGCCAAAATGACACATCCTCCTCCATTTTTTTATTTAAAGAATATTATTATGAAATATAAAACTATTGTAAGATTTGAGCCATATTATAATTCGTGGATAATGATGGATGATGAAGCTGAAGTCTATGAAGTCGAACTTGACAAAGACTTTAATCCAAACGACTATCCTGAATACGATTTTATTTCACCCGGATTCAAGATTGACAATGCTTGTTCTATTCCAATATTTGTTCAACTATTATTAACAGAGAGCTGTAATTATAGATGTCCAAAATGTCCTGTTGTAAACAACCCACAAAAAAAAGATGAGTTATCTTTTTCAGATATAAAAAAAATTATAGATTACTGTGCTGAAAAGGGTGTCATGTGCATAAGATTAAGCGGAGGAGAGGCTACACGTCATAGGTATTTTCCTGAAATTGTAGATTATATTCGCATGAAAGGGATGAAATGCTCTTTGTTGTCAAATTGCAAGATAATAACTGATGATATAAAAGAAGCACTTAATAATATGTGTTATATTCAGACCCATCTTGACAGTGCTGATAAAGATGTCTTTAATTCGTTAACAGGTGGCGACAATTTTGACTCATTTTTAAAAAGTCTTGAATATTTGAAAGGACAAAAAATCCAAGTAAATGTTGCTGCAACTTTACAGAAAGAGAACCTTAATAGTTTTAAAGGAATTATATACTTATGTTCTAAGTACAATTTGACACTACGCATTGGAGCTTGCTATAATGATGGAAAAAGCAACACAATGCCTCAATGGCAAACATATTATAACACAATAGTTCGTCCTTTTGCTAAGCAATGGCCAGAACTGAAAGCATATGCAGAAAAGTTAAACACAACAGTATACTGCTTTTTGGATAAGGAATTAGTAGATGATAGCATTAAGGATCCAATGTCTGTAATAAGTCCGTGGGGACGTTCTTACATCGTCATTGATAGTGAAGGTAATATATTTCCATATTCATTATTATTAAATCCAGATTGTAAAATAGGAAATATCAAGAATGACGATTTAATAGACATATGGAGAAATGCAGAGTTGCTAAAAAAAATACGTTCAATTAGCAGAGAGTCTATAGGATGTAAAGATTGTAGGATTGACTGTGTTTATACAAACACATTTTTTTCATATTCATATTTTGGTGAGTTTGGAAATGTTTTACCTCATGATGGCTGTAGTATAAGAAAATTCAAATTATGAAAAATAAGATTAATCAACAGGATTTTTTGATCCATTTTAGTAAACAGTTTGATGAGACACCTATAGAGTCTCTTAGTTTTGATACAATTTTGGAGGATTTGGAAGAATGGAGTTCATTAGTTGGACTTTCTGTACTAGCAATGATTCAAGATCAATATGGCATTAGATTATTTCATAAAGATATTGAATGCGTTAGAACTTTAGGTAACCTATATGATTTGGTTTGTAAGAAAAGTGGGGAGGGATGACTAATAATTTTCTTGTAGGAAAGCGTATCTTAGTTTTGGGAGCCACTTCTGACATCGGTATGCAAGTAGTAGAATCTATTTCTATGTGCAATCCCAAAGAGATTGTTGCATTAGGAAGAAATATTTTAAGATTACAAGAACTAAAGTTCTCACATGTACGAATCTATCGATGTGATTTAAATAACGAAAAGGAGGTAAATGGTTTCTTGGATACTTTATCTCCTATTGATGGTCTCGTTGTTTCAATTGGACATGTTCATATCCGTCCAATAAAAAATGAGGAGCGAAAATCAATCGTTAATCTTACTAATGAGCATTTAACTAATGTTATTAATGCTATAGCAAAACTAGCCCAGCGAAAAATGTTTGCTAAAGAAGCCTCAATCGTATTTATCAATTCGATAAGTGGTATAAACGTCTCTTTTATAGGTGGAAGCTTGTATTCTTCAATGAAAGGTGCTATTTCTGGTCTATCAATGAATTTAGCAAAAGAATTAGCTCATCACAGAATTCGCTCAAACTGTATATGTTCTGGAATAATAGACACCGACAAGTTTCGAGAAATGTTCTCCAAGGAAAAAATTCTTTCTCTTGCAGAAGTACATCCGTTAAAAAGACTAGGCACTCCTTCTGACATTGCAAATGCGGTAATTTTTCTACTATCAGATTTTTCTTCATGGATCACAGGAATAAATTTGAAAATAGATGGAGGATACACTTTATGACGAACAAAGCATTCATAAAGGATGTTTCGATATTTTTGCCATCAAAAATTCTTAACAATGAAGAATTTAGGCAATTTAACGAAAAATGGACACCTGATAAAATATATTCAAAAATAGGTGTTAAAAGTCGACATATTATTGATAATAATGAAACAAGTTTATCTATTGCTCTTCAAGCTTGTAAGAAACTATTAGATAAGAATAAAGATATTGCAGACTCTATAGATTACATCTTATATACCACTCTAAATCATGAGCATTTTATGCTTATTTCATCCGCAATAATCCAAAATAGGCTAAACTTAAGAAAACAATGTTGTGCTATAGATATGAAATTAACATGTACAGGCTATTTGCAGGCATTATCTATAGCCAAATCACTTGTTGTTTCCAATCAAGCGTCTAATGTTATGTTGGTTACAGCCGATACATATTCTAAGGTAATTGCTCAAGACGATATTGGAACGCGCTCTGTTTTTGGTGATGCAGCAACAGCCACCTTAATAAGTAATAAAGGAACAGCCGAAATATTGGATTTTTCTTTTGGAACTAATGGTATTGGTTCTGAAAACCATATAGCTCGCACTCATTGCCTTTCAGAGGCATTTCCCGATGAACATTTGTCTGATTTAGATAATGGGAAAAAGTTTAATCTAAATAATTTTTATATGGTAGGAGGAGAGATTTTCGAGTTTGTTGCTAAAGAAATACCTCTTTTTTATAATACGATATTAAGTATAAATAAACTTCAAAAAAAAGATATCAGTCTAAATGTATTTCATCAGGCTAATTCCTATATGCTTTCTTATTTAAGGAAAAAGATAGGTATTCCCGAAAATAGATTTTATATTGATATGGAAGAAGTCGGCAATACCTCAACTTCGTCAATCCCGATTGTACTTAATACTATTTTAAAAAAAGGATTGTATAATGGTAATATTCTTTTATGTTCATTTGGAGGGGGGTATACTTGGGGAGGGAACGTAATTAAATTGTAATATCACATATGAAAACAGTATTGATAATTCCATCATGGTATATGGATTCGCAGTCCCCATCTGCAGGAACATTTTTCAAAGAACAAGCTTTACTCATAAAAGATGATTTTAATTTGGTTTTGTTCTTTCAAGAACGAATATTTTGCTCTGAAGAAGAGTTGGATAAATTTGAATACAAGATAGAAACAGATCTTAGTCAGGAAATTCCTACGTATATTGGTACATTTCCCCAGTGTAAAGACGTGAATGCCGATAAAAATTATTATGCCCAAATTAAATCCCTTGATATTTGTTTTAAAAAAATACAAAACGACGGGTTTTCAATAGACATAATTCATGCACAAGCAACCTTCCCTGCTGGGGTACTGGCATTACATTTGTACGAAATTCTAGGAGTCTCATATTTTATTACAGAACATTTCGGTCCTTTTAATGTAGATTTTTTACATAGTAACTTGTGGAAAAGAAAAATGATTAATGCGTTAGAAAAAGCAAATTCGGTTTATTGCGTAAGCAATTTTTTACGTCAACAACTATTAATGCAAAATATCAAATGTAATCCAATTGTCATTGGAAATTTTGTAGATGATCGATTGTTTTCTATAAATGATAATTATAAAAAAACAGAAATTATTAGAATCCTTCATATTGCATATTATCCTGGATTTATAAAAGACGAAACAACTTTGTTTGATGCGCTTGCAATTATCCGTAACAGAGGATATAAAATGAAATTAACATTTGTGGGCGGTGGGGAGCCCAAGGGAGGTTTTATCTCCGATAATCCTTTTTGCCTTTTGGTGAGAAAATATGGTTTTGAAAGACAGGCAACAATATATGGTGGTGCAACTAGATTTAAGATAAGTGAACTTATGAAAGAATGTGATATGTATGTATCTTCTTCTATTTCAGAGACATTTGGAATATCCATCTGTGAGGCAATGTTGTCTGGTAAACCCGTTGTAATCACTGATAATGGAGGCTCTTCTGAATATGCTTCCAAAAATAATTCAGTAGTAGTGGAAATTCATAATCCCACAATGTTAGCTGATGCAATAATTTATGTTCATAATAATTACAAACAATTTTCTCCATCTTCTATGAGAAAAGCAATTGTAGAAAAATATGGGCATAAGATCTTTAGGCAATTGCTGGTAGATTGTTATAATAAAGCCCTTGGATAATGATAGAAGACATATTTATTTCACCTCATCCTGATGATATAGCATACAGTTGCTTCGGTGCTTTTCATATGAGCAAAAATCCCTGTCTATTGACAGTGTTCGGTAGAAGCAAATATTCAGCGAACCATTGTGTAAACCCTTTGGATGAAAATATTGTTTCTGGAATAAGGAAAAAGGAAGATATTTTATTTGCTGACTATAATAACGCATCATATTATAGTTTAAATTTTCCGGATACTTCATTAACTTTAAGTACCGTAAAAGAAAATACAATCTGCAATAATTCTTTTTTATCCCAAATAAAAAAAAGAATTATACGATTTTTTAAAAAAAAGAATATTTATAACTTATACATTCCTATAGGTAATGGGTGGCATTATGATCATAGGGATATTCACAGAATAATAATTAACTTATATAATGAAGAGTTTATTTCTCCTAATAGGCTTTATCTATATGAAGATTTACCATATTTTGCAGAAACGACTTCTTCTTTTTCATTAACATCATATCTTCAATCTGAAGGTATATGTAATGTGGCAATAACTCCACATGTGTTCGATTTAACAGATTTAGAAAATATGTGGATTTATAATTATAAAATATATGAATCTCAATTCGATAAGAATGAGTTTAATCAAATCTTACAATATAAATATAGTCATAATGCAAATAGATTACAAGAAATCCTATGGGAAATTTGTTGATTAAAAAACAAGATATATCCATGGAAATGATAGCAGATATTGCTTCATTTATGCATAATTCAAATTTCCTATGGAGTGATATTCCAACGTTGGATTATGTTTTAAATATACTTAATCCTCCTTATAGTCGTCAGATATTAGTTTACAACGATAATACGATCGTTGGTTGTAATTTTTTTATTTATGCACGAACAAGAATAAAAGATGATTATAAGACCATTGCATGGAGTAATTCTACATTCTTGGATCCTATATACAGGAGATATGTTGGGCTAGATTTTATTCTTTCCATTTATGAATGCGAAAATGTGATGGGATTTGGAGTAACAGATATTAATTACAAATTGCTTACAATGTTACATGCAAATTTTATAGCTACATCTTACGGTTTCAAATTAAAGAATGAGTATTATAATAGCGGCATTTCAAATCCAATCTTGTCATACCCTTCTGATTTATTCGTCAAAGATAAACATTTCATAAAAGTAAATTCATCCTCGGAAATAAGAGCACCAAAGGATGGCTCCTGGAATCAAGACATGGAGATAGATTTTATCAGAGATGAAGACTTTATTAATAAACGATTCTTCAAAACACCTTGGCATTATTTGATATATAGACTACCAGGGAATGGCACATCCCTGGATGAATTGTATTTTGTATGCAGAATCAGAAATAATAAAGGCATAAGAACCTTATTTCTTGTCGATTATCGTTTTAATGTAGATTCTAAAATGGGGATGGATTACGTTATAGAAGCACTTTATCAGTTATGTGTGCTCAATAATATTAAAGAATCTTTAATTTTTACTTCTTTAACCTCGCAAATAAATACAGCTAATCTTGTCCTTGAGAAATTTGGTGAAGATGTACATTTAATATCTAATATCACAGGTATTAATCCCAACTCTATTATGGTTACACCTGCAGACTCGGACTGCGATTTAATTCCACTAAATTCATGAAGCAAGTTTTTCCAATTGAAAAAATACTTAATAGTATAAGAAATGCCCATAAATCTGTTTTTTACAAACATCTTTGGGAGAATTGTTCACAAGTTAAATCTAATAATATCACATATGATGAATTTGTAAAAATACCATTTACATTAAAAGAACAATTAAGAAATGTTTCACCATACGATTATTTGTCTACTCCAAGAAACAAAATACGCCGTATCCATACTTCTAGCGGAACGAAGGGTGTAGCAACATTGTCTTTTTATTCTGATGGCGACATAGAAAAATGGTCAGAACATTTATGCCGTGTTTTTTCAATGGCTCATCTTGAACCAAATGATGTCTTCCAAATAATAGTCGGATATGGCCTTTTCTCAGGTGGCTTAGGGTTCGAATATGCTGCAGAGAAATATGGATTGTCCGTTATTCCTATCGGAATGGGAAATACAGAAAGACAAATTCAATTTCTAAAAGATTATAAAGTGAATGGAATAATCACAATTTCCAGCTATCTTCCAATTTTTGCATCAGCATTAGTAAGTAGAGGGATAAACCCTAAAAGAGATTTGTCTCTAAAAACGATTTTAATTGGTGCAGAACCTTTTAACGAGCTAATGATGTGTAAATTAGAAGATTTTTTCGGTGCAAAAATCTACAGTGTGTATGGCATGTCCGAAATGGAAGGGCCTGGAGTCGCCATGGAATGTGATGATCATTCTGGAATGCATTTATTTACGGATTCTTATTTTGCTGAAATTATAAATCCTCAAACAGGTGATATACTTCCTTATGGAGAAGAAGGAGAGTTGGTGTTGACAACCTTAGATAGAGAGTGTATGCCTTTGATACGATATCGAACAGGTGATTTAACTCATTTCATCAATAATGAGTGTCACTGTAAATCTGATTTCATTAAAATTGCGAATGTAAAAAGAAGAATTGATGACATGATAATAGTTCGAGGTGTAAATATATACCCATTCCAAATAGAAAGTGTTATTGCTGAATTCTCATCAGTTTTTCAAGCATTCCAATGTGTTATAGAAGAGGATGACAGATTTATTATAAGGTTGGCATATTTAAAAAATCAAGATATTTCAAGAGATAAAATAGAAAACATATTAATCAAACGTCTTAAAGAAGTTATTTTAATAACGCCCGTCATCGAGTGGAAAAAAGCATCATTTTTTATGGAACAAGTCGGGAAAGCCATTCGTATAATAGATAATCGAATCTTTTAAATATTAATATTATGAAAATTAAAGCATTAATCGCTGTCAGGTCGGATTCTCAAAGGGTTATTAACAAGAATATAAGACCATTTGCGCATAGTTCTCTCCTTGAAATTAAAATCCAACAATTGCTTAAAATCAAAGAGCTTGATGGAATAGTTGTCAATTCCAATGATAAGAATATGTTAGCCATTGCAAAAAAATATGGCTGCGAGATAGTAGAAAGAGATTCTTATTTTGCTACTAATTTCGTTTGCATGAGTGAAGTCTATGAAAACATGGCAAATAATATTGATAGCGATATAGTTGTGTATACTAATTGTACAAATCCCTTGATTAAAACAGAAACAATAGTACAATGTATAGATTTTTACAAAGAAAATGATTCTTGTGATTCTGTTAACACCGCTAGTTCTGTAAATGATTTTCTATTTTTAGACAATACTCCAATCAATTATAAATTGACCGAACAACCTCGGAGTCAAGATCTACCACCTATTATGGCTCTGAATTTTGCTGTAAATGTAATTAGTAAAGAGAATATGCTAAAGTATAAAAACATAGTTGGCCTCAGTCCATATTTATATTTAATTGATGAAGTAGAAGGGTTGGATATTGATACACCTCTGGATTTTGAAATAGCTGAATATTTATATGAACATCATGGAAATGACTAAATTTCGTAGGGTATGTGTGACAGGGTCTGTTTATGTTTTGTTCCTTTATTTTTTGATAACAGAAGAGTCAAAATTAGATAGGACTTTCTATTTCATTACCGATTCTATAAAATCCAATTTATGGAAAGAACTTCCCTTTTGCTATGTATTGAATCATAACGAATTTAAATTTAGAAATAAAATTTTCACCATTATCTGGAGACAATATGTAGGATTATTTAAATGGCGATTTCTGAAAAAAGCCGATTTTTATGGATTAGATTATTATTGGTTTATACCATATAAAGGAAGACTTAGTTATATAGAAGATGCACCTGAGATATTTAAAATTTCTTCTTTGCCAAACAAAAGTCCTGACAGATGTGCGAAATATTGGGCACAAAAGAATCGCATAACAAAGACAATAATTAATTTTTTTTGTGGACCATATTATATGAACTATGTAGCATCCTCAAAAAAAATACACAAGATATATAAAACAAATCCTAATGATGATGCATCATGGTTGAATAAAGAAAAATGTATTGATATTGATATACAAAAATTATGGACGGAATCATCGGATATGAAGAAACAATGGATTTTAGATCATTTTTCGATTAATAATACTGATGTGAATATAATAAATAAACGAAGGATTATAATTTTCACACAACAGTTTTGTGATGACAAGTATATTTCCGAAGATGAACATTATGAAATATATAAAAAAATTATTTCAAAATATCCTTTAAATATGATTCTCATAAAGACTCATCCCAGAGATACGTTTAAATATGAGAAGTACTTTGAGAGCATTCCCGTTTTTAGGAAAATTGTGCCATCGCAATTGTTATTTTGTTTAGGTGCTAAAATAGAAATTGCTGCAACTATTTCTTCTTCTGCAGTGAGAGATTTGCCTGCTACCGTAAAAGTCGATTGGTATGAAAATGAAATTAGTGAAAAACTAGTAAGAATTTTAGGACATCAGTCATATAAATTATAAAGTTACTATGTTTGCAAATGTTAACGCAATAACAGCAGCAGAAAAGCGCTCTTTGGAGGCTTTGCGCCTCCAGCCGCGGGGCAAACCACCGCAGTGTTTTTCATAGTTTTTGCATTGTAAGCCATCGGCTAACCCCGTATTGTAAGACATAAAAGTTTTCTTTAACTTTGCACGTACATATTAATATTATAAAATATTACAGCTATGCAAAGTTTCACGATTGAAGAATTCAAGAAAATCCATCAAGCATGGAAAGAGAGCGGACTCAGTGTCCGTGACTATTGTACCAATACAGGTATCAAGGATAATCTTTGGAAATTAATTGGATTTTATGTATCAATTATACAAGAGTGTAAGATAATTAAAACTTGAATCAATCTGAAATAAATATTTTTTAGAGTTTATGATGAATAAGTTATACAAATCATGGACAGAAGAAACTGGTTTTAAAGCTCCTGCTACAGTTTCAATCGAAGTTACTATCAGATGCAATATGCGTTGCCCTATGTGTGATAGAACGCACAAAGAAGATTATATTAAGCATTTGAATGAAATACCAACAGATGTGTTGTTGAAAAACATCAACAGTTTGGGAAAGATGGGGGTAAAACAAATCTTATTGATAGGTGGTGGTGAACCGCTATGTCGTAAAGATTTACCCATTATCATGGAATGTATTAAACAAAATAGAATAAAATGTCATTTGTGGACTAATGGCACGTTATTCGATGCGAAAAATGCAGAACGTATTATAAAAAATGCTGATATAATAACGATATCATTGGACAGTCATATTGAAGCGGAACATGACAAGTCGAGGGGAGTAAAAGGTTCCTATGCTAAAATTATGGAAACGTTGAATTTGATAAAGAAATATAGGCGAAGTAACTTGCTGCTTAGATTTCATAGTGTGATTTCTAAAATCAATATAGATAATTTAGATTCCATGGTTGGTTTTGCTAAAGAAAAGGGAGTAGGCGAATTGGGCGGTGCAATAATTAATCCATGGGATTTTGCACCACACGAAATGCTTTTTACACCAAAAGACAAGTTAATAGTTGAGGAATCAATTAACCGTTTCAAAGAAAAGGCAAATAAGTACAATATAGCATTGGCAGGTACCTACAATTCCATTTTTGACAACAATCTGAAACAATATATTGACGAATTGAATATAGAAGAATCTTCTGAAACTCCTACAACTTGTTTTGGGTTGTGGTCAATGTCTACTATACGTCCAAATGGAGATGTGTCCATCTGCTGTTTTACTTATAAGCCAATTGTTGGAAATCTCTTGGAGAATGATTTTGAGCAAATTTGGAATTCTGATAGAGCAAAAGCTATGCGACAAAAAGTAAAACAAGGAATGTTCTTAGACATACCCTGCAAGGGATGTACTCTTGGGCGTAAAGCACTGACAAGTATAATGAAGTCATGTGAAAATTCCGATGAAATATTGGACTCTTTGGTATTGAAGTCAAGATAAATGTCTTATTTTCTGATTCACAATGCCAATAGTGACAAAGTTTTGGTTTCTGCTTATCTTTTGGATGAGAAAACCATAAAAATAGTCTGTGCTATTTCGTACGATTATTTGCAATCCGTTGAAGTGCTTTGGAAATATAGGTATGACTGCAATGCTGATTTTTATCATAAGAATTGTCATTCAATATATAGAGGAAATGTAAAAAGCATATGGGAGTGTGTTATTAATGTTTGGAAATGTGATATAAACTTTATCGTTAAGGTTGAAAGTAAAACATATTTTTGGCATTCGGAAATCGGTTGTCACAAAAATAAGGAAGAAGCCATTCCTTTTGCTTTTACAATCCCGATGATAAGAGAAAAAGATTACAAACGTTATTTACCTCAATTACCTCATTGGCTTAATGGATGCACCTTTTATGAGATATTTGTTGACCGATATAGAAAGCACAAGGAAACTATAGGCTCTTATTCTTGGCAAACCCGGCCACCCACAAATGATTTTTATCACCATGCCATTTATGGAGGAACTTTGCAAGGCATAATTCATGCAATTATTTTTGATGGGCAATATCTTAAAAAAATGGGTATAGGAGGAATTTATCTTACGCCAGTATTTACTTCTCCTTCGAATCACAAATATGATACCGAAGACTATTTTTCTATAGACAATTCATTTGGCAGCAAAGAAGACATGATAAACCTTGTAGAAGTTGCGCATGAAAATAATATAAAAGTCGTCTTGGATGGAGTATTTAATCATTGCAGTGAAAAAATCAGAATTCAAAATAATAGAGGTAAGGTTATCCATCTGGTCGATGAAATAAAAAAGTGTGGTAAAGAAACACCATACTATTATTGGTTCGAATGGGAGACAAATGAAAAATGGAGAGGGTTTGCCAATCTTTTACACATACCGATTTTAAATACCAGTAACGAAGACTGTGTTGCTTATTTGCTAAATGTTATAGAATATTGGACTAAGCTAATAGATGTTGATGGATGGAGGCTTGATGTTGCTAACGAACTGGGTGATACTTTTTTAAAAAACATTCAAAATGTTTTGAGTTCAAAATTTTCCAATAAATGGCTTTTAGGAGAGATTTTGCATAATGGTGAACATTGGTTAGATAATGAACTCTTGTCAGGAATAACTAACCATCATTGGCATGAAATTGTAATCAAATTCATAACAGGAAAATGGTGCTCAACAGAATTTGTAGAACACTTGTTATCTTTATGGTTGCGTTATCCTTCAACATTTTATAAAGGTGTTATAAATTACTTAAGTAATCATGACACTGCGCGTATAATGACCCAAATAGAAAGTGAACAAAACTATGATGAAAAAATTAGCAAATGTATTATTTCTGTAGTGCTGTTGTTTACATCGTTAGGTACTCCTATGGTATATTATGGTGATGAAATAGGAATGGAAGGAAATGTAGATCCTGATTGTCGTAGATGTATGGAATGGGATGAAAATTATTGGGAGCCATTCAAAAAGGAAGGTCGTGAAAAATTAAGAAATGTATATTCATGCTTAATCCATTTTAGAAGAGAAAACAAATGGTTAGCTGATGGAATATGGCAAATTCTATTGCAGGATGATAGTCAGCTTTTGATATACAAAAGATATAATAGCAGAAGTATAGATGAGGTGTGTAAAAATACCGAGGAAATTATTGTTATTGTCAATCCAAGTTATAATTGTTTTGATGTTAATATAAAGGATTTTTTACGTTACGAACATTATACTGACGTGTTGTCCGGAGATAGAAAAGCAGCAGATAGCCTCCAACAAATTTGTGTAAAACCATTTTCCTCTACAATACTATACGGGAAAGATTATTAAAAATGAATAAAAACTTAAAGAAAATTTTTACTTACATAAAATGTGATTATGCCCGTTATGGAAAATCACCAACTTTATTGAATATTGTTGCTGATATAATAACAAGTATAACTCGCTCTAATTTGGACTTTGATTGAAAATCAAGAAGTTGGGCGTTTGCCTATATTATATAGGTAACAATATGGAAACGAGCGGACTTCTGCTCGTTTCTGTATTTTGCAA
>OBII01000577.1_pt1 | contig 14329 bp, 14 predicted proteins | sample 2433771 | NCBI WGS metagenome assembly OBII01 (sample SAMEA2452127, study PRJEB22498) | human gut metagenome | biome: human feces; feature: human gut; material: feces | place: Australia | collected 2012
GTAGGGAGCGCAGGGCTTGGTGGGGGAAACCTGGCAGAAGAGCTTGCTCCACTCGCCGGTGACGGGGTGCTGCTGCACGGAGCGGAATTTCACGTTGATGATCTTTCCGTCCAGATAGTTGCAGTAGGCGATGGCAGGCACCATCTCCATGCCTTTCGGGTCCTCGCTTTTGGTGTCATCCGCCGTCTGCTTCATCCATGCGCACATCACTCCTTCCTGGACGATGATGTCGGGCGAGAGCTTCATAGCCTGGATGTATCGCTGCACCATCGACTGGAGCGAGGCGAGTTCGCTGGCGCTGATCAGGGGGCGAGCCTTGGGATGGCGCGAGATGAGGTTGGCGAGAACAGGATTAAGGCTGCTCCAAGATATAGGATGAGGTTGGCGGGGTGGAAGTGGTCGATGAACTGCTGCTGCTCTTCCTGGGTCCTGAAGGGGTAGATGGGGTAGAGCCAGGAGCGGGTTTCGGCATCTATCTCGCGGAAGTCGTCGGGCAGCATGGGCACGTAGTCCTTGGCCTTGTGTTCATCCTGCTGCTTTTTCTGGGCATTGGCGTAGTAGTTTCCGTTCACCTTACCGCTGCCCTTTCCGAGGAGCGATTTCATCTCTTCCAGGTATCCGCTCCAGTTGCACGACCAGCAGTGGGTCAATCCGTTATCTACCTTGATGAAGCAGTGACGCTTTCCGCATTTCGGGCAGGTAACTTGGATATCGAGCTTTCCTCCAGCCATCAGCTTCATGGTTTTCTGGCTGATGTCCTTCAGGTGATTGAGGAGGGTCTTGAGGGATGGAGCATCATTTGAAGGAGATGATGAGGAGAATGCATCATCGTTTGAAGGGGATGATGATGTTGCGAATGAAGCATCATTTGCTGTAGATGATGAACCTGATGAGAATACATCATCATTTGCAGAAGCTGATGAAGCTGAATCTGCAGGGATGATACCGCTCAGCATTTCCTTGTATCTCTCGAAGAGCAGCTTCTCTTCATCAGAGAGATTTTCCTTGATTTCATTGAAGTCGGTAGCATAGTAACGTGGCTTCTCATTTTTGTTTTGATTTTGTTGGTCTTCTTCCATGTTTTTAGTAATTTTATGTTGTTGTTTTATTGTTAGCACCCACACGCCCTGAACCAACGGTCACCAGCCGAAGGGAAAGGTAAAGGGCAGAAGTGTTCGAATGCATTGCACCCATACGCCCTGAAAGGGCAGAAGCTCTTAGCCCAGGGCATCGCCCTGGGTAATGCCGGACGCAAGCCTGTCGCCCTGTAAGGGCAAAAGCTTTAATTGAATTACTTTGGACTCACCCAGGTGTGCGAGAATTTGTTCCAGGCAGCGTTGCCGGATGGTCTCGGCGCCGCATCCTGTGGTATTCGATGCTGCTCCTGGGTTCCATCACTTCGTGTTGTATCATAGAATCGCTGTTTCGACGCCTTGTCCTGATACTCGAAATTCGAGATAGGTCGGTACTGCCGCATCATTTCAGCCGCATGCAGCTTGAGGTACTTGGTGGCATCATTCACGGCACGCATGATGTTCTTCTGCATGAAATCGATATTGATGATTCTATAAAGCCATACAGCTTGCCCCTTTTCTCCGTCGATGCTCATCATTTTCTCGCTATGGATGATGAGATATGGCCAGATGTAATTGTTGAAAAACAGAGTTGTGGCCAGAGTCATTGGATGAGTCGCTTCCTTATCGAGATAAAGTCCTGGTATTTCCTGCATTGTCTTCTCGTTTATAGGCTTGACGATGGCATTGTATGGATCATCATTTTGTGCCACATAGTAGAGTAGATTTCTTGCGCAATCTTCAATGACCTTCTCTCTTTCTGCGGAATTTTGTGCATCCTGGAGAAGCTTAGCATACTTGCTTGATATTTTTCTTTTATTTATTTTCTTTTTATTAATATTATATATATTATTATTATAAGCATCTCCAGGATGCATTTTTTCCTGCATGTCTGGCAGGTTTTCCAGGTCTTCTTCCTTCGCCAGATGCCAGATTGGAGTATAGAAAGCTTTGAGGTTTTTGGCTTTATGGCCATCTTTCTCATTCTTCCAGATTTTTCCAAATCCAGTACATTTCAGGAGTATATCCAGGAAATCTTCCTTGCTGCGGAATTTCAGTCCCGTTGCAATCTCCGAAAATCTATAACTGTCATACAGTTTCTGCTGATTCATCCATGCTGGTTCTCCGAAGTAGAGCATCAGCATTTTGCGGATCTGCGTATCCGTCAGCCCGCTGGTATGCCAGCTGGCGATGAGTCTTCGCTCCGTATTGATATCGATGCAGGTGGTGAGCGGCTGGATGGTGTATCTGTTGTCAGTGCTGGTTGTGTTGTTTTTCATTTCAATTTACCATTTACGTTAGTGAATTTGTTGAAGTAGAATACATTCAGTTCATTAAGCTTATCCAGGCTCTTGATGGTGTGTGTCAGATGATAACCGAACGTTCCGAATACTTTACGAAAATCCTTTCTCATCTCGTTGATGTCTTCTTTGCTCATGTTATCAATTACCCCATGAAAGCCTCCTTTCTTTTTCTTGCAGTCGTCTTCAAACTCTGGGTGTGTGTTGAGGGGTGGTTCCAGGAGGAGGATGCACACGGCAATGCGCTCGATAGCTTCCGTTGACAGGCAGCAGTTGTCGGGTACGTTCTGGTATTTGTTGAATGCCATGTTGTGTATTCCACTTGTCTCGTGAAAGGCTGATTTCGTAACCTTGTATTTCTCTGTCAACATTCGGATGAATCGGCTGATGTCCAAGGTTTCAGATCTACGGATGTCCCATCTTGTGGCGTAGCCAATGAGATTTTCGGCCTTCTCTGCATCATATTTAATGTAGATGGTAGCCTTGTGTCTTGGTTTGTTTTCTTTCTTCTTTTTCATTTTATTTGTTTTATGCAAAGGCGACCTTGCCTTACGCATTGCAAAAAAATGAAAATTCCGTGACATAGCCAAAGAGATGAATACTTCGTGACTATAGTAGATGAAGTGATAAAAATATTTTTTGCCAGTTAATACTGCGAGATTTAACAGAAATAATTTGGTGGTTTCGGATAATTGGCGTATATTTGCAGTATAGGAGTTAAAACAATTCATTCAATTAATAAATAGTAAGTTATGATGGTATATGTTGCAAATCCACTTTATGATGCCGTGTTCAAATACCTGATGGAGGACGAGCGCATCGCTAAGACCATTCTTTCGGCACTCTTGCAGAAGGAGGTGCTGGAGGTAAAGATGCGCCGCAACGAATACAGCAATATCAATCGCAATGCCATTTCCATGTTCAGAATCGACTTTGCCGCCAAGGTGAAGGAGAAGGATGGTTCACAGAAACTGATTCTTATCGAACTGCAGAAGACATGGCTTGAGACGGAAACTTTACGCTTCCGCCAATATCTCGCCTTGCAATATAACAACAAGGAGAATATGACGAAAGAATCTGACAATAAGTATGCTCTTCCTACTGTTGCCGTGTATCTGTTGGGGCATCGTGTAGGTGAAATCAATGAGCCTGTGGTCTATGCCCAGCATCGCATTTACGACTACGAGGGGAAGGAAGTTGTGCTTGATCAGCCAGATCCGTTTGTGGAGAGTCTGCAGCACGACAGCATTATCGTACAGATTCCTTTGCTAAGAGGCAAGGTGAATAATCACTTGGAGAGAGTGCTGAGTGTCTTCGACCAGACTCTTGCTTACGAGGAGGATAGGAGAGTGTTGAGAGTAGATGAATCGCAGTATGCTGGTGATGGTGAAATGGAATATATTGTTCATAGACTTCAGTCGGCTGCCGCTGATCCTGAAATGCGTTATCAGATGAATGCTGAAGCTGAGTTCTTCAAGGCTTTAGAGGATCGTGATACTGCGATTATGGAGCAGGCAAAACTTATTGAAAAGAAGGATGCCGACCTTCTAGAACAAGAGAAGACCATCAAGCAGAAGGATGCTGACCTTCTTGAGCAAGAGAAGGCCATCAAGCAGAAGGATGCCGACCTTCTTGAGCAAGAGAAGGCCATCAAGCAGAAGGATGCCGACCTGTTTGAGCAGCAGGAGATGCTGAGACGTATGGTAGCAAATCTGACTAAGAATGGTATGGATGATGCTACGGTGATGAAAATGACAGGATTGACAGAAGAGCAGATTAGAAAGTTGAAATAATCCTCAGCCATACACATTCACCTACACCATACACCTATACCCCTATACATTCTCCCATCCACACAAAAAAAGGGGACTGAAATCTCAGAAATGAGATTTCAGTCCCCTTAAAATTTTTATTTAGCTAATGAATAGCAAATGCTTTATCTACAGGAGATTAAGCCTTGCCCTCCATCTGAGCCTTCAACTTAGCAAGAGCATCGATGTCGCCGAGTGAAGTACCAGCAGCTACGTTGTTGATAGCTGGAGTCTCGTTCTTGCGACCACCGTTACCACCACGCTTGTGAGCTGGCTTAGCGATTGGCTCGTCCTTGCCCTCCTCGAATGTACGAGAGTGAGAGAGGATGATACGCTTTGTCTCCTTAACGAACTCGATTACCTTGAAGTCGAGCTCCTCGCCCTTCTTAGCCATTGAGCCGTCCTCCTTGGTGAGGTGCTTTGGAGTAGCGAAGCCTTCGCCACCCTCTGCGAGAGCAACTACAGCACCCTTATCCATCATCTCAACGATGGTACCCTTGTGTACAGAACCTGGAGTGTAGATTGTCTCATACTCATCCCATGGGTTCTTCTCCAACTGCTTGTGGCCGAGGCTCAAGCGGCGGTTCTCCTTGTCGATCTCGAGAACTACTACGTCGAGAGTTGCACCAACTGTAGTGAACTCAGATGGGTGCTTGATCTTCTTGGTCCAAGAGAGGTCAGAGATGTGGATCAGACCGTCAACGCCCTCTGCGAGCTCTACGAAGATACCGAAGTTAGTGAAGTTGCGAACCTTAGCAACGTGCTTGCTGCCTACAGGGAACTTAGTATCGATAGTCTCCCATGGGTCTTCCTTGAGCTGCTTGATACCAAGGCTCATCTTGCGCTCAGCGCGGTCGAGAGTCAGGATAACTGCCTCTACCTCGTCACCTACCTTCATGAAGTCCTGAGCAGAACGCAAGTGCTGGCTCCAAGACATCTCAGATACGTGGATCAAGCCCTCTACACCTGGAGCAATCTCAACGAATGCACCGTAGTCAGCCATAACCACTACCTTACCCTTAACGTGGTCACCTACCTTGAGGTTTGGATCAAGTGCATCCCATGGATGTGGAGTGAGCTGCTTCAAACCGAGAGCGATACGCTTCTTCTCCTCATCGAAGTCGAGGATAACAACGTTGATCTTCTGGTCGAGAGATACAACCTCGTGTGGATCGCTTACGCGGCCCCAAGAGAGGTCTGTGATGTGGATCAAACCGTCAACACCGCCGAGGTCAACGAATACACCGTAAGTAGTGATGTTCTTAACGGTACCCTCGAGGATCTGACCCTTCTCGAGCTTGCCGATGATCTCCTTACGCTGCTGCTCGAGCTCCTGCTCGATGAGAGCCTTGTGAGATACAACGACATTGCGGAACTCCTGGTTGATCTTTACAACCTTGAACTCCATTGTCTTGCCTACGAATACGTCGTAGTCGCGTATAGGGTGAACGTCGATCTGGCTTCCTGGCAAGAAAGCCTCGATACCGAAGACGTCAACGATCATACCGCCCTTAGTGCGGCACTTGATGTAACCCTGGATAACTTCCTCGTTCTCGAGAGCTGCATTAACACGCTCCCAAGACTTGCTGAGGCGAGCCTTCTTGTGAGAGAGTACCAACTGACCCTTTGTGTCCTCCTGGTTCTCTACGTAAACCTCAACCTTGTCGCCTACCTTGAGGTCTGGGTTGTAACGGAACTCAGAAGCTGGAATGATACCATCGCTCTTGTAGCCGATGTTTACGATAACCTCTTTCTTATCAACAGAGATTACGGTACCCTCAACCACCTGGTGCTCAGTTACCTTGTTAAGTGTTTCGTCATAGGCCTTCTCGAGGTCTGTTTTGCTGACGCCTGCGTTTGTGCCATTTTCGAACTCATCCCAATTGAAGTCGTCGAGTGGCTGTACGTTCTTAAAATTTGACATAAAAAATAATTAAAAAATTTAAATTAATAAAGTTTGACTTTATATATTGTTGAAATCGGGCGCAAAATTACTCATTTTCTTTGAGTTACAAGCATTTGTGTTTGTTTTTCTTCGGTTTATTAATGATATTTAACTAAATAGGGCGGTTTGAGGGCATTTTTGCCGCTTTCTACATTATATATTAGAGGGGTGTTTTTTTTGCTTGGGGGAAAGCTTTTGCCCTTACAGGGCGACAGGCTTGCATCCATTAATAACCCAGGGTGGTGCCCTGGGCTAGGAGCTTCTGCCCTTTCAGGGCGTACTGTTTATATTGGAGCATCAGTTCTATCAGGGCATGCTGTTTATATTGGAGCATCAGTTCTATCAGGGCGTGTTGTTTATATTGGAGCATCAGTTCTATCAGGGCGTGCTGGTTATATTGGAGCATCAGTTCTATTAAGGCGTGCTGTCATTCGACTCCGAAAATTTCTGTTGCATGAATTTTGCGTTAAATTCATTAAAAAAAAACACGGAAATGATGGTTATTGCAAATATTTTGTTACCTTTGCCCTTGATTATGAAAATATGAACTAACGATTGAGTAGATATGACACTAGTCATTTTAACCATACTGATCCTGGCCTGCGTGCTCATTGCAACTGAGAACGTGACCAAAGTAAACCGTGCTGCCGTGGCTATCTTCGCCGGAACGGTGGGATGGGTGCTGTATATATGCTTCGGTATGGACTTTGTAACTAGCGAACATTCAGCGGATTATACCCGCTTTCTCAATTTCAGCGACATGGAATCAACCAGTACTTCCGTCAAGTACTTCATCTCCCGACACATCTTCCTCCCACAGGTGGGTAGGGCAGCGGAGATCGTGATGTTCCTGCTCGCTACGATGACGATCGTAGAAATCCTCAACAACAACGGCTGCTTCGACTTCGTGCGCCAGTTGCTTCGCACACGCAGCAGCAAGAAGATGCTTTGGACACTCGCCATCGTTACATTCCTGATTTCCATCAATCTCGATAACCTCACTACCACCGTGATGATGCTCACCATGATGCATGGCATCATCCCGAGCAGAAGACAGAGAATGGTGTATGGAAGCGCCATCCTCGTAGCTGCCAACTGTGGCGGTGCGCTCACCGTGATTGGTAACCCGGAAGGTCTGGTACTCTGGAATTCAGGGGCTGTTACAGCCACCGTTTTCTCCTTTTCATTACTCCTCCCTTGTCTTGCAGCGTGGTTGATTCCAACCCTGCTGATGCAGCGTATGTTGCCCGAAAGAGTTGAGACAGAGTGGATTGTGATGCCTTTCCGTGGCGATGATACCCGCCTGAACAAGTGGCAGAGATTGCTGATGCTCCTCGTGGGAATCGGCGGTCTGTGGTTTATCCCTACCTTCCATAACATCACCAAGCTCAGCCCGTTCCTGGGCGCCCTGTGCGTGCTCAGCGTACTCTGGATCGTGAACGAGATCTTCAATCGCAAGCTCATGAACATGGATGCGATGGTGGAGCGTCGTACCCCTAGAGTGCTGCAATACGGTGTGATTCAGATGATTCTCTTCGTGATGGGAATGATTCTCGCCGTGGGCGTGGTGAAGGAGACAGGTGCCTTCTATGACCTCTCCAGCTGGATGGGAACCAGCGAGGAGCACCCTAATGTATGGCTGCATGGCGTGGCTGCCGGAGTGCTGAGTACGGTACTCGACAACTTTGCCACCGCCATGAACTTCTTCTCATTGCACGATGTGATGGGATTGGGCGACCCTACCTATGCCATGGATTCGGTGTATAATACCAACGGTCTCTACTGGCAGATAATCGCTTACTGCGTAATGGCAGGAGGCAATGTGCTGGGTATCGGTACCATCAGCGGTCTCGCCCTGATGAAGATGGAGCACATGCGCATGGGCTGGTTCTTCCGCAATATCGGATGGAAGGCCCTCGTGGGTGGCGTGGCTGGCCTCGTTATCCTCTGGCTCTCGCACACCCTGATGGGAAGAGCCGTTTACTTAATGATTTAAACAACCATATCTGAAGAAGAATCAGACGAAAGAGATTCTGAAGAAGAAAAAGGGGATGTAACACGCATCCCCGGAACCAACAAGAAAGCATATTTTTTTTATTAATGTATCACTAATATATAATATAATAAGGTATATATAGTTATGGCAAAGATTAAGACTATAGGTATTTTGACTTCTGGAGGTGATGCTCCTGGTATGAACGCAGCGATCCGTGCAGTGACCCGTTCGGCTATCTACAACGGATTCAACGTGAAGGGTATCTATCGTGGTTATGATGGACTGATCAACGATGAGATCAAGCCTTTCACTACTGAGAACGTGAGCGGTATCATCGGTACCGGAGGTACGATGCTGAAGACTGCACGTTCCAAGGAATTCATGACAGTAGAGGGCCGACAGAAGGCTTTCGAGAATATCCAGAAAGAGGAAATCGATGCGCTGGTGGTAATCGGCGGTAACGGTTCGCTCACCGGTGCGATGAACTTCGCTAGAGAGTTTGATGTCTGCTGCATCGGTTTGCCTGGTACCATCGACAACGACCTCTATGGCACAGACAATACCATCGGTTACGATACAACCATGAATACCATCGTGGAGTGTGTGGACCGTATCCGTGATACGGCGCAGAGCCACGAGCGTATCTTCTTCATTGAGGTGATGGGCCGTGATGCCGGATTCCTGGCACAGAACTCAGCCATCGCCAGCGGTGCAGAGGCTGCCATCATCCCGGAGGATTCTACCGATGTTGACCAGTTGGCTCAGTTCATGGAGCGCGGTATCCGCAAGTCTAAGAAGAGCTGTATCGTCATCGTGTCTGAGAGTCCTAAATGCGGTGCGCTCTACTATGCCGACCGTGTACGCAAGGAGTTCCCTGAGTTCGACGTGCGTGTATCTATCCTCGGTCACCTGCAGCGTGGTGGTCGCCCATCAGCCCGCGACCGTATCCTCGCCAGCCGTACCGGTTGCGGTGCCATCGAGGCTATCATGCAGGGTCAGCGCAATGTGATGATCGGTGTGCGCAACAATGAGGTGGTTTACGTACCGCTTTCTGAGGCCATTCGTTCAGACAAGCCATTCGACCGCAAGCTGATCAAGGTATTGGATGAGCTGAGCATCTAATCAGCTTCTCCTTGCATCGCATTTCGATATTCAATGCTGCTATCGGCATTACTTATAGGAAATGAATGAAAAGTAAAAATGGTTTAAACGGAACTAAAAAAGTTTTAAAACGGAGCAAAATACAAATAAAACTTCCGAAAAATTTGCGGCTTCCGTAAATTGTTGTTACTTTTGCAGGCGTATAACGAAATTCGTGATTCGGGCTTCAATTCCCGACATCACGAACCTCGAATACCAAAAGAACGAAATATAAATATTAAAAAATAAATTTTTAAACTAATAAGCTTATGTCACAAGTAAGTGGACGCATCTCGCAGATTATCGGTCCGGTTATCGACGTGTATTTCGATACCAAGGGCGAGAACCCTGAGAAGGTGCTTCCTAAAATTCACGAAGCTCTGAAGGTGAAACGCCCAGACGGACGCGACCTGGTCATCGAGGTGCAGCAGCACATCGGTGAGGATACAGTTCGCTGTGTCGCCATGGACAATACCGACGGCTTGCAGCGTGGCTTGGAAGTTGCCGTAACAGGCAACCCAATCATGATGCCCGCCGGAGAGCAGATCAAGGGCCGTATGATGAATGTAATCGGACAGCCTATTGATGGTATGAACGAATTGGACATGAAGGGTGCTTATCCTATCCACCGCGAGGCTCCGAAATTCGACGAGCTCTCTACGCACAAGGAGATGCTTGCCACCGGTATCAAGGTGATCGACCTGCTCGAGCCTTACATGAAGGGTGGTAAGATTGGTCTCTTCGGCGGTGCCGGTGTAGGTAAGACGGTGCTCATCATGGAGTTGATCAACAACATTGCCAAGGGACACAACGGCTACTCTGTATTCGCTGGTGTGGGTGAGCGTACTCGTGAGGGTAACGACTTGATTCGAGACATGCTCGAGTCTGGCGTTATCAAGTATGGCGAGAAGTTCCGTAAAGCCATGGAAGAGGGTAAATGGGACCTCTCACTCGTTGACCCTGAGGAACTTGCCAAGAGTCAGGCTACCCTGGTGTATGGTCAGATGAACGAGCCACCTGGGGCACGTGCTTCAGTAGCGCTTTCTGGTTTGACCGTAGCCGAGGAGTTCCGTGACCACGGAGGCAAGAACGGTGAGGCAGCGGATATCATGTTCTTCATCGATAACATTTTCCGTTTCACCCAGGCTGGTTCTGAGGTGTCTGCGCTGCTGGGTCGTATGCCATCAGCCGTAGGTTATCAGCCAACGCTGGCTTCTGAGATGGGTGCCATGCAGGAGCGAATCACTTCTACCAAGAATGGTTCCATCACCTCTGTACAGGCCGTTTATGTGCCTGCCGATGACTTGACCGACCCTGCTCCAGCCACCACCTTTACTCACCTGGATGCTACCACAGAGCTTTCCCGTAAGATTGCATCTCTCGGTATCTATCCTGCCGTAGACCCGCTGGGTTCTACCTCTCGTATCCTCGACCCGCTGATTGTGGGCAAGGCGCACTACGATTGTGCACAGCGAGTAAAGCAGTTGTTGCAGCGTTACAACGAGTTGCAGGATATCATTGCTATCCTCGGTATGGATGAGCTCTCTGATGAGGATAAGTTGACCGTGAACCGTGCACGCCGTGTACAGCGTTTCCTGAGTCAGCCATTCACCGTAGCAGAGCAGTTCACCGGTCTGAAGGGTGTGATGGTACCTATCGAAGAGACTATCAAGGGCTTCAACGCCATCCTCGACGGCGAGGTGGATGACCTGCCAGAGCAGGCATTCCTCAACGTAGGTACTATCGAGGATGCGAAGGAGAAGGCTAAGCAGTTGCTCGCAGCAGCACAGGCGTAATCTTTAAATCCACGGCTTATGTTACAGCTAAAGATAGTATCTCCTGAGAAAGTAGTCTTCCAGGGTGAGGTAGAGAGCGTATTGGTTCCGGGAACCCTCGGCTCGTTCGAGATTCTCAAAGATCACGCGCCTATCATCTCTTCGCTCGAAGTGGGCAAGGTGGAATACACTACCAAGGAAGGCAAGCAGGTAATGAACATCAAGGGCGGATTCGTGGAATGTAAGAAAAACGAAGTAAGCCTTTGTGTAGAAGTTTAGATAAGTGATTAATTTTTAGTGATTAATTATTAGATAATGGAAAAAGACGAAAAGTTGCGCTTGCAGACTATCAGACAGGCGAGTATCAGGTATAAGCAGATTTCTTTGTGGCTTACAGCAGCAGTGGCTCTTGCCGTGCTCTTTGCCTGCAGATTATCTGCTCAATGCGATGATATAATAGCCCAGGTTGTTAACCCGCTGGTAGTGAGTGCGATATTCTCACTCGTTGCAAGTACTGCTTATGGTGAAGCATGGAAGGCTGTTGCAAAGTCATCGCCAGCCAATCTCGCCAAGTTCTACATGGCGGCGCTGGTCATCAAGATGATAGCCGGTACATTGGTATTCCTCATCTATGTGCTGGTATGCGACAGGCAGAACATCCTGGGATTCACCGTCATCTTCGCCCTGTTCTATGTCATGCTTCTCGTGTTCGACTGCATCTACTTCGCTCGGGTAGAGAAAAAGAACCGTCTTTCATAAGCGGTTCTGAAACAAATAATTAATAAACAAAAGTAAGAATTAAAGAATATGAAACATCTCAAGCAATTCCTCTTGATGGCGATGCTGCTCTTCACGCTGGCACCTCTGCAGGTATCGGCTAAGGAGAACATCGATGTGAAAGAGATATTGTGGGGTCATATCAAGGATTCTTATGAATGGCATATCACAAAGGTGGGAGATCATCCCGTAGTGATTCATCTGCCAATCATCGTTAACACCACTTCGGGCTGGCACGTGTTCTGCAGCAGCGAATTCTCGGAAGAGAAGGATGCCAATGGAGACCGTCCAGGACCTTTCAACCTGGTGATCAAGAACGCTGATGCGCAGGCGAATCCCAACAAGATAGTAGAGAAGGTGGGAGGCCAGGAGGTTCGTCCGCTTGACATCTCCATCACGAAGACCGTTTGCGTGCTCTTCATCGATGCTATCATCCTGTTGCTCTGTGTCCTGATACCAGCCCGCTGGTGCAGGAAGCACAAGGTGGATGATCCTGCACCAAAGGGATTTGTGGGACTGATGCACATGTTCATCATGTCGGTATATACCGATGTAATTGAGGCTACGCTCGGTAAGGAGGCGCCAAAGTACGCACCATGGTTGCTTACTTGCTTCTTCTTTATCTTCGTGGCGAATATCATGGGTATCGTACCATTTCCTCCAGGTGGTGGTAACCTGACGGGTAATATCGCCTGCACCGTATTCTTCGGTGTAACGACATTCCTGATCACCAACTTCACCGGTACCAAGGAATACTGGAAGGATATCTTCTGGCCAGAGGTGCCAACCTGGTTGAAGGTCCCTGTGCCACTGATGCCATTCATCGAGCTCTTCGGAATCTTTACGAAACCGCTGGCTCTGATTATCCGACTCTTCGCCAACATGATGGCGGGTCACGCCATCGCACTTTCGTTTGTGGCTATCATTTTCATCATGTTCAACATCAGTGAGAATGCTATCGCCAACTATGTGGCAGGTACGGGTATGACAATAGTAAGTGTTGCGATGAGCGCCTTTATGATGCTCCTCGAAGTATTGGTAAGCTACATTCAGGCATTGGTATTCACCATGCTGAGTGCAGTATTCATCTCGCTGGCTCATGTAAAGTCTCATGAGGCTGAGCCAGAGGTAGTGAAGTAGTTTATAGTTTATAGCTTATAGATTACGGATCTAATTTCATTCAGATAATAAACAAAGAAAATATTAACAACTTAAATTATTAAGATTATGTTATCACTTTTATTAGCAGCAGAGATTGCAAAGTTGGGTGCCGCAGTAGGTGCAGGTTTGGCCGCTATTGGCGCAGGTATTGGTATTGGTCGTATTGGTGGTCAGGCTATGGACGCTATGGCTCGTCAGCCAGAGAAGATGGGCGATCTCCGTTCTTCTATGATTATCGCAGCTGCGTTGGTTGAGGGTGTTGCGTTCTTCGCTGTCATCATCGCCATCCTGGCAATCGTTATGTAATCATCTCATCTGTCACTATCATCTGCCCCAAAGGAAGCCTCAGGCATCAGCCTGATGTCTTTCCGGGGCATGATAGAGATGATTATAGAGTTAGTTAAAATAAAACGTTTAAGTAAAACTTTAACCAGTATATATGGATTTATTAATTCCTGATAGCGGTTTGCTCTTCTGGATGACGCTGGTCTTCATCATCGTCTTTGTCATCCTTGCCAAGTTTGGCTTCCCAGCCATCATTGGCATGGTGATAGCGCGCAAGGCTTTCATCGATGAAAGTCTGAAGAAGGCTCATGAAGCCAACGAGAAGCTTGCCAATATCCAAAAAGAAGGTGAATCCATCTTGCAGGAAGCTCGCGAGAAGCAGGCTGCCATCCTCAAGGAGGCTGCCGATACCCGCGATGCCATCGTAGAGAAAGCACAGGATAAAGCACGCGAAGAAGGCGCACGTCTCCTCTCTGATGCCAAGAAGCAGATTGAGACCGAGAAGCAGAACGCCATTCGTGAAATCCGCGGCCAGGTAGCCGAACTCTCTGTACAGATTGCAGAAAAAGTGCTCAAGGCTAAGCTCTCTGACGACAAGGCACAGATGGATATGATAAATCGACTGCTGGACGAGGTTTCTTCTGACAACAAATAGTAAAGCTTATGGATATAGGTGTAATATCGGTGCGTTATGCCCGTGCCCTCATCAAGGCTGCACTCGGCATGAAGCTCGAAGATCAGGTCTACCAGGAGATGCAGACGCTCTTTAAGAGCTACATCGACGTGCCTGAACTGAGATTTACGATAGACAACCCTATGCTTTCCAAAGACAAGAAAGAGGCACTTCTCATCACAGCCCTGGGCAAGAAGCCTACGGAACTGAGCAAGAAGTTTATCGCTCTCGTCTTGAAAGAGGATAGGGAGAGCACCCTGCAATTCATGGCTGCTTCGTATATCACTCTTTACAGGAAACAGAAGAACATCATCCGCGGTAAGCTGATCACCGCCACTGCCGTTGACGCCTCTACGGAGGACAAGATGCGCAAGATGGTGGAGCAGAGAACG
>OBII01000578.1_pt1 | contig 14322 bp, 11 predicted proteins | sample 2433771 | NCBI WGS metagenome assembly OBII01 (sample SAMEA2452127, study PRJEB22498) | human gut metagenome | biome: human feces; feature: human gut; material: feces | place: Australia | collected 2012
ACGGACAAGGTATACTGCGTGGAGGATCCGGGCTATAAGAAAATCAGCCAGATATACGAGTGCAACAATGCAAAATGTCTGCCGGTGCAGATGGATGAGCAGGGCATCAGCGTGGAGCTTATAAAGAAAGCGAACGCGCAGATAGCACATATCAGCCCGACACACCATTTCCCGACAGGAATCACGATGCCTGTGAACCGCCGCTATGAGCTTTTGGCATGGGCCAACGAGAGCAGCGACAGATACATCATAGAGGATGATTACGACAGTGAGTTTCGCATGAACGGACACCCGATACCGCCCATCCTCTCGATAGATGCGTGTGAAAAGGTCATCTATATAAATACATTTTCAAAATCTCTCACATCCACCATCCGAATCAGCTACATGGTGCTGCCGGAGCATCTGGCAAATGAGTTTTACAGGAGGCTTTCATTTTATTCATGTACGGTATCCACCTTCGAGCAGTACACGCTGGCACGATTTATCAGCGAGGGCTATTTTGAAAAGCACATAAACAGGATGAGACTGCACTACGGCAGAAAGCGCCAGAGCGTGCTTTCGTTCATAAAAGGCTGCTTCACTGAAAAGGAATGCAGGGTAATAGAAAATGACTCCGGACTGCATTTTATCATACAGTTTGACACGAACCTTCCGGACAAAACAGTTGAAGAGCTGCTATTGAAAAAAGGGATAAAGCTTCAGGCGATTACCCACTTCAACCTGAGTAAGCCAAAGGAGGACAGGCATCAGTTTATAATCAATTACTCAAATATTGATGCAGACAGGATAATGGACAAGCTTTTAATTATTAAAGATACAATACTTTAACCAGACAGTACTTTAATAAAGCTGACTATAAAGTATATAAATAGTGTATACAAATAATAAATACAAACAGTGCGAATAATTTATGTGTGTAAAAATTTGACATAGATTTTACATACATCTGATAGAGCATTTTACAAAGCATCCATATAATGTATTCTCGAAGACAAGAAATTTATTACATGTTGCAGGAGATACAAATGGAGAAAAAAATCAAAATTCAGGTTCGCGACCTGAATCTGTATTATGGCCAGAATCATGCACTGCATGGTGTCAATATGGACATAAAAGAAAACAGCGTGACAGCGCTGATCGGACCGTCAGGATGTGGTAAGTCTACATTTTTAAAGTGTATCAACAGAATGAATGATCTGGTTGACAACGTCAGAATCGAGGGAAGCATAGAGATAGATGGTGAGAATATATATGCACCATCAGTCGATACAACCGTACTTCGCAAAAAGGTCGGTATGGTTTTCCAGCAGCCAAATCCGTTCCCTATGAGCATATATGACAATATCGCATATGGCCCGAGAGTGCATGGCATCAAGGATAAAAAGATACTCGACCAGATAGTTGAGGAAAGCCTTCAGGGTGCTGCGATATTCAATGAAGTTAAAGATAGATTAAAGAAATCTGCTATGGGACTTTCGGGTGGACAGCAGCAGAGACTGTGTATTGCGAGAGCGCTTGCCGTACAGCCGGAGGTGCTTTTGATGGATGAGCCAACATCAGCGCTTGACCCTATCTCTACTTCAAAGATAGAGGAGCTCATGGAGGATTTAAAGAAAAAGTACACAGTTGTAGTTGTAACACATAACATGCAGCAGGCAGTGCGTGTGTCAGACGATACAGCCTTCTTCCTTGTGGGAGATATGGTTGAGTTTGGTGACACAAAGACAATTTTCTCATATCCACAGGACAAGAGAACAGAGGATTACATCACAGGGAGGTTTGGTTAATGAGATCGAAATTCGACGAGCAGCTTAAGAAGCTGAATGAAGAAATGATGCACATGGGAAGCATGATTGAGGAGTCAATCCAGAAAGCAATCGAGGCATTTATACATCAGGATTCCGATAGCGCCAAAGCTATCATGGAGGGCGATTCGGAGATAGACAGAGAGCAGAAAAAGATAGAGAGCCTGTGCTTTAATCTGCTCATGCAGCAGCAGCCTGTAGCAAGAGACCTTAGAACAATTTCTGCAGCGATGAAGATGGTTACTGATATGGAGCGTATAGGAGACCACGCAGCCGATATCAGCGAGATGACCATTTTGATGAGCAGTGACAAGCCATACAGGGTCAGTATAGAGCATGTCAAGAGCATGGCTTCAGAGACAATGCTTATGCTTATCAGAGCAATCGAGGCATATGTTGAGAAGAACAATGACAAGGCTCACATAGTGATGAAGCAGGATGATGTGGTTGATGATCTTTTTGATAAGGTAAAGACTGAGCTTATTGATTTCATCAGGGAGCATCCGGAGGATGGTGAGCAGGCGGAGGATCTTCTCATGGTTGCAAAATACTTTGAGCGTATCGGAGACCATGCGACAAATATTGCTGAGTGGGTTGAGTTTGCACTCGATGACAAGGTTCGCAAATCATGATTTAATCTTTATACTGAAAAATTAAATCATAGTTATATACATACAAAATTGATACAGACGATGGATTTTACATAAATTTTACATAAAACCATCGTCTGTTTTACATTAGTAATGTATAATCGAAAGTAAAAAGCAGGTAAAAATTTTACATAAGATTTTTTGAAATGGAGAAAGCTATGGCACTTATTTATATTGTAGAGGACGACGAGAGCATACGTGAAATAGAGAGTATTGCTCTGAAAAACAGTAATTACATAGTCAGTGCATTTGAAAACGCAAAGGAATTTTACAAGAAGCTGGATGAACTCGTACCGGACCTCATACTGCTTGATGTGATGCTTCCGGATGAGAGTGGCTACGATATCGTGAGAAAGCTCAGAAAACGTCCGGCCACACAGGATATTCCTATTATAATGGTCACAGCCAAGACCACAGAGATGGATATGATAAAAGGGTTTGACGGAGGCGCAGATGATTACATCAAAAAGCCTTTCTCAATCATGGAGCTTATCACAAGAGTAAAGGCACTGCTCAGGAGAACAGCGAAGGAGGAGCCGAAGCTTTTAAAGCTGGATGATCTGGTGATCGACCATGAGCGCCATGTGGTTACAGTGAACAATGAGCCGGTTGACCTTACATACAAGGAGTACGAGCTTTTAAGGCTTCTGATGGGCAGTCAGGGCATAGTCATGACCAGGGAGGTCATCATGAGAAGCGTCTGGGATACTGACTTTGAGGGCGAGACACGTACAGTGGACATGCACATAAAGACACTCCGCCACAAGCTGGGTGACTATGGCAGCAGGATAAAGACAGTCAGAAATGTGGGCTATGTTATAGAATAATAGCTGTTATAATGATTTCTAATATACATAAGCGGAGCGTACAGCATGAAAAAGAAGATTAATTACTATCTGGTAGCAACAGCACTTTTTGTAGCAATTGCCACTATGGTTTCCATGACAGTAATCAACTATTACCTCTTTCAGAAGCAGGTAAAGGAAGACTTACAGGTCATGGCAGAGACAATAGAAAGCACCGGAATACTAAAACAGGATATAAATGAAATACCGCAGATAGACGTGGAGGGTATTCGTGTCACCTGGATTGACAAGGATGGCACAGTGCTGTATGACAATCAAAATGATGTGACAAGCCTTGGAAACCATGGTGACAGACCGGAAGTTGAATCTGCATTTGATAAAGGCGAGGGAGACAGCGTGAGAACCTCAGCCACCATGAACAGCAATACCTTCTATCACGCCATAAGGCTCGACGATGGAACGGTACTGCGTGTCTCTATTGCGGCGAGAAGTATCTGGAACATGTTTGCAAGCAATATACCGGCCATGCTTATAGTGACGGTTATCATAGCTGGAATATGTGTGGTTCTCGCAAAGAGCCTGACCAGAAAGCTCATGAAGCCAATCGAGACACTCGCAGGCAACCTTGAGCAGGCCTCTGTCATCCAGAAAAAGACAGAGTACAAGGAGCTTGTTCCTTTCATGAACGCGATAAGGATACAGCATGAGGGAGTGCTCGCCGCGGCAAAGAGCAGACAGGATTTTACAGCCAATGTGTCACACGAGCTAAAGACTCCGCTCACAGCCATCTCCGGCTACGCAGAGCTCATAGAAAACGGTATGGTCGAAAAGGAGCAGCAGATTCATTTTGCAACTGAAATCAGAAGAAATGCACAGCGCCTGCTTTCCTTAATCAATGATATCATAAAGCTCTCTGAGCTTGATTCCAGTGAGGCACAGCAGGGTTTTGAACAGCTTGATCTGTACGGTCTGGTCAAGGACTGCATGGAAAATCTACAGGTGAACGCCGAGCAGAGAAAAGTAGCACTCAATTTTGACGGCACTGACTGTATGGTACGAGGCAACAGGCAGCTTCTCACGGAGCTCGTTGAGAATCTCTGCCAGAATGCTATCCGCTACAATAATGAGGGCGGCACCGTAAATGTGACGGTACACAAGCTCGGTGGCAAGACCGTTCTCACGGTCGAGGACAACGGTATAGGCATCCCAAAGGATCAGCAGGAGCGCGTCTTTGAGCGCTTCTACAGAGTGGACAAGAGCCGCTCGAAGGAGACCGGCGGCACAGGCCTTGGGCTTGCGATAGTAAAGCATATAGTGGAGCTGCATGATGCAGGGCTTACGCTCGACAGCGAGGTGGGGCGTGGCACAACAATAAAGGTGGAGTTTTAGCTCCGCCTTTTTGCGTCCGTAGTAATAAGAGAACCGGGCACACAAGCTCTTGCAAAATCGAGGCGCAGTGTTTATAATAATTTGTTAGCAGCGAAAACAAGGCAAGACCAGGAGGAACAGCCATGTATCAGGAAATATCAAAATTACTTATGTACGGAGATTTATCTCAGGATGAGATACTTTATAAATTGGGCCAGCTCTTTGAGCAGTTTGAGGTGGGCGAGTACAACAAGACAGAGCTTGTGCGCGACATCAATACACAGGTCAAGAGAATCTTAAAGGTAGCGACAGACTATGGTTTTGATGACAATCTGTGGCACAACTATCTCACTTTCTTCCTTATGATGAGTGAGAATCCGTTTTCCATCACCTGTGAGAAGGTCGGAGCCAGTGATGGCAGCGTAAACGGGCTTGTGGCAAACGATTTCAGGATTTTTAAGAAGCTTTTCGATTATGATTTCAAGCCAATCGAGTCAGCACTCGGAATAGACTGCTTCACACAGATCAGCAATTATAAGGCCATTGTGAAAAAGGACCTTATGTACAATCACAATGTCAGCGAGAAGGTAAGGGCGCTGAGCAAGAAGCTTGAGGCAGCTAAGGACGAGCAGGAGTTCTTTGATGTGGTAACAGGCTTTTACAAGGCATACGGAGTCGGCATGTTTGGGCTCAACAAGGCATTCAGGATTGAGGAGCATCTGGACGGGGGCTTCTCCTTCATGCCAATCAACAATATGGATGCGGTCATGCTCGATGACCTGATCGGTTATGAAATCCAGAAGAAAAAGCTCACAGACAATACAGAAGCGTTTGTACAGGGCAAAAAGGCCAACAATGTGCTGCTTTTCGGAGACAGCGGAACCGGAAAATCAACAAGCATCAAGGCTATTGTCAATCAGTATTATGATGACGGACTGCGTATGATTGAGATATACAAGCATCAGTTTAAATATCTGTCAAAAATTATCGCAGCAATCAAAAACAGAAACTACAGATTTATCATATATATGGATGACCTCTCATTCGAGGAGCATGAGATTGAGTACAAGTTCCTAAAGGCAGTTATCGAGGGTGGCGTGGAGACAAAGCCTGACAACATACTGATTTACGCAACCTCTAACCGCCGTCACCTGATTAAGGAGACATGGAATGACCGTAATGACCAGGACAACAGCAATGACAAGCATCACTCAGATACAGTTGAGGAGAAGCTGTCACTTGTAAACCGTTTTGGTGTGACAATCAGCTACTCAAAGCCATCGCAGAAGGAGTTCTTCAATATCGTAACAGAGCTTGCGAGAAAGAGCGGCTGCACACTTTCAGACGAGGAGCTGTGCAGGGAGGCAAACAAGTGGGAGCTCAGCCATGGTGGTATTTCGGGACGTACTGCAACACAGTTTGTCAACTACATTATGGCTAACAATTAAGCAGCAGGCATAAGCATGAAAGGATAGTATATGCTCTACCAGATAAGTAATGGCGCTGTCGCATTTGGCGACGACGTCATTTTGCATAGTATAGATTTTGAAATCAGAAACACAGAAAAGATAGCGATAGTCGGCAGAAACGGCTGTGGCAAGACAACACTTTTAAAGCTCATTTCAGGCGAGGTTGAGATGGAAAAGCTCGACAGCGATGAGAGTGCATTTATTGCAAAGGCAGGAAACCCGGAGATAGGGTATCTGAAGCAGATTGCGTTTGATGATCCTGATGTGACACTCGAGCAGGAGGTGCGCAAATGCTTCGTGAAAATGGACGAGCGAAAGGCAGAGCTTGCGCATGATTATTCCGATGAAAAGGTAGCCAGATATACCGCGATGGAGGAGGCCTTCAAGGATGATGGCGGCTACTATTATGAGAAGGAATATGAGGTCATGATCCGCAAGTTCGGCTTCTCAGATGATGAGCGCAAAAAGCCAATCCGTGACTTTTCCGGAGGGCAGCAGACCAAGATAGCATTCATAAAGCTGCTTTTGTCAAAGCCAGACATACTGCTTTTGGACGAGCCGACCACCCACCTCGATGTCACGACGATTGAGTGGCTTGAGGGCTATCTGAAGTCGTACCCGAAGGCAGTGGTTGTCGTATCCCATGACCGTATGTTTCTCGACAATGTGGTAGATGTGGTATACGAGATAGAGTACGGCACAGCAAGGCGCTATCCGGGCAATTATACCAATTTTATCGCCCGCAAAAAGGAAAACTACGACAAGCAGATGAAGGATCACATCGCCCAGCAGAAGGAGATAGAGCGTTTGCAGCGTATGGTTACGCGATTCAAGGGCAAGCCGACCAAGACATCCATGGCGCAGTCAAAGCAGAAGGCTATCGACCGCATGGTGATTATCGAGGCACCGGACAAGTACGACAACAAGACCTTCCATGCCAATTTCCAACCCGAAAAGGAGACCGGAAACGATGTGCTTTATACATCAGAGCTTGCAATCGGCTATGACCATCCGCTCTCCGTAGTGTCGCTTGATTTGAAAAGAGGCGAAAAGCTTGGCATACTCGGCGGAAACGGACTTGGAAAATCGACATTTTTAAAGACTATCGTGGGTAAGATCCCTGCACTTTCAGGCGAGTACCGCTTTGGAACCAACGTGCAGATAGGATATTTCGACCAGCAGATGGCCATGTATACAAGCAACAAGACTGTGCTCGATGATTTTTGGGATGAGTATCCGAATCTCACGGAAACCGAGGCCAGAAATGCACTCGGAGCCTTCCTTTTTTCAGGGGAGGACGTGTTCAAGAACGTAAATATGCTCTCCGGAGGAGAAAAGGTCAGATTGGCGCTTTGTAAGATTTTAAAGACCAGACCGAACGTGCTCGTGCTCGATGAGCCAACTAACCATATGGATATCGTAGGCAAGGAAACGCTAGAGAGCATGCTTAAGGACTACAAGGGCACACTGATTTTTGTATCACACGACAGATATTTTGTGAAAAAGGTAGCCACACAGCTGCTTGTGTTCGAGGATGGCACGACCAATCTCTATCAGTTTGGCTATGAGCAGTATCAGGAAAAGCTCGATCGTGAGGCTGAGGAAAGCAAAAATGTATACAGAGGCAATGCAATATTTGGCGGCGCGATAAGCCAGAACGGCAGCAGTCAGACAGGCAGTGATGTAAAACGGAGCACGTCACAAACCGGTGCAGCAGGTAATGTGGGCGAAAGCACCAATGCAAATAGCGCAGCCCAGGCAGGCGGCATGGCTGTCTCATCAACCGGCAAAGCATACTACAACCCGGGCAAGGAACGCTCAAAGATACAAAAAAAGGTCAAAAAGGTCGAGGAGGACTTGGCGGTCAAGGAAGCAAAGCTCGATGAGCTCAAGGCTGAGCTCATGAAGCCGGAGTATCAGTCAAGCTACTCAAAGCTCACGGAAATCCAAAACGAGATAGACGCTCTCGAGGAAGAAATCCTTATAGATATGGAGGCGTGGGAGGAGCTTTCCTCTCAGCTTGAGGCACTGGGATAGGTTAGATGCGCTGTGGTAGCTTAGAAACGTTGTGATAGCTTAGATGTGCTGTTGTAGTTGAGAAATGTTGCGATAGTGTATAAAAAATCACTCGACTTGATGTTTTTTATTCTAATGAAATCCCTAATCATAGCGAAATCAAGCGATTTCGCGAAAAACCGTAAATAAACCCTTGATTATTTATATAAATTGCATAAAAATGATTGATGAAAACGAAATTTATGGTATAATATTTACATGATACAGACAACGTATCAAATAAACGATAAAGGGGTTGGACATCATGAGAATAACAATTTCAGGAAAAAACATCGAATTAACAGAGGGGCTTAAGCAGGCAGTAGAGGAGAAGCTGTCAAAGCTGGAGAAGTTTTTTAAACCGGACACAGACGTATACGTTACACTCAGCGTAGAAAAGGATAGACAGAAAATCGAGGTTACTATCCCGGCAAAGGGACATGTTATCCGTTCAGAGCAGGTCAGCAATGATATGTACGTATCAATTGACCTCGTAGAGGAAGTAATCGAGAGACAGCTTCGCAAATACAGAACCAAGATTTCCGCAAAGAAGTATGCACCGGCGATATTCCAGGATGATTTCGTGGAGGCAGACGATGCAGAGGACGAGGAAATCAAGATTGTCCGTACAAAGAGATTTGGTATGAAACCTATGTATCCTGAGGATGCATGCATCCAGATGGAGCTTTCAGGCCACGATTTCTTCGTATTCAGAAATGCAGAGAATGACGAAGTAAATGTAGTCTACAAGAGAAAAGGACATACATACGGACTTATCGAACCGGAATGTTAGACTCTTGTTTTTCATCATAATTTAACCTTTCTTTCATCGAAAACCGGCAGCCGTTGGCTGCCGGTTTTTATGTCTGTTTAACCTCATTTGGTCTTGGATATGCGATTGGTTCCAATGGCAGTAAGACCACAAAAAAATAACCGCCCCAGCCTGGAAACTGAACGGTTATTTTAACTAAGTAAATGATCAGGCGAACCGTTGTTATAGGTAGCACCTTTTTGTTATCTATATTTTAACATTCATTTCTAATCATGTCAAAATCATTTTCAAATAAATTTTGTATTAAATTTAAAAAAAATGAAATAATTAGAACAAAAACCTCAAAATATAGTACAAATTTATCATTACAAAAATTCTGATATAAAAAGAGCAATATTAAACAAAAACCAACTAAATTAAACCTAAAACCATGTCGTATTTTGTCGAAAACTGCTAATCACCTATCAAAATTAAAAATTCTAATAGAAATCTTCAAAATACAAGCGCGTAACGCGCCTAGAATATTGATATATTATATGGAAAAATGAATCCACCAACAAAAACAAAGAGGGAAATTTCGCAAAGACGACAAAATTTCAAAAGAAAGACAAAAAAAGAAGTTCTACGAAAAATAAAGTCGATGGAGGGATGAAATATTTGGGAAGAATTTATTATGAACAGAAAGGACTTATTAACCTCGATGATATCGTAGATATATTTATTGAGGTGGGAAATATACACAATTACCTGGAAAATGCAGCCTTGCGGATTTTGCTTTTTGGCAATCCTGAGCTGAATTTTTATCAGTGCCGATTATTAGTATTGAAGTACGGAGAATCACTTTCACAGGATGATTTGCACGGGCGGATGGTATTTATGAGAATGATACAGCTGCTGGAAGCTAACACAGTTTAAAATAAAATGAGAATTTCTTTTTTGACCGGGCAACCGGTCTTTCTTTTTTACACAAATGGTGTTATAATTTTGAAGAAATTATGTTGATTACTCATAGCTTTAAAAAAGAGGCATTGCATTGTGTTTAATTAAACCAAAGCATGATAATTCAATCAAAGAAAAGAGGACAAAAATGAACATCGTAGTACTTGCCGGAGGGCTCAGCACAGAGAGAGATGTTTCCTTCAAGACAGGAAGCATGGTAGCTAAGGCACTCAAAGAGAACGGCCACAAAGTTATATTATTGGATGTATTTATGGGATATAGTGACAGGGAGGAGGACCTGACAGGTATATTTGACCGCGCGGACGAGATAAGCGTGCAGGTCAGTGATATTCCGACAGAGGCACCTGACCTCGCAAAGGTAAAGGCTTCCAGAAAGGACCAGTCACCTTGCTTCTTCGGACCAAATGTCATCAAAATGTGTCAGATGGCTGACATTGTTTTCATGGCTCTCCACGGAGAAAACGGAGAGAACGGAAAGATACAGGCAGCATTTGACCTCTTCGGTGTCAAATATACAGGCAGCGATTATTTAAGCTCAGCCATCGCCATGAACAAGGAGACATCAAAGCAGTTCTTCCTTGCAAACGGTATACCTACTCCAAAGGGTATTTCCATGACAAGAGCGACCAGACAGGACGATATCACAAAGCTTGATCTGACACTTCCATGCGTGGTAAAGCCATGCTGCGGTGGCTCAAGCATCGGTGTCACTATCGTTAAGGATGCGGCAGAATTCAAGGCGGCACTTGACGATGCCTTCAAGTGGGAAAATGAGCTGGTTATCGAGGAATTTGTACAGGGCAGGGAGTTCTCTGTCGGCGTTATCGAGGGCAAGGCTCTTCCTATTATAGAGATTGCACCGAAGGAGGGCTTCTACGATTATAAGAACAAATACAAGGCGGGCAGTACAGTAGAGACATGTCCGGCCGAGCTTCCTGAGCAGGTGACAAAGGATATGCAGCACTATGCAGAGGAGGTTGCGCGTGTTATCGGGCTTGACACATATTCACGCTCAGACTTTTTGCTCAATGACAAAAATGAGATGTTCTGCCTCGAGGCAAACACACTGCCTGGCATGACTCCGACCAGTCTTCTGCCACAGGAGGCAGCGGTTATCGGTATGAGCTTTAATCAGCTCTGTGAGCATCTGATTGACATATCTTTGAAAAAATATGAGGTGTAGCATGTCTGATAAGTACATGAAGAATCTTACATTTGCAAATATCGCTAAGGCCTGTGAGGGCACATACATAGGCGATGAGACACTGCTTGATACGACAATCACCGGCGCCGTCATAGACAGCAGACAGGTGAAGGAGGGCTATCTTTTTATCCCGATAAAGGGAGAAAGGGTGGACGGACACAAATTCATTCCGACTGTGTTTGAGCAGGGGGCGGCAATTGTGCTCTCTGAGCATGAGCTTACGGATCCGGCGGGCCCATATGTGCTTGTTGAATCAACCACCGATGCCATGAAAAAGCTCGCGGCATTTTACAGAAAAAGCCTTGATATCAAGGTGGTGGGTATCACCGGAAGTGTCGGCAAGACCAGCACCAAGGAGATGATATCATCAGTCCTTGAGCAGAAATACAGCGTTCACAAGACAGCAGGCAATTTCAACAATGAGATAGGCCTGCCACTCACCATTTTCGGAATCAGGGAAAACCATCAGGTAGCGGTGCTTGAGATGGGCATATCTGACTTTGGCGAGATGCACAGACTTTCTACCATGTCATGTCCGGATGTCATGGTCATCACCAATATCGGCTACTGCCATCTGGAGTTTTTGGGCGACAGGGATGGTGTGCTTAAAGCAAAGACAGAGTGCTTTGAGCATATGATGCCGGATGCGGTCGCAGTGCTGAATGCAGATGACGACAAGCTGGCCACAGTGCAGACGGTAAATGGAAAGCCTGCCATATACTATGGCAAGGAATCAGCATCAGGCGTTCATAAATCAGTATATACCACAAATATTGAAAACCTGGGCTTTGACGGCATGAAGGCTCATTTTGTCACTCCGGAGGGTGAGTTTGATGCACAAATCCACATCCCGGGTGAGCACAATGTATACAATGCCATGGCGGCAGCAGCTGTCGGATTGCAGCTTGGTCTCACAATAGCTGAGATAAAGGCAGGAATCGAGAAAGCAGAGACAATCGCAGGGCGTACCAATTTCATCAAAACACACGGCATGACAGTGATAGATGACTGCTACAATGCAAATCCTGTATCCATGAAATCCTCTATCGAGGTGCTTTCACATGCAAAGGGCAGGACAATAGCAGTGCTTGGAGATATGGGCGAGCTTGGAAGCGATGAGAAAAAGCTGCACCATGAGGTAGGCGAAGCAGTTGGAGAGAATCATATCCATACACTTTTTGCCGCAGGAGAGCTTGCAAAGGAATATGCAGCCGGAGCCGCAGAGAAATCATCCGATGTAGACATCCACTATTTCGAGGATAGAGAGACCATGACACAGGAGCTTCTTTCATATGTGAAGGAGGGCGACACCATACTGGTGAAGGCATCGCACTTCATGGAGTTTCCTAAGGTGGTAGAGGCTCTGAGTAAGTAAAATCAGGTAGAATCAATCGGGTAGAAATTAATTCGATATTTAATTATTACGAGGAATGGATATTCTCCAAGCCTCATAATATTATAAAAGAAAGAGAGAAAAATAATGGCACAGAATCCAATCGTAACAATCACAATGGAAAACGGCGATGTAATCAAGGCGGAGCTTTATCCGGAAATCGCACCAAACACAGTAAACAATTTTATCAGCTTAATCAATCACAACTTCTATGACGGAGTATGCTTCCACCGCGTAATCAAGGGCTTCATGCTCCAGGGCGGAGATCCTGACGGAAACGGCACAGGCGGCCCTGGCTATGAAATCAAGGGCGAGTTCACACACAACGGCTTCAAAAATGACTTAAAGCACACAGCCGGTGTACTTTCAATGGCACGTACCATGATACCTGACTCAGCAGGCAGCCAGTTCTTCATCATGCATCAGGATGCGCCACATCTCGACGGTGAGTATGCGGCGTTCGGCAAAGTAATCGAGGGCATGGATGTGGTAAACAAGATTGCAGAGGTGCGCACAGACTACATGGACAAACCACTTGAGGCTCAGGTCATGAAGACAGTTACAGTTGAGACCTTCGGAGTGGACTATCCGGAGCCGGAGACAGTTTAATGATAATAATTATCGATGAGGCAAGCGCAAAACTTGCCTCTTTTTACTATCATGGCGAGCTGCAAGAAAAACTATATGGTGCACTACCGGGAAAATTGCTGGATGAGTTGCAGAAGAAACTGCCGGATGAGCAGCAGAATAATTTGTGTGTGTATGAAATAGAAAATAATTCAGGATATAGAGAATATGCAGATAACACCGCGAAAGCTAATACGGGAAAACTAAGAATACCGAAGGCTCCTGCAGACTACATCTGGATAGTATCAAACCGGCAGCAGAAGCAAATAGCTGACTCGCTCGGCATAGCATCAGTAGGAGAGCCGCAGTGCGGCACGCGCTATGCAGTCGAAAGCCTTGCGGAGCTTGATATTGAGTATCTGGAGCGGGTGCGCAGGCGGTATAATCACATCCCATGGGACATCGGCGAGACAGACAGGTGTCTGATACGTGAGCTGTCCCTGTCAGACCTTCCTGCGCTCTATGAGCTCTATGACAAGCCCGGCATGACAGACTTTGTGGAACCGCTTTACGACTACGAGACAGAGCTTGAATACCAGAAAGCATATATAGAGAACATGTATGGCTTTTACGAGTATGGTATGTGGCTTGTATTTTCCAAGGAAACAGGTAAGCTGATAGGCAGGGCAGGGCTTGAGCACGATGAAATGGGCTATATGATAGCGCCGGAATTATGGAACCAAGGCTATGCCACGGAGGTGTGCCGCTTCATCATAGATTACGCGCGCGAAAACACAGATTTTGAAGAGCTTTACTGCCGGATAGACGAGAAAAATACGGCATCGGTGCGCCTTGCCAAAAAGCTTGGATTTACAAAGAGCGGGCATATGGATGATGATATAAACGCTTCTATATATAGAAAAAACATAAAAAACAATGAAAAACATTGAAAAATATGCAATTAGGCAATAAAATATAAACATAGTTTAACGATTTGGAGGACGAAAAAATGAAACAATATGCATACGGAGTAGATATAGGTGGAACAACTGTAAAGATAGGCTTTTTCGAGACCACAGGAAAGCTTGTCGATACATGGGAGATTCCTACACGCACAGAGAATTCCGGCGAGCTCATTCTGCCTGATATCGCAGCATCTATCAAGGAGAATAACGAGAAGCATGGCATCGAGATGGGTGACATCGAGGGAATAGGCATGGGAGTGCCGGGACCGATAAAGGATGACGGAACAGTATTGAAGTGTGTCAAC
>OBII01000583.1_pt1 | contig 14255 bp, 12 predicted proteins | sample 2433771 | NCBI WGS metagenome assembly OBII01 (sample SAMEA2452127, study PRJEB22498) | human gut metagenome | biome: human feces; feature: human gut; material: feces | place: Australia | collected 2012
GGTAACACAAGGAAAGTAGTGGAACTCTCCCCTGTCTTATTTATGCTAAGCTACATATGGCAACAGCATTGCCGGATAGTAGCATTCAGCTGGTGTCTGATAGTCAAGTGCAGAATGACGCCGCTCAAAGTTGTAAGTGTGGATACTGTCCGATGGCGGCTCTGGCTTCTTTGATGTTATTGTATTGTGTCAGATATGCTTCTTCATACTTGAAGCTGCGAAACCAACGCTCAATCATGATGTTGTCTGCCCAGCGGCTTTTGCCATCCATGCTTTGCCGAATTCCATTTTCCTTCACAAAATCAATGTATTGTTGACTTGTAAACTGACAGCCTTGATCAGAATTCAATATCCGCGGTTTTGCCACCTTGAATGCCTTTTTAAAAGCGTTAATAACCATTCTGGTGTCAAGTGTATCATCTACTTCCCAGCCAACGATACAGCAGCTGTGCCAATCAATAACGGCTGTCAGATATAAAAAGCCACGCTTGATTGGAATATATGTAATGTCAATAGACCATGCCTGATTTGGTTTGTCTATGACGGCATTACGGAGCAGATAAGGGCATACCTTAGCCTGTTGCATACGCTTGGAAAGATTCATTTTAGGATAAATTGGGTAAATATTCATTTCGTTCATGTAACGTCGTGCTTTCCGACGTCCTACATGATATCCTCTGGACTTTAGCTGTGCGGACATTTGTCTTGCACCCCAGGTTGGGTTATCTGTATGGAGATGATCAATGATCTCTTTACAAGCCAGTTCTTCATCGGATATAGGCATCTCTTTGTAATAAATACTTGTACGATTGATATCAAGCAGTTTTGCACCAACAGAAGCGGGTATTTCTTTAGTCGTCAAAAGGTTTTGGACTAAACTTATTCTCGTAGTCAGGTCCACAAATTTCTTCAGATTTTTTTGAGCCAGTCAACCTGCATGGTTAACTGACCGACCTTTTTGGCATACTCCGCTTTTTCCTTGCGTTCTTCGGCAAGCTTTTCCTTAAGATTTTCCTCACGCTTGTCGTCAAATACAACTGACGCATTGTCAAGAAATTCCTTCTTCCAATTTCGGAGCAGATTTGGCTGAATATTATTTTCAACTACCAGGGTATTGATATCCTTCTCACCCTTTAACAGTTCGATAACAAGGTCTGATTTGAATTTGGCACTGTAATTTCTTCTTTGTCTGGACATGTTTATGAATCCTTTCTTTATTACTGATTTTAGTATATCAGATTCATTAAAAACTGTCTGAAAAAGTGTCTTGATTTATGAGACCATTATACATGCTGCTTGTATCACAAATTTGAACGGTCTGATAACCAAGTGATAATTGGTTCAATATAGGAACTCCATTGTGGTGAGGTAGAAATTAGCTTTAAAACTTCGTGCGTAATAATATCAGATGAATCATCAATTTGTCTTGTTATAGAATTAATCCAGTTATGTGAGTCACGAACTGCATTGATTCTGCGGGCAGCTTTGATTATTTCGTTTTCTTCAGGAGAAGAAGGCAAGCTGCATAACATTGAATAAATATTAAACTCCGGAGAAGATTGTGGGAAAGGTAAGGCATACTGTGTAATAATATCCAGTGCTGCATTTTGCTTTTCGTCAATATCCATTTCAGTGCCGGAGAGAACTTTTTTAATTTGCTTTAGTTTCTCATTGCGGTTCTGATATTTATCGCCATCAAGAACAATAAGGACGTTTTGTGTGTCTTCATTTTTTAATATCATGCCAGCGGCTAAAGTAAAAGCATTTTCAATAGAACCGTATTGTTGTATTTCAATTTTACTTTTTAAGTTTAAACTTAGTGATATTAATTTAATAATAGCACAAGAAAGACTGTCTTCAACATAAATTTGAATTGGACGTGTAACTTTTTCAGTCATTAGATAAATTGAATCTGATGACATGTAATTATACACTAGAGTTTTTTGTGGTGTAGCTTCTAAAAAACGTATATCTACAAAATCGTTTAAATTATTCATTAATAGTGAATGTGTTGTAAAGATTATTTGTAAATGTTTTGTCTTAGCTCTTTCGCTTAAAATAGTAATAAGTTTACGTAGAGCAGAAGGATGCAGTAATAAATCAATTTCATCAATTAAAATCATTGCATATGCTGGTGCTGTATGTACTGCTTTTAAGATTTTAAATACACGTTGCTCACCAGAACCCATACTAAGAGAAGAATAAGCCAAGTTATTATTGGTTTTTACACCTATTAAAGAGCGGGTAGATGTTTTATTTGAGGTAAGTTCAGCGTAATCTTTATTCAGTATTATACTGGCATCGGTCAAAATCTTTTGAGAGATTTTATCTTTTAGAGAATTTGTACTGTATGTGATGCGAGAAGTACTTGATAATATTTCAATTTCAGGCAGACAGGAATCTATTCCTAAATATATAGTGTCACGTATGGGGCGATTTGCATATCTAGGAGCCCATCGGTCAGAGTCTTTATGGTACAATTTAATGTCGTGTTTGGTTTCATTTTGTTTAGTGATATCAAAGTCGATTGTAAAACGACTGTTTTTCCAGCTTGCATTAGGATTTGGTGTGAAAAAATAACTGAATTTCCAATTTTCACCCCAATCTGTTTCAGGAGAAAAACAACAAGCAAGAGCATGAATAATAGTTGATTTTCCAGAACCATTAACACCCATAATTGCAGTTAATGGTTTATCAAAAGATATATTTAAATTTTTTAATCCTTTTAATTCTGTAATATTTATAGAAGTGATTTTTATTTGATTCATCATCGTACCCTTTCTATTTTATCATTTTGTTTGAAAGTTTAATTGTTATCTGAATTTCAAATTGGTATTAAAAATACTAGTATCGTAACGGAGTGAAAATAGTAAGCACCATTCCCCCTACTCCCCATACAACACCGTTTCATTGCCAAGCAGGCTGTAATGCCGGATATAAAACCGATAGTCTTCACGGAATGAGAGCAACAGAGCCGGAATGTCAACGATGTGGTTTTTGTCATGGTATATGGATATGGCAAGGCGGGGCTTCTGCGTCCGGATAATGTGTTCGGCGCCCTTTAAGGCATCGTATTCGGCACCTTCAATATCCATTTTAATAAATGTAACGCGTTCATTTTGAAGAAATTCGTCCAAAGAAATAACCTCAATCGTCTGCAGGTTGTCGGTGCTGCTGGCGGAATTTACAATTTTAGCATTTTCATAACCGTTTGCCATGAAAGAAACATGACCGTGACGGTCAGAAATACCGTAAGGAAACAGCTCGCAGTTATTAAGATTGCCAAGGATTGTTTCGCATTTTTTAAAAGAAGCGGAATCCGGTTCAAAACTCCATATTTTATCGTAAGTCATGCCGCCCTCTGCGCACCAGCCGGCAAAACGGTAAGCGGTGCTGCCGTCATAACAGCCACAGTCTACAAAGGTTTCATGTTCATGGGGCACAAATACATCAAAATATTGCGAATTGTTATTTCTCCAATCGGAAATGGTTAAAATATTCTCATCTGGCACGCCGTTTTCCAGTAACTGCTGCTGAATGGATTCGATAGCACTTCTTTTATAAACAGCAATGACAAATTTAGTGTCCTTGAGTCCGAACTGTGATTTGTAGGCATCCAGTGAATAAATGGGAAGACCAGTCTGCATATCGCAGGTATCCTGTCTGTAGTTGTCGATAAAACAGAACCATGGAAGATTTTTAAAAACAGATCCCAAATCCTTACCGTTAGCACCTGCACCGAAAATAACTAATTTATGGCTGCCGGGATCGTATAAATTTTCGGCAAAAGCCTGAATATCGGCATTTAAATTTTTATAACAGGCCGGTAAATCCCTGACAAATCCGATGTCACCGGTTGCGGAATAATTGAGCCGGGCAGTAAAGAGCTTTTTGGAAATGTCATCGTTTAGCGCCTGATATACTTTGCGTGTCGTGTCAAAAAAATTAGTCATTTGTTCGTCCCCTTTTTCGTTCAATAAAATATTTGACTATTATAAAATTACATATAAAATCATTATAATATAAAGAAATGATAAATTCAATTTAAATGTGTAATGTTATTAAAGAAGTAGAAGTTTCTGGAACTAAATTTAGTCAGAAGAAATATATATTAATCTGTCATTTTATGTTATAATAAACCGTAAAATAATATTTTTGAATTTAAGTAAATATGGAGGCATACATGCTATACGAAATAGCAGAATAGAGGACTATGACAAATAAAAAGATTGCAATATGGGGTTGTGGTGATATTGGGCATAAATTTATTAAGGAATATAAAGACAAAGTAAAAATAGATTGCATAATTGATTCTAAAGTTAAAAATCAGAAATTGATTAATATTGAAGGTACAGAGTATTCAATATTTAATCCAGAATATTTAAGGACAAATCCAGTATTTGTAATTGTTTGTATTAAAAATAGTAAAGAGCAGATTTATAGTAAGCTTAAAGAGTTTGGCATGACAATGTTTAATGATTTTGTTCCGTATACTGAATTTGATGAAGACAGTATTGACAGTGAACAACTGAAATACGTAAAAGCTGAGAAGTATATTGAACAGAGAAGAAAGAAAAGAAAGATAGCTGCCTTTTATGGAACGTGTCATATGGCAGTTTATAAAGATTCGTTAAAAAGAATAAAGGCATTTACAGATGAATATGTTATATTGGATTTACCGCTGATTAGTGAGATGGAAGCCGGAGGATATCCGTTTCTTAAAGAAAAATGGATTTGGGAGAAATGCAATTTAGTAGTTGCAAATCAAATATTTGCAATAAATTCATATGGAGTATGGGATACGCAAAAAGTTCTGGATATGGCTGTAAATGCTAAGAAAATAATTATTACAAATGCTTATTTTGAAGGGTATTTCCCGCAATGGTGTGCCAGTAGAAATCCAGAATTCAGACAAATTTTTGCATGGGAAGATAAAAATATAAATAGAATGATAGAGCAGGCATACTCAGATAATGAAATTATTGCAAGGCTTAAAGATAAAGATTTTTATAAGGAAGATGAGATAACACAATATTTTGAAAAGAATTTAAACGTATTAAAGAAGCAGGAACAATTATGTGATATAAAAATGTGTGATTATGTTAGTCTTAATAAGAATAGAAGAATTCTATTCAGGTCATGGACACATCCAACAGACGATTTCTTTGTTGAACTGATAAGACGGCTGCTGAATGAATTAAAAATTAAAGGAGAGCCGGAAGTATATATCAAATTAAATGTACATGAACAGATAATATATCCTTCGGTGATTAAGGCATTAAACATTGTTGATTATGATACATTTCAAAGAACTGTTAATCCGGGAGATATTACAGAAAATTTGAATTTTGAGCAGTATATTGTTAAATATATTTCAACGAAGAAGAGGCTGGAGGCATAGATAAGCTAATTATTTCAAAGATTTATCCGATATAATATAGAGAATAAAACAGGATTTAGGATGAATCTTGATTGTGCATGGAGGCATTAAAGGAAGATAAAATAGGTAGTGAGCCATCCGGACGATTGATTGGGGTTCGGGTGGCTTTTAATGTATATATAAAATCAGGAGGATATTTTATGATACTTCGCGCGGAAAGTTGTGCTAGAATAGATAGCAAGTATTATTTTATGGCAGTAGATATAAATGTTTTTTATTCTGTAAACATAGATACACATGAATTATTATATGAGGGGAATATACCCAATGAAGATGTTGATATGTATAGAGGGGCAAAAATAATCGGTTATCATAGAGATTTAGTATTTATACCTCTGAATTCAAAATATGTATCCATATATAATGTAGACATAAAAGAATGGAAGCAAATAGAAGTGCAGAATTTGGAAACATTTGAAAATGATAAGTTTTTTTCAGCATATATTTATAAAGATAAGCTGTTTTTAATAGGTGCGAGTTATCCAGCAATAATGATATTAAATCTGAAAGATTATAGTGTCCTGTATGAAAAAAAAATGCTGGGTGAACGGATAAAAGATTGTAAAGAAAAGCTTGATTGTATTATACGAAGTGATATTGCATGCGTTGGAAACCAATTATATATCGCATCATGTGTAAGTAATCATGTTGGAAGATTTAATCTAGATGATTACTCATGGGAGTGGTATTCCATTGGAAAAGAGGTTTATCGATATTCCGGGATAGCATGGGACGGAAAAAGTTTTTGGCTGGCACCAAGATATATAGGAAATATTGTGAAATGGAATCCGGATAATGATGAATATGAGGAGATTGTAACGGATAATCGGAATTTTTTAGGAGTTATTTATGACGGAAAACAGTTGATTTTTCCGGGAGCAGGAAATAACGAAACAGTTATTATAGAGAAAGAAAATAATAGCATAAAAAAAATAGAAAAAAGTTATTTATTCTATCTGAATAACGGAGAAAATAATGTTGCAATGACATCGACTGGTGAATTTATTATTTACAGTACGGGAGATTTATTACACGGAAGTTTAAAGAAAAGTGTAAATACAGATAGCAGTGAATTTTTACAAAAGTTTTTTGAACAAAATGCCGTATTTTATGAAAATGGTTATATTAAGATGAAAGATTATATAAAAAATCTAATTGATAAATAGTAAAAGGACAGAGTTATTTATGGAAAAAGACTACAGTGAAAATAAAAAATGTTACATATGGGGAAATGGAGTGGCTTTTCGCAGATACTTAAACCAACTGCCGAATCAGTTGAAAATTGATGCAGTTATTGATAATGATGAAAAAAAATGGGGAGAAACGGAAATACAAATTGACGGACAGAAAATTAGTTGTATTGCACCAAAGGATTTACCTGAAGATGCAGTAGTTATTATTGCTATAGAAAATCCTAAAACAGTGTTGGAAATAAAAAACTATTTGAAACAAAGAAGTATTTTATTTTATCATATTTATGAGGTGGTTGATAAAAAATATGCAGGAAATACAGCACTTTTTCAAAAAGAACAAGAATATGATTTGAATAAAATAGTCCGTTTCCTTGATGTGACAGTACCGGTGTATGCGTGTAATTTAGAATGTTTATATTGTTATTTAGGGCAGAATGATGTTTGTTTAAATAGTATAGATGCGATATATCATGCACCTGAATATATAAGATATGCATTGTCTAAAAGCAGGCTCGGAGGTGTGGCATTTATTAATTTTTGCGGTGCAGGAGAAACACTGCTTTGCCATTCACTGGTACAAATTGTTAATGAACTTATAAAAGAAGGACATTATATTCAGATTGTAACAAATGCTACAATTTCAAAGAAAATTGATGAATTTATAAATTCGGATATAGATTTATCACATTTGTTTTTTAAGTGTTCATTGCATTACAGGCAGTTAAAGGAAAAAGGATTGTTAAGTACATTTGCGGATAATGTAAAAAAATTGTGGAATGCAGGAGCTTCAATTACGGTGGAAATGGTACCGGAAGATGAACTTATACCGTTGATTGAAGAAGTGAAAAAATTTTGTATGGAGCATTTCGGTGCGTTACCGCATATCAGTGTGGCAAGAGATGAAAGATTTAAAGATTTCAGAAGATTGTCAGAATATAGTGAGCAGGAATACAGGGAAATATGGGGTGCCTTTGATTCAAACCTGTTTGAATTTAAGATGAATCATTTTGAATCGCAGAGCGGAAGAGAATGTAAAGCCGGAGTGTGGGCAGGTGAGTTGAATATTGCTACAGGTGAATTAAAAAAATGTGTGGAAAATCAAAGGTTGTGTAATATTTATGAAAATATTGAAGATGAAATTTATTTCCAGCAGGTTGGAAAAGAGTGTCCGTTGCCGTATTGTTTCAACTGTCATGCATATCTTACATTAGGTCTTATACCAGAAGTTAAAGCACCAACATATTTGGAAATGAGAGATAGAATTACATGTGATGGCAATCATTGGATACATGATAAGATGCGTACGGTGATGAATCAAAAGTTATACATCAATAATAAGTAAGATAGTTTAGGGAGGATAGAAATGTTAGCAAAAAAAATAATAGATGCGTATAATTTGTTAGAAGATGAGTTATCCAAAACGATTTATGAATATAAGTTGAAGTGGTATTTGGAAGGTGGAGAAGATGCTACAAATGAATTTTTATATCAGTATTACGATAAATCCAGAATATTGGCATTAGAGGAATATCCGGCAGATATGCAGTATGCAATATGCGGTGCGGGCAATTATGGAAAACAGACACTAAGGGCATTACGGCATGCCGGTTATCAGGTAAAGTGTTTTTTGGACAACTCAAAAAACAAAAAGGCACAGCAGGTAGAGGGAGTCCCGGTAAAAACATTTGTCGAATTTGTAAATACACCAGAATTGTATGAAAAGACAGTGGTTATTATAGATAATATGAGATTATCACAAGTATTTTTTAAGGAATTAATTGAATTGGGGTTTTTACAAAAAAATATATATGTTTGCAATGAAAATGTTATACGAACAAGCTTTGGCAATATATATTTTGATTTTCCTCATCTAAAAAGACATCGTGATGAAGTCTTTTTAGATGCGGGAAGTTATGACGGACAAACAGCCAAAGAATTTATGAAATGGTGTGGTGATGAATATAAAAAAATTTATGTATTTGAGCCGATGAGAGATGCATTTGAAATGTCATTGAACAGGTTAAAGTCATACTCTGATATAGAATTCTGTAATTGTGCACTAAGTAATGAAACAGGGACTGCAAAGTTTTCACAAATGTACGCAGGTATGATGGGGTCAAGGCTTGGTGTAGAAGGCGACTTTGTAGAAGAAGTGAAAGTAGATTCAATAGATAATATATTAAAAAATGAATGTGCGACATTTATAAAAATGGATATAGAAGGAGCTGAATTGGCAGCATTACAGGGGGCTGAAAATACGTTAAAGAAATTTAAACCGAATCTGGCAATTTCATTATATCATAAAAATGAAGATTTATATGATATACCATTGTGGTTAAAAAATGCAGTGCCTGAGTATAAATTTTATATAAGACATTATTCAAACAAGAGATGGGATATGGTATTGTATTGTGTTACAGAATGAAATAAAGGTGCATTTTTCGATAGATGATGTGATAGATAGTCTGGTGTGGCTGACAAATAAAGATAGTAGTTCAATATTTGAATCATATACATTTTCATTTGCAAAATTTATATATGAAAAATATGGAGTTGCGACAACATGTAATCTTTTTTATAAGAATCAAAAGAATAGCTTAGAGGATATTTCCTGTAAATGGAAAGGAGAATTTAAAGCCAACAGTAAGTGGCTGAAATTTGCATTTCATGGATATGATAAAGATACATGTTATCAGGAAGTGGGTTATGATAAGACAAAGCGGGATTATCAGATGATTAGGAAAGAGGCGGTAAGATTTGCATCAATCGATAACTGGAGTGATATTAGCAGAATACATTATTTTGCAGGAAATAGAAATACAGTGAAAGCAGTAAAAGATGCTGGGTGTAGAATATTGCTGACGGCTGATGATGACAGAGGAAGTTATGATTTAACGTGGAACGAGGAAATTAGTGCGCGGAATAAAATTTATTTTCGTCCCACAGATACTATGGGATTTTTAGCAACAGATATGAGACTGGAAAATATAGAAGTATATGATATAAGGAAATATGCAGAGGAGTATACAAAAGGGCATATTGTGATATTTACACATGAACAGTATATTGGTGATGAAGAGATAAAAATTAAAATATCACGGATATTAGATATTTTCCAACAAAGAAAAATGCAAATTAAATCATTGATATAAATGAAAAGCGACATGGAGAGCGTATATATGGGATATTTTTATTCAATAATAATTCCGGCATGGAATGTAGAAAAATATATTGAAAAATGTATTAGGAGTTGCGTAAATTTTAATAACAGGGAATTTGAAATTATTATAATTAATGATGGGTCAACAGATTCTACATTAGAGGTTATTAATCAAAAATTCGGGGATAACGATAACATTCGGGTCATTACGACTGCTAATAGGGGATTATCAGAAGCAAGAAATGAGGGAATCAGACAGTCTCAGGGGGAATATTTGATTTTTTTAGATGCGGATGACTGGCTTCAGCAGGATATGGAAGATTTTTTAAAGAATAAAGATAAGATAGCCAGTTGTGATGTGTTTTACTTTGGGGCACAAAAGGTATCCGATGAAAATAATGGAATTTTATCAAAAAGTTTGTATCCGATAAAAACAGATGATGTTTTAAATGGAAAAGATGTGATTAAAGTAGGAAAGAAATATTATATTCCTGTAGAAGCTTGGAGAGGTGTATATAGAAAGCAATTTCTTATAGATAAAAAAATATGTTTTGTATCGGGAATTTTGTATGAAGATGTTGCATTTTGGTTTAGTTTTATAAAAAATGCTGGAAAGTTGAGATATACAAATGATGTTTTTTATAATTATCGGGTCAGAGAAAAATCTATAATGAATTCAAATTCAGGTTTTCAAAATGTAAAGAGTGTATTTATAATTGCAGAATTACTCCTTACAGAAACAAATGATAAAGACTATCTGGAAGTTGCGGCAAAAAAAATAGTGGAATCAGTATTGGTATGTGAAAGAAAAATATCTACAAAAAATCTAAATGAATTTGATAATTTTAAGGAACAAATATTATCAGAAAAGAGAAAATTGATAAAATTAATCAATAAAACTTATGCATCGGATAATAGTAATGAATTGAAAATAAAATATAAATTAATATCAGAGATTACAGGATTTTTGGGTATATATGATGCTGATTTAATAAAAGAGATAATAGAGTTAAGAGAATTGGTTGTGTTGTATTTAAAAGAACTGATGCGGGCATGGTCATTACATGACAATAAAGTCAATATCGGAGTATATGGCTGCGGAAGAAATTCGGACATTATATTAGATACTTATAACCAATTAATAGGGTCGGTTAATAATTCGTTTTATTATATAGATAGTAAATTAAAGTCAAAGGAAAAGAGGCATTTTGACCATTGGATTGTGAATTATAAGGATATTTGTAAATATAAAATTGAAAAGGTTATTATATGCTCTCATTTATATGAGGAAGAAATGTTTAACAATTTAGAGCATGAAGAAAATTTAAAAGAAATATTTACGGTCTATAATGAAGATACGTTTTCTCTAGATGGACTAATAAGCGGAAATTATTTTGAAATATATAGAGTGCTTGAAAAAACAAAACATCAAAAAAGATTTATTTTATTACAGACGCCGCAGTATTCGAATATAGGAGACCATCTAATCGTAAAGGGGGAAAGGGAATATCTGAATCATTATTTTCCGGAATGTGCTGTTGTGGAAATTACAAATGACGAGTATGCACAGTATAAAGTGCGGATAAAACAGGAAATAAAAAAAGATGATATATTGGTAATAACTGGAGGCGGATTTCTGGGGTCACTATGGACAGACGGTGTTTATGATGAGGTTATAGATATTATAGAGGGCTATCCTGACAATATGGTATGGATTATGCCACAGTCTATATATTTTCAGCATAATGAAAAGGGCGAACGGTATGATGCAATAACACGGAGAATATTCATGCGGGATAAAATAAAGGTGTGTGCCAGAGAAAAATATACCTATCAGTATTTCAAAAATATAGGATTGAAAGAAGATACTTTGATTTTATGTCCTGATATGGCTTTGTATTCAAAAGCAGATATAAATTTTAAAAAGAAGCGACAGGGTTGCGCATTGTTTTTTAGAACAGATAAAGAGGCAGTTTTGTCGGAAGAAAAGAAACAGCAGATAAAACAACAGATACAAAAGATAGGAATGTCGATTAAAGAAACTTCTATGCTATATGATACTCCGGTTATCAAATCGGCAAGGAAAGCTGTTATTGCAGAAAAGATAAGGGAAATGTCGGAATATGAACTGGTTGTTACAGATAGACTGCATTGTATGATTATGTGTGTGATTACAGGAACACCGTGTATAACATTTAATAATGTAAGTAAGAAGGTTCAAGGAGTGTATGAATGGATTAACGAATTGGATTATATTCAATTCGTTAATTCGATTGAAGAATTTATAGATGCAATTAATAATGTGAATTTGCAAACTGAAATTCCGGATGAAAGGTTACAGCTCAATGAAGCGTGGGAGGATATATATAATTTTTTAACACAGTAAAGGAAATACATAGAGTATGATAAAAAATAACATTAAACTATCCGTTATTATTCCGGTATATAATTGTGAAAAATATATCAGACAATGTCTGGAGAGCATATGCGGTCAGCAGATAGATGGATTGCAGGTATTGTGTATAGATGACTGCTCCGGTGATGCGTCTTTAGAGATTTTATATGAAATGCAAAAGAAATATGACTGCATAGAGATTTATCAAAACCGTGTCAATAAGGGACAGGCGGCGGCGCGCAATACAGGACTTTGCAGGGCGACGGGAGAATATATCCTGTTTATGGATTCGGATGATTATATTGCAGACAATGTGCCGGAACTGCTCGCGTATATTGACACCGGTCGGGCGGATATTGTTTTATTTGATACGTATATGTTTTCTGATGAACAATTTGCGGGTATGTTTGATAACAGTTCAAGAATCCGGAAATACCCATACGGACAGGAAAGCGGAGCAGATATGTTGTGTGAACTGATAAAAAATCAGGAAATGTCGGGAATCGTATGGGGCAGTATTTACAGAAGAAAATATCTGGAATGTCAAAAAATAAAATTTATTGAAGACGGACAGCATGAGGATATTCCGTACATTTTTAATGCACTGCTGTGTGCAGAAAAAGCGGATTATTTTCATAAAGTCGTCTATTATTACAGGCAGAGAAGCGGTTCTACCCTGTATATGCCAAATTACAGGCGGTTACTTGCGGGACTGCTTAGCGGATACAGCAATATGAAAGAAGTCTGGGAAGCTTATCAAAAGGAAAACAGCGGGGCGGATAAATATGAGCCGTTTATCCGGCAGTATTTGAAACAGATTGCAGAGATGACGGAGGACAGATATGCCTGTTTTCTGGCAGAAGGCGGTGCGGCGCAAGACAGCCTGCATGAAAAAATACAGAAATTTCATCTGCTGGAAAAAGATGAGATAAGCAGGTATATAAAGCCGGATGATGTGAACCGGTTAAAAAATGCCGGTAGTATCGCAGTATACGGAGCAGGTCTGTTTGCAAAGAAACTATTTATCCTGCTTCAAAAAAATGAAATGCCGGTAAGCTGTTTTTGCGTAACAAAGACCGAAGGAAATCCGGCACAGCTGTTTGACAGACCGGTGAAAAAATATACAAAAGACATAAAACAGGACTGTATCATCATAGCAGTATCGGAAAAAATAAGAAATCAGATTGTACAGAGTACGGATTTTAAAGGAAAGACTGTAATTACGCTTTTATAAAAGACAGAAAAGAAAGAGGTGTGAACATATGAAAATTGTAGCAGTCGTACCTATGAAATTAAACAATACAAGATTACCGCAAAAGAATACGAAGCCGTTTCATAACGGAAAGCCGTTGTGTCATTATATTTTATCGACACTGCTTCAGGTAGAAGAAATTGATGAAGTATATGTATATTGCAGTAGTGAGGATATACAAAATTATATTCCGGAGGGGGTAAAGTATTTAAAGCGTTCGCAGACGCTGGATACGGATACCACCAAGATGAATGAAGTGCTGGCAAGCTTTGCGGGAGAGGTTTATGCGGATATGTATGTGATGACACATACAACGGCACCGTTTATCAGTGCGGACAGTATCAAAAAGGGAATTGCGGCAGTAAAAAGCGGTGAATACGATTCTGCATTTGCCGTAAAAAAATTACAGGACTTTTTATGGAAAGACGGAAAGCCGTTTAATTATGAATTAAATCAGATTCCGCGGACACAGGATTTGCCGGTATTATATGAAGAAACGAGCGGATTTTATATTTACAGACCACAGGTGATTACAGAGCTGAACAGACGTATAGGAAATCATCCGTATATGGTGGAAGTCAGTGAAATTGAAAGCGTTGACATTGACGAAAAAGAAGATTTTGAAATTGCAGATGCAATATTTAACCACATGTTTTTAGAAAAATAAGGGATAGAAGAATGAATAGAGTTCAGATACTGGATTGTACACTGCGGGACGGTGGGTACTGCAATCAATGGAAATTCGGAGAGAAGAATAAAAAGATTATCGTAAACGGGTTATGTGATGCCAATACTGATATTATTGAGTGCGGATA
>OBII01000584.1_pt1 | contig 14244 bp, 10 predicted proteins | sample 2433771 | NCBI WGS metagenome assembly OBII01 (sample SAMEA2452127, study PRJEB22498) | human gut metagenome | biome: human feces; feature: human gut; material: feces | place: Australia | collected 2012
AAAAGCAGTTTGGTCTTTCTCCTCTGGAATACCGGCGGTCAAAGAATTTGGAAAATATATAAGAGTAAAGCCGGGATTTGCCACTTGATAGCAAAGTCCCGGCCTTTCTTATGCCTAAAATCTCATGCGGAAATCAACTCTTGAAAAATTATTTCCTCCGCTTGCGCCTTCAGCGTGTTCATCAACCCCACCCAGCGCATGTGGTCACGGGCTTTCAGTTCCTCGGTAACGCCCGCCGCCTCCATCATGTGGGATAGTTAGAACGGTGGTTATTCCGAAATTATTCTGATTCAGGGATAATACCGGCAAGCAATGCCTGTGTTAATACACACAGGCCCGCAGAGAAGAAAATCCCTTTGTGATTTTCCTCTCTGCTTGCTTGTTGAGGGCAGCGCCCCCAAGCCCCTTTGAACACAGAATTTCATTCTGTGGCTGCGCGTTCTGCGAACGCTTTTGACCAGGACCAGCTTACCGCTGGCCGTGGTCTTTTTCTTTTTCAACATCCTGTTCTACCTCCATTTTCAGCACTCGATCTACATTTGCCTTTGCCGTTAAAAGCTCCCGCATTTCCTCACGGGAACGCCGATACTCGGCATAGGTCTTTTTCTTTTCTTCCAGCAATTTCGCGTACTCCGTCTGCAACTCTTTGACCTTGGGCAGCTTCTTGACGCCCATCTCATCAAAGGCATTCTTAGCAGCCTGGTGGAGCAGAATTTCTTCCTCATGTTCTTCCCTGAATTTCTTAGAGTAACCCGCCTTGCGGTATGCCACATAGACCTCACGGGTCTTGGCATAATTTACGATGTGAGTACGCAGAACAGCGATCTCTGCCATGCGCTTTTCAGCCGCTTTGATCTGCGCCGAAAGTTCATTGTGATGTGCCGTGGCAGCCGTAGCCTTTTCTTCCAAAACCGCATACTCCAGCAGGTTATGCTCTGACAGGTAATTCATGGTCTGCGCCATTTGCTTCAGATTGAAAACTTTAGCCCATCGAGCATAGCCAGCACCTTTTCCGGCCTGCAATTTTGCCTGAATGTCCACCAGTAGATTGACCTTCGGCGGCTCCGGCTGCACGACGTTTTTTTTACGGGGCGTATGCTGTTTTTCTCCGGCCAGCACCGCACGAATTTCCGCTTCACTGTACCCGGCCCCCAGCTTGTCATCCATGCGGGCTACATTCTTCCAGCCAGGTGCTTTGATCCGGATCGCTTTCCCGCGCCGGGATACTTCACGGTGCTTTGAGTCGGATCGCTTTCCCGCGCCGGGATACCTCGCAGCCCATTTCGGAAAGCAGTTTCAGCAGCGCATCAAAGTCCGCTGGATTCTGCTCCAGCGCACGGTCAATCATTACTCGCAGCAGCTCTCGGTGAGAGGGCTTTGCCTGATCGCCCAGCCACTTGTTATAGCTCTTTCCGTGAAGTTTCGGATTCTCTACAATGGACAGTCCGTTTTCAATGCAGATGGTATCACTTAACCTGCGAACCGCCTTGGTACTGCCCCAAAAGTTTCGGAATTTTCGGTCATATTCTAAGCTGACCGATGACCAGATAATGTGATTATGAATGTGCGACTTGTCTATGTGAGTGCAGACTACAAAGGCATGATTGCCTTTAGTAAAACGCTTTGCAAATTCTACACCCAGCCGGTTTGCTTCTTCTGAGGTAATCTCACCGGGGCGGAAGGACTGGCGCACATGATAGGCAATCACATCATCCGCGCCACGCACTCGTCCGGTAGCGGCAATGTACTGCCGCTTTGCCAGAAGGAACTCCGCATCCGCAGTCCGGCTGTCACAGCCATAGCCGGTAATTAGTTTTCCGTTGTCAGTCTTTTGCGGATTTGCCACATAATCAATAATATCGCTGATTGCTCGGCTCTCAGTGCGCCCCTTTCCGATATGCAGGGGCATGATGCGTGTGGTTGCCATAGAAGGGTCTCCTTTCTAAAAAAGAAACGGCCTGCATGGTGCAGACCGCTTTTGCTATTCTATAAAATCGTCCTCGATGTCCTCTAACCGCTTCGGAGGAAACCTCATCTCGTATTGTTCTTTTGCCAGTGCACGAACTTCCGGGCGCTTATCTTTCATTCGGTTTTTCAGCCAGGAAATCTGCTCCTTTGATAACCGCCAAGGAAGATTCAGTAAGCGGTTTACCGTCATTTGCTCCGCTTGTTTCTCCGGCGATAAAGAAGCACAGAATTTACAGATGTGCGCCGCATGACCTTTGCCGGAAAATTTTTCGTTAGCCTTATATTCTCCGCAGACTTTACAATAATGTCCATGCTTCTTCATAGGCTCGATTCCTTTTCACTGAGCGCATATAAACTGCGAACCGCCCTCATGATGATGTTCCACTCCAGATCTGCCGCATAGGAAAACTTCCTGCGGTAAGATTCCCAAAGTTTCTGCATCACAGGACTGCTTTCCACTTCATTCAAAACATCCACAGCTTCTGCAAGATGCCGTTCGGTTCCGCGTTTTTTGGCAGTTGCCAACAGTGCATCATAGAGCGTCTGCCGGTTCAATGTGTTCCCGTGGAGCTGATCCAGAATATAAATGTCATAGAAATCTCTCATGCGGGTGTTGGTGGTGGTTCTGGTGATGATTGTTTCCAGCTTTTCAGCCAGAACGGTTTCCAGATTGTATGCCCAAATGTCAATGGAGCGATCTTCCAGCATCAGCTTGAAAGAGTAGCGTACCTCCCTGGGGGTAATGGCATCCCCTGTGGAAATGTCAATCTTCAAAGGTGTCACCACACCGTCAAAGGTTGTAGTCATGCTGACCCGAATCCCAGGATACTCCGCTTCATCCATAATCTCTGAAATGCTTTTCAGCTGAAATTTGACGCCATCATCAATCGGCACACTCACAATAGCAGAAATCAGGTTCTCGATCTCCTCTACATTAACATTGGCTCCTTTTACAGTAGCGTCCAAGTCCATCGTGGAACGGGCATCCAGTCCAACCATTGCCGCTACCAGCATCCCGCCTTTCAGAATAAATTTATCACGATATTCAGAAAGGGAAATACGCTCCAGAAAACGCTCCATCATATAGTTTCGCATTAAAAGCTGTGCATCCGCAGATTTCTCTCTGGAAAGATTGCGAATCAAATCTTTTAGCTGCCTTGCTGTCTTTATCATAAAAGCACCTCCAAATACTGCCGTAAAATTTTTTCAACCCGGAACATACCGGCATACCGCATCAAAGTCCGCAGATCCTTGTCCTTTCTTCTGGCATACATCTTCAGCGCACCTTGAAAAGTCTGTATTTCCATGCTGCTTCGGCTGCGGAGCAGATCGCAGATGGTGCGCTCCATATCATAGACAGGAACCGTATGCCCAAAAGGTGTTTGGCCAGTTGTCAGCCCTACCTCATATAGTTCTGGTTTGATGGTGTAAACAGAAAGGCCCTCTGTCTTTAAGCGAGTGGTGCTGTACCCTCTGCGCACCGTGATAGCGTATGGAGATGGTTCCCGGTCTGTCAAGTCATGGAAAAATAGCGCTGATTCATGGGAAAATACTGCCTGACCACATCGCAGATGTAACAGAAACATCGCATCAATCCAGGTGTCCTCGGAGACATAAATTCCGTGAGCAACCTGCTGAAGATTTTTCTCTTTGACATATTCATAAAAAATGGGTTTTACAATTCCGCTGGCGATTACCTGTGCGGTTTGCAGCATCCCATCATGCTCGGTCAGAAGTCTGTCTAATTGCTCAAACCGTTCTAATTTGGTCACATCCATCACTTCCTTTCGTGCTACTATTATACACGGATGTAGCACAGAAGTAAATATAGCAATTTAACAGACACTGTCTGGCATTTTTGTGACCGCGCATTTTATCCATAAACCAAATCCTGAATGGCAAACTTCAAGTCCTGCACCTTGCCCAGCAGCCAGATGGCAGCCATCGGCAGACCATAGGGACTAATAAGGAATGCCATCACCAGCAGGATAATGCCGTTTTGCAGGGAACAGGTCAGCAGAACCGCCACACCCAGCAGAGCGATCACCATGCTGATAAGCCCCAGCACCAGACCGGAGACATAGACGATCCCCACACAAATCCAAACGAACAGGGTCAGCGCCAGAATCACCGGAACCATCACGATCTTCAACAGCAGTTTCAGCAAAAATACCAATGCCCTCATTGTTATGCCTCCTCCCAAAATCACAGTTCCTGTTCCTGATTCCATTATCCCTGTCTCACAGCCAAAAGGCAAGGATACGGGCAAAAAGAAAAAGCGGAGGAAGGCGCGGCGAAGAAACGCCGTTCCTTCCTCCGCAGATGGGGTATTTGTCCCGGTTACGAAAGTTTGGAGAGTTGTGTCAGTATCTCTTTAACTCCGTCCCATAACTGTTCCTGCCGCTGGGATATATCCTCCAAATCGACATCATAAATCCGCCCGGTCTCATGCACCTTGCGGGTCAGCTGGTTTAAGTTGTTGCTGCTCCGGCGCAGCAGGGATACCAGTTCTTTCAGTTCCGGCAAATCCAGCTGCACCACATAGCCGTCCACAGCCATTTTCCGCAGATAGGCGCTCAGGTTTTTTGTCCCAAACTGTGCCATTTTCTGCTGAATCAACTCCATTTCATCAGCAGATACCCAAAACAGAACCGGCACATCCCGCTTGCGCTTGGGGCTGCTCATCGCTCCGGCTCCTGTTTCTTCGGGGCGGCAGGCTTATGGGCAGGCGGTTCCTGTTTGAGCTTTTGCAGGACAGAACTTTTCTGCTGTTCCTGCATGGTTTTTCTGGCCTGCCTGGTAAACAGATCGGTCAGACCGGGATTGACCCCATCCACAACCAGATAGGCGCAGTGTATTGTCCTGAGAGATACGCCCGTCATGGTTCTTGTGCTGGATGGTGTTTGCAAGAATGAACTGTACCCGTTCCGCCCCGAACTTTTCCAGCACATTTTTGACCGCCGCCTCCGTATCCAGCCGGTTCTCTGCATAGTGGGCGCTGATGGTCTGCTCAATGGCTTCTTTGCAGGCGCTGTTCGCCTGATACGAACGGTTATATTGTGCCATCTCTCCATGCTCGGACGCATAGGCGGCAGAATGGTGGTAGAGAGGGGCAGTTCGTAATTCTTCCTGCGCCTTGCACACATCGTCGGCACGGTTCTCAATGCTGTCCCGGATCACATCCATGTGGCCGGTCTCCAGCTTTTCAAAATAGCGGTACACATCCGCCAACGGAGAGGGAGATTCCAAAAGTGCCTGTGCCTGGGTGTAGGTCAACTCCAGTTCCTCCATTGCCATCACAATATCCTCACGGACAGTATATTCATAGGTGTGGTGCAGGATTTCTTCCGGGGGCTGGCTTTTCAACCAGTCCCTATATTTTTCCTGCTCAGTGGCCATCTTTTCATAAAGGGCCGTATTCAGATTATTGGTATTCATGTTATCGCACCTCCTCATGCTGTTTTGGTTTCTTGTCTGTACTGCGGGGTTGCACCGGGCGTTTTAGGTTATCCAGCACCGAAGGCCGTGTGCTTTTGGCAACAACAGACTCGGTGTGTGCCTGCCCCTTTCCGTCGATGTTGAGCAGAGTATCCAGCTCCACCAGACGGGCGTTTTTGCTTCTCAGTTCTTCTTCATAAAGGAATGGCTTTCCGACTTCCTCCTTTGCCGCAGCTTGCTGCTGACAGAGGTTATCCAGCTGGGCCTTTGCCGCCTCCAGACGCTGGGGCATCTGAGCGAGGGCATTGTCGATACGGGTAAGATTTCCGCGAGGGTCTGTACCAAGGGTTGCCCGGTGGGTCATCTGTCCTTTCAGCAGGAGCGTATATTCCTGTTTCCAGGCGGAAAATTCCACGGACATGGCATAACCCCGGTAGCTGCCAATCTGCACCGGATCGGATGTTTTGACCTCCTTGCAGGCATCCAAAAGGGCTGCACCGGCGTTCTCCTTATCGGTCAGCAGGTCGCCACGGATCTCCATACCGGCAAAGCCGTCCTCCGGGTGTGGGTGAGCTGCCAAAACCTCAAGGTCAGATTCAAAGCCCTTAATAAAGCCCTTGTGCTTTTCAATCTCCTCCGGGAAGTATTTGAGCAGCTGGTCCTCCAGACGATACTGCTTGCTCTGGTGGTCGGCTTTCATCAGCTTCAGGCGGGATACCTCCACATCCAAATCCATACGCTCTTTGATACGGGGATCTCCGGCGCACAGAGCCTTGATTTCGGCAAAACTCAGGGCGGTTTCATCCACATCATCGCAGGAGCGAACCGGGCTTTTGCTGGTCATGATCTGGCTGATAAATTTCTGCTTGTTCTCCACCGTCTGCCAGAGGTATGCGTCAAAGGTTCCTTCGGTCACATAGCGGTACACATGGACAAGGGGGTTCTGGTTGCCCTGGCGCTCGATACGGCCCTTGCGCTGGGCAAGGTCTCCGGGTCTCCACGGACAATCCAGGTCATGAAGTGCCACCAGACGGTCCTGCACATTGGTGCCTGCGCCCATCTTGGCGGTGCTGCCCAAAAGGACACGCACCTGACCGGTACGGACTTTAGAGAACAGCTCCTTTTTCCGCACTTCGGTATTGGCTTCATGGATAAAAGCGATCTGGTCGGCAGGCATCCCCTGGGCAATGAGTTTCTGACGAATATCGTCATATACCGTAAAGACCGGTTCCTGCTCCGGCAGAGGCACAGCGCCTTCCAGTGCGTGAAGCAGTGGATTATCCAGCGTTTTCGCCGCCTTGCTTACAAGAGCTTTTGCCTGCGGGGTAGAAATGTCGCAGAACACCAGCTGGGTCAGCTTGTCAGCTTTGCCGTCCCGCCAGATCTGCATGATGTTGTCCACGCACTGATTGACCTTTGTTCCGGGTTCATCCGGTAGCATCTGGTTGACGATTCTCTGGTCCAGCCCCAGCTTGCGGCCATCCGAGGTAATCTTGAGCATGTTATCCTGGGACGGGTCAACAGTTCCGCTGTGTACCAGCGATGCACGCTCAGAAAGAGCTTTGACCATTTCCTGCTGATGTTCGGTGGGCTGCGCCACGATGTTGTGGTACTCCACTTCCGGGGTAGGGAGATTTAACTGATCGGCAGTCTTAATGTCGGCCACTTCTTTGAACAGGTTCATCAGCTCAGGCAAGTTAAAGAACTTGCTGAATCTCGTTCTTGCCCGGTAGCCGGTGCCTTCCGGTGCCAGCTCCAATGCTGTGACGGTCTCCCCAAATCGGGAAGCCCAGCAGTCAAAGTGAGTCATGTTCAGTTCTTGCAGGCGTTCATACTGAAGGTAACGCTGCATGGTGTAAAGCTCGGTCATGGAGTTGCTGACCGGTGTGCCGGTGGCAAAAATCACGCCACGGTTTCCGGTGATCTCATCCATATAGCGGCACTTGGCAAACATATCGGAGGATTTCTGCGCGTCCGATGTGGAAAGACCAGCCACATTCCGCATTTTTGTGTATAGAAACAGGTTTTTATAGTTGTGGGCCTCGTCCACAAACAACCGGTCTACACCCAACTGCTCAAAAGTCACCACATCGTCTTTTCGCCCCTCGGCTTGCAGCTTTTCCAGTCTGGCTTCCAGAGACTTTCTGGTACGCTCCAGTTGCTTGACGGTAAACCGCTCGCCGCCGCTGGCCTGCACCTCTGCGATACCCTCAGTAATCTCGTCGATCTGCTCATAGAGAAGCCTTTCCTGGCGCTCCCGGCTGATGGGGATACGCTCAAACTGACTGTGTCCCATGATGATGGCATCGTAATCACCGGTCGCAATACGGGCGCAGAACTTTTTGCGGTTATGGGTCTCAAAATCCTTTTTGGTGGTGACTAAGATATTGGCGGAAGGATAGAGACGCAGAAACTCCGACGCCCACTGCTCGGTCAGATGGTTTGGAACCACAAAGAGAGATTTCTGGCACAGTCCCAGGCGTTTGGCTTCCATCGCAGCGGCCACCATCTCAAAGGTTTTGCCTGCGCCTACTTCGTGTGCCAGCAGGGTATTTCCGCCATACAGCACATGGGCGATGGCGCTTTTCTGGTGTTCCCGCAGGGTAATGGCCGGGTTCATGCCGCCAAAAGTGATATGGCTGCCATCATACTCGCGGGGACGGGTAGAGTTCATTTCTTCGTTATACTGGCGCACCAAAGTCTGGCGGCGCTCCGGGTCTCTCCAGATCCAGTCCCTAAAGGCTTCCCGGATAGCCTGCTGTTTTTGAGCAGCCAGGGTGGTCTCCTTGGCATTCAGCACGCGGCGCTCTTTTCCGTCTGCGTCCTCTATGGTGTCATAGATACGGACATCCCGCAGGTTCAGGCTGTCCTCCAAAATCTTATATGCATTGGCGCGGCTGGTCCCGTAGGTGGTATAAGCCGCCACATCGTTGTAGGATACGGAAGATTTCCCCTTGATCTGCCATTTTCCCCTTGATCTGCCATTCAGCAGTAAAGGAGGAATAGTTGACCTCGATACTGCGCTGGAGATAAAACGGGGTGTTGAAGGTCTCATACATAAACTGCTGGATGTACTCTTTGTCGATCCAGGTAGCGCCCAGACGCACCTCAATCTCCGACGCATCCAGGTCTTTGGGCTGGGCGGCGGTAAGGGCTTCCACATTGACTGCAAAAGAAGGGTCCTGCTGTGCCGCCCTCTGTGCCTGACGCAGTTTGCGGCGTACATTGCCGGAAAGGTATTCATCAGCAGTCACATAATGGGGTGTGCCGTCTTTCTCCAACTGTCCCGGTACACGGAAGATCACGCCTTGCAGCTCTCCGGCCAGTTCTTCTTTTGTTTTTCCGGTAAGCCGACTCATATAGCTCATATCTACGCAGGCTTTTTCCGAGATGGACACCGCCAGTGCTTCGCTTGCCATATCCACAGTAGCCACTGCCTGATGGGGCTTAATGGTCCGTTTGGTGAACATATCCGCCTTGCGCTCCAGCTTTCCGTCCTCGTCAATAACTTCCAGCGCACAGAGCAGGTAATAGGAAGAATCGTCTGCATAGGCCAGGCGGTTTGCACGGTCATTGATGAGACCGTATCTGGCAGAAAAGCTGTCATAGAGCCGGTTCAGTTCCGCCTGTTTTTGGGTAATGGTTCTGTCTGGAACCGTTGCATCCATCTGAAGGTCGATCAGTTCCTGCACACAATCACGCAGTCCCACAAGACCTTTCACGCGGGCTTCGGCGGTGGCGTTGAGGTCAGGGCGCACCATGCGGCTGTTTTCCCGGTAGTACACCTGCCCGTCTACAATGGCATAAGAATAGTTCTTCACATTGGGGTCAGCAGTAATGGAGGTGTCAATGGCTTCGCCCTCGCCCAGCTCCGGCAGCTCTGCCTCCTGATAAGTGCCATGAATGTACTTCACCGCATCATGCAGCTGGTCGGAAAGCTCCAGTCCCTCGATAGGGTTCACGGTGTAATCCATACCATGAGCGGTGCTTACCGGCTCCTGTCTGCCCAGCACCATTTCCGGGTGGTCGATAAAATACCGGTTGATGGCAAATCCATCCTCCGTTTGTCCGGTCTGGGTCCATTCCGGCACGATGTCCAGCGGGCGGTCCCGCTTTTGGAGGAAGATGATGTCCGATACCACCTCGGCACCGGCATTCTTTTTGAACGCGTCATTCGGCAGACGGATAGCTCCCAGCAGCTCAGCACGCTGGGCAAGATAGCGGCGCACGGTGGAATCCTTGGCGTCCATAGTATAGCGGGAGGTTACAAAAGCCACCACGCCGCCGGGACGCACCTGGTCCAGTGCTTTGGCAAAAAAGTAGTTGTGAATACTGAAACTCAGCTTGTTGTAGGCTTTGTCATTGACCTGATACTGACCGAAAGGTACATTGCCGATGGCAAGGTCAAAGAAGTCACGCCTATCGGTGGTCTCAAAGCCGCCTACTGTGATGTCCGCCTTGGGATAGAGCTGCTTTGCGATGCGCCCGGAAACAGGGTCCAGCTCCACGCCGTACAGACGGCTGTTTCGCATTTTCTCCGGCAGCATACCAAAGAAATTGCCCACACCCATAGACGGCTCCAGAATATTTCCGGTCTCAAATCCCATACGGTCCACCGCTTCATAGATGGCCTGAATGACCGTAGGGCTGGTGTAATGGGCGTTGAGGGTAGAGCTTCTGGCGGCGGCATATTCCTCCGGGGTCAGCAGTTCTTTTAGCTGGGCATACTCTAAAGCCCATGCCGGTTTCTCCGGGTCAAACGCATCAGAGAGACCGCCCCAGCCCACATATCGAGAAAGAACCTCCTGCTGTTCGGGGCTTGCCTGCTGTCCGGCAACTTCCAGTTCTTTCAGTAAACGAATCGCATTGATATTTGCCTGGAACTTGGCTTTCGGACCGCCTTCGCCCAAATGCTCATCGGTAATGCGGAAGTTTTTTGCATTGCGGCGCAGGTTAGCCTTGTATTCCTCATAGGAGGCTTCCTCGGCAGCTTTGGCATTGGAGAAGGTCTCCCACTGGCCATTGACCTGAATGGAAACCGGGTGTTCGTCCAGCACTTCCTCAAAAGTTTTCTCCGGCTCTGTCACAGGTACTGGTGGCTCCGGCTCCTCGATATGCAGCCGTTCCACCACCACATCATAAGGCAGATTGTTCTCATCGCCCGGATAGACGGCCACGGTCTCGGAATGGAAGGTCGGGGATTCGGCAGCCGGTTCAGGGCGTTCCTGTCCAAAGCCATCCAGCTGACAGGCATACATCCCGCGCAGCAAAGGCGCAACCTCATCCCAGCGGAAATACAGCACAGCCAGACGCTTTTCCTCTGCATCCATGACTTCCAGCTCCATGCCCTGTGCCGTGGTACGGTAATCGGCAATATCGCCGGTCTCCAGATTCAGTGTCTCGATCTCACCGGAATAGGCTCTGCTCAGCCAGTAGGCGATCTCACTGTTGCTCCTACCGGATTGCAGTAGCGTGGAAAGCTGCTGTTTATCCGCTTCATCCATCAGTCCATGAGCCAATACATCCCGCAAGTCTTGATCTGCCTTGTCCGGGTCAATGGGAAGAAACTCGGTATAGTAAGCATTGCGGCGGTCTGCCCGAAGCAGCTGCTCGAACTGTTCTTTGCGCTCTGCCCGGTAGATGGGATATACCATCCCGGTGGGCAGAAGCTGTACGGTGTCCTCCCGCAGCTCTGTGATCTGATAGGCGTCATCCTCGATATACACGGTATCGCCCACGGCATAGACCGGGGCGGCTGGGTCGTAGGAGGTTCTTTGCGGAATTGGGCGGCGAACTGCGTCATATTCCTCATCGGAAATGGAAACTTCGGAAGTCTGCTCTGTCTCGGCATCTGCGATCTGCTCTGCATCTGACATCACCTGTTGGATAAACGAGGCATTGTCCAGTTTTTCCGGGTCTGTTACCTGTCCGTTGACGATCCCTCTTTCTTCCAGAGCTTCCCGGATGGCGATTGGGTCGATGTCGTCAAAACGGTTCTGTTCTTCTTCGGTATAGAACTGATCCTCCTGAATGAGCTGGGCAATCCGGCGCTGTACCTTCGGCCAGGGCAGCTGCGTTTCCTCCGGGCTGCCGGCACGGACAACGAACAGGCTGTTGCTGTTACTGCCGCCGTATTCCTGAGCCAGCCATGCGGCGGTATCTTTTTCTCTTGCATGGTCTTTCATATAGCGGACAACAGCGTGTTTACTCTCGATATTGCCGTTCCATGCACAAAGGGCAGTATCAATATCTTCCTGAGAAAGAGGGTGCAGAAGCTCATGGAGCTTTGGATAGGTCTCGTCGATCACTTCCCGGTGTAAACGCTGACGGAACTCCGGCACATCCGAATAGAGTCGGATCAGCTCCATATCCTTAGAACCAAGAACCGCACGGCGCACAGCGGCATTGCCCTCGATGACAGCATTTTCACGGTCAGAATGACCGCAGGCATTGCGATATGCGGTATCCTCGGAAATGGCGGCAGTCACCACAGGCTTATACTGCTCAAACTGCTCCCCAAGGGTAGGCTTTGGCGTTTCTTTCTCCACCTCCGGCTGCTGTGCTTGAATGGCATCTTCTTCTGCCAGTTCCTTTTCAGCCTGGATTTTGTCATACTGCGCCTGTTCCTGTTCGGTAAGATAGCGGTCTTTCTGGACAAGTGAGGTAATGCGCTTGGAAACCTTTTCCCAGTTCAAGTGAACATCCGGGCAGTCCTGCTTTTTATAGTGCAGTCCTTTCCCATCGTGATCTTCGCCGCTGTGTGTTGCGCCGGACAGGGCATGAGAGCGTCCGCCAATGCCATACTCGTCTTTAAGGAATCTCACTTTTTCCTTATCCGTATGGTTTTCCATGAAGAACGCATAGATACGGCCTTTTCCTCCGGCAAAACTGCTGCCGCCGGTCATGGCGGCGTCGATCTCATCCTCGGTAATGAAATGCTGGACGGTTGGCACTTGGGAAAGGTCCGAAGAAAAAGTTCTGCGTGGCAGGTCAAGATCCTTCAGGTTCTCCCAGATTTCCCTTGGCCTATGGTAATGAAAGCGCAACAGGTCACGGTCCTGCTGATAGGCAGTCCAGAAGGCAGCGTATTCTTCCTTTAGGGTTTGGCGGAAAGCCGGGTCACTCAGCTGCTCGGCAAGCCATGCAGTTTCTTCCGGGAACCCGGTTCTCTGAATACCGGACAGACAGGACAGATACCCGGAATCTCTGGCTTTATCGCTGAAATCGTGGTACAGATGCCAAAGTTTTTCTGCAAGGAGGGAGCGTTCATAGCCTGCCGCTTCTGCAAGCTCCACATTGGAGGCAAACTGGCCACTTTCCAAAAGTTCCCCGATGCGCTCTGCGGCACTCTCCCAGGAAATGACCTGGGCAGACCTGTCATAACGGACAGACTTCCCGTGGGAAAGATGGATACCATCCTCGGCATACCATGCGCTCACGCTGCCAAGGCCGTTGCCGCCGTGGTACAGCGTTTTCAGTATCTCGGCAATCTCAGCGGTGGTTTTTTGCTTTTCAAAGGCTGCAACCACACGCTCCCTCTGACGATCTGTATTGCCTCCCAAACGCAGCACATGGTCAATATCATTTTGGGCAAAAGAAAAAGCAGAGGATGTATGCGCTACATTCTCTGCTTCATCTATGGATTGGATCTGCTCCGCTTCGGAGAGGAACAGGTTTAGGGTCAGCTGTTGATAAGCTCCGCCATCAGGATCTCCTCTGCCTGGGCTTTGCAGGTGTTCATCAGGCCCACCCACTTCATGGGATCGCTGGCTTTCAGTTCCTCGGTGGCTCCCGCTTCCTTCGCCAGCTGGGGCATCATCTGTCCCAGTCTGCTCTGGGCGGTCTCGTCGATCTCGATGAGGTGCGGGTACAGCTTCTCGCTCAGCAACATCTGGTTGTAGAGGATGGGACGGTGTTCTTTCAGGTAGGTTTTCCTCATCCTGCCGTACTTGCCCAGGGGTTTCTCCGGCTGCTGGCTCAGCTTCAGGTCGGGAATCTGATAGTCTCCGTTCTGGATGTAGGTCATGGGATTGTTCATCTTGCTTGCTCCTTTCTTGGTTGGCTTCGCGCTCTGCATTTCGGACGGTAACGCCGATCTGCCGCAGCACCTGCTGGTTGATCTGGCTGACCGCTGTTCCCAGCGCCCCGATGGTGGACGGGGTGTTGAAATCAAAGATCGCCATGAAATCTTCGTGGTCGAAGTAGCGTTCCGGCTCCAGTCCACAGCGGGACATCAAAGCGTAAGTGATGCTGACGGTGGCGGCTGCCTTGAACTGCACTCCGATGTTATACTCATCATATTCCTCCAAAAAGGACCCGTCAACGATATAGAAGAAGTCCTGCTGATGCTCCGTCCAGTATTCCTCAGCCAGTTTTCCGGCTACCTTAGTGAGCTGTCCGGCAAGGTCATCCCCGGAAATATCATAGGTACGCTCAAGCATGGCCTGCACAGAATCCAAATGGTGCTCCTCCAGCTGCCACAGCCAGGGAGTGCGGGAATGTTCACGGGTTCCGGTGTCGGAAATATCAAAAACATAGCGCAGGCGGGGTCTGTCCCCGGAATCGTCCACCAGAGCGATTCCTTTGGAACCGCGCCTTACATACCGGCCCATCTTTTCATTCCACAAATCGTACTCTGCACAGGCGGTAGCGTCCGGGCGCTGGGCGTAGATCATCAGCTGCTCATGGAACGGGTACTTGTAAAGGCGGGAAGCAGTGGTGAGAAACCCTGCCCATTCCTGCCAGCTCCCCGTGAGCTGTGTTGCCACCTTGTCCGCCATCTGTGCATATAGTTCAGCTTTGGTTGGCATAGTGTTCTGTCCTCCTTTCAGTTTTGGG
>OBII01000587.1_pt1 | contig 14212 bp, 15 predicted proteins | sample 2433771 | NCBI WGS metagenome assembly OBII01 (sample SAMEA2452127, study PRJEB22498) | human gut metagenome | biome: human feces; feature: human gut; material: feces | place: Australia | collected 2012
GTAAATCCCTTATACCCAGGGCGATGCCTATGAGAATTAGGTAATCGGCTTTGCAGCTTGCCAGAGCAAGAATTAGGAGTGATGAGTTTTGAGTTATTCTTGGTTAACGCCTGCGATTGTGAGTTGGGCAATTATGAACAAGAATTAATTGTTATAATACCGAGCGTACCACTCTGCAAAGCGACGAAGACCTTCTCTTAGACTTGTGTTTGGCTTGAAACCGAAGTCTTGCTCTAATGGTGTTGTATCAGCATAAGTAACAGGTACATCACCTGGCTGCATAGGTACAAGTTCCTTGTGGGCATCGAAGTCATAGTCTTTAGGAAGGACTCCTGCACGTACAAGTTCTTCTTGAAGTATGGTTACGAAGTCAAGGAGGTTTTCGGGTGAGTTGTTGCCGATGTTGTATACTTTGTATGGAGGGATAGGAAGACCATCCTCACCATTCTGCTTCTCAGGAGCGTGCTTCATAATGCGTACTACGCCTTCTACTATGTCATCTACAAAAGTAAAGTCGCGCTTACAGTTGCCATAGTTGAAAATCTTGATTGTCTCACCTTTAACAAGTTTGTTGGTGAAACCGAAGTATGCCATATCTGGACGACCAGCAGGACCATATACTGTAAAGAAACGCAAGCCTGTAGAAGGAATGTTATAGAGCTTGCTGTAGGCATGTGCCATAAGCTCATTGCTCTTCTTAGTGGCTGCGTAAAGAGACACAGGGTTATCTACCTTGTCATCGGTAGAATAAGGAACCTTCTTGTTGCTGCCATATACAGATGATGAAGAGGCATATACAAGATGCTCTACTTCATGATGGCGACATGCTTCAAGGATGTTGTAGAAACCGATAAGGTTGCTCTGGATATAAGCATCAGGATTGGTGATACTATAACGAACACCAGCTTGGGCAGCGAGGTTTACTACAACAGAGATATTGTTTTCTGTGAAAATCTTATCTACTGCTTCTTTGTCTGCAATTGAGGCGTGGACAAAAGTCCAGTCACGACCCAAAGCTTCGATTTCTTTCAAACGTTCATACTTGATATTGACATCATAGTAATCGGTGATGGAATCAATACCGATTACCTTGATGTTCTTTACATCGTGGAAGAGACGCTTAACAAGGTTGCTACCTATAAAGCCAGCGGCACCTGTCACGAGGACAGTCTTGCCTTCGAGATTTATATTGTAATTTACCATATTGACCCCCTCTTATCCCCCTTAAAGGGGGAAGATCCGGAAGGGTACGGATATTAAAAATTATTCTTAATTATGTCTATTACTTTTTCGGTATCGAATAACACGATTGGGAGAGGAGACGCCCTCGTCTCCGATAAAGCAATTGATTACTCTAATTCTTTCGGGGACGAGGGCGTCCCCGCTCCTGGTATCAATCTCTGCGGAATATGTCGCGAGTATAGACCTTGTCTTCAACGTCCTTCAAGCAATCATCAAAGCGGTTGGCGATGATTGCTTTGCTATGTTCCTTGAACTCATCAAGATTATTAACTACTTTGCTGCCGAAGAATGTTGTGCCGTCTTCCAATGTTGGCTCGTAGATGATTACTTCTGCGCCCTTTGCCTTTATGCGCTTCATGATGCCCTGGATGGCTGACTGGCGGAAGTTATCTGAGTTTGACTTCATGGTCAAACGATAAACGCCTATCACACAAGCCTGCTCTTTGCTTGCATCCCACTGACCGTTTTCTGCATAATAACCAGCTTTGCGGAGTACTGCATCTGCGATGTAATCCTTGCGTGTGCGGTTTGACTCTACAATGGCAGACATCATGTTCTGAGGAACGTCGGCATAGTTGGCAAGGAGCTGCTTGGTGTCTTTCGGCAAACAATAGCCACCATAACCGAATGATGGATTATTATAATGTGTACCGATACGTGGGTCGAGACCTACTCCTTCGATGATGGCTTTTGAATCAAGACCTTTAACCTCTGCGTATGTGTCAAGTTCGTTGAAGTAGCTTACGCGAAGAGCAAGGTAAGTATTTGCAAACAATTTCACAGCCTCTGCCTCTTTCATACCCATGAAAAGAACTGGAATGTTCTTTTCGAGTGAAGAGTGAAGAGTGAAAAGTGAAGAATCCAATTGCTTTGTATCGCCATTATGACCGATAGCTCCCTCTAAGAGTAAAGAGGCAAAAGTCTTGGCTGCTTCTTTCAACATCTCTACGTCGGTAACGGACTGGATGGCGTTGTTCTCGGCCTCAAACTCTGGCTTGTTGATAATCTTGGGGTAGCCTACGATGATACGGCTTGGGTAGAGATTGTCGTAGAGGGCTTTGCTCTCACGAAGGAACTCTGGAGAGAAAAGGAGGTTGAATTTCTTAACACCTTTCTGGGCGTATTTTAAGTAGAGATTGCGGGTGTAGCCTACGGGAATGGTTGACTTGATGACCATAATGGCATCTGGGTTTACTTCCAATACGAGGTCGATAACTTCCTCCACATGAGTAGTGTCGAAATAGTTCTTAACTGGGTCGTAGTTGGTAGGAGCTGCAATAACCACAAAGTCAGCATCTGCGTATGCAGACTTGCCATCGAGTGTGGCTACAAGGTTTAATGGCTTTTCAGCCAAATACTTCTCGATGTAATCGTCCTGAATAGGAGAAATCATATTGTTGAGCTTCTCCACCTTTTCGGGGATTACATCTACTGCTGTTACATGATGATGTTGCGACAGAAGTGTCGCAATACTTAGACCAACGTAACCGGTACCGGCTACGGCTACTTTAATGTTGTTAAAATCACGCATAATATTTTGATTTTTTGTAATCGGCTTTGCCGCTTGCCTGAGCAAGAATTTTCGTTAATGCTCAATTTAGGGCATAGCCCTTTGTATAGGAGCGGGGACGCCCTCGTCCCCGAAAGAATTTGGGAGAATCTATTGCTTTGGCGAGGACGAGGGCGTCCTCGCTCCCACTTTATCGTCTATTGAGGGAGAACTTCCAATTTATTTTTAGGGTGAATAGAAAGAAGTTGAACTTCATGCTGAAGAATGGGGTGCTAACTACTTCTACTTTGAGCTTGTCTATGGCGTTCGACTTTTGGTTAAGGAACTCGTCGCCGATGAAGATCTGGATTGACTGGGTGGCGTTGGGCAGTATCTGGTTGCTGCCTCCATTGATGGTAATTGTTTCTGTTGTCATGATAAATTCATGGGTTGTAGTTTGACGAAAATGTAATATAATATACTTGGCGATTTAATATAATATAAATGCCACTTTAATATAATATAAATGGCAAAGTAATATAATATACTTTTTGCTATAGATTTTGATTATTTTATGCGATTGGGTTTGGGGCGTGACAACAAGGCGTCGTTGATGCGGGCGCGGAGGTTGTCGATGGTCCTACCCTTTTCGAGTTTGGTGGCGAAGGGCAGGAGGAGACGGATGAAACGCTCTTTTACTATCTCTTCCTCGGTGAGCCGTGACTCTTGCTCGAAGATGGAGATGACGATCCTGGCAAATTCGGTGGCGTTAAGGCATTCGCCAATTTGAGAGATATAGCCAGGCAGGTTCACCTTATCTATATATAGGGACAGCTTGCCTAATTCGGGGTTTGAGGAGCTGTCGGGAGTTGGGGTGCCAAGGATTTTCTCGGCATATTGATCGCCATAGAAGTTTTGTACAGCCTCGGTGGCATTAGGGAGAATTTGGTTGTTTCCTCCGTTAATGTTGATTGTTATATCATTCATAAGGTTAGTTTTTAATGGTTTATCAATGGTTTGTAAACAAAAAATCAACGTGTGTCAACAGAATTGATTTGGGGTGTTGGATGTTGTACCTTTGCAATGCAGTCAAGAAACAATGTATTACTTTTGCTGGGCGTCATGACTGAAGGCGTAAACACAAAGTCCCATACCGGCGATGGGCGCTGAAAAATGATTAACTATAGTGTGTTCATGATGTCTAATCACTTTAGTAATGATGCTACTCCTAAGGCTTATGCCAAGAATCAGGTGAACGAGGTGTGGCCTATCGAAAAGTTTGCAAAGCACATAGCCGACCACAATGGCGTATATAGTCGTGGCACGGTGAAGGGTGTGTTGAGCGACATGTGCGAGTGTCTGGTGGAGCAATTGCTTAATGGCAACAAGATTCAGCTGGGTGAGTTGGGTACGTTCGGTATATCCATCAGCAGCGAACCTGCTGAGAATCTGAATGATTTCTCGGCTAAGAACATCAAGGAGGTGAATATCGTGTTCGCTCCTGGCGCTGACTTTGAGAACCTTATCAACCGTGCCAAGTTTAATCCAGTGGCGAGTCGTGTCGTTCAGAATGCCGCGCTTAAGGCGGAGAAGAACGGTGAAGCCAACGTGGATATCGAGGGCATTAAGAAGAAGTAGTTATTGAACTCATGTAATGTATGAGGCTTATTTTATTCATCTATTTAAAGACAACGAGTATGAAGATTAACTGGAAGAAGGTGGCAATGTATGTGCTGCGAGTGATTGAAATGATTGTTACGGGTGCGGCGGGCGGTGCCATGACGCAACTATAATTTTGAATTTTGAATGTTGAATTTTGAGTTGTTCGCTGCTACGCATGCGATGAAGAATTGTTCATTTGTAGATTTATGAGAACGATAACTTTGATTATTGTGCATTGCAGCGCTAACCGCGCTGGCAGCACATTGAGAATGGCGGACATTAACCGCTACCACCGCTCGCTGGGCTGGAAGGGTTGTGGATATCATTATGTTATTCCTACCGACGGCACTATTGAACGGGGTAGACCTGAGGCGCAAATCGGTGCGCATTGCAAGAATCATAACCGACATTCTATTGGTGTTGCATATATAGGAGGTCTTGCCAGTGACGGCAAGACTCCTTGTGACACCAGAACGGAGGCACAGAAGAGTGCGTTGAAACGGTTGCTTGGTGAACTGCATAAGCGATATCCGAAAGCGTTGATAGTAGGACACTGTGACCTTGATCCACAAAAACCGTATTGCCCAGGGTTTAATGTCGCATACTAGGAGCGGGGACGCCTCGTCCCCAGATATTAGGAGAGGGGACGCCTCGTCCACGATATTAGGAGAAGGGGACGCCTCGTCCCCAGATATTAGGAGAAGGGGCGCCATCGTCCACAAACAAAAGCAAATGATTCTTCTAATTCTTTCGGGGACGAGGGCGTCCCCGCTCCTAATAATCAACATTCAAAAAGGTAGCCGTAGTTGTTTTGCAACGCCTCGAATTCTGTTTCGCAGCGATCATGCAACTCTTTATTGCTGTGCTTGAATATCTTTATAGTTTTCTCTATCTCTTCCTTTACGGTTCGTCCTGCATCAAAGATGGGTTTCAGTTCGTCCTTGAAATAGTCGATGAAAGGTGCATAGTAGTAGCCTATCTCTTCTATCATGAAATAGAAGGTATTATATGCATCTTTCAGATCCAGTTTCTTGTCTCTTACATCTGCAAGTGTCTGAAGACGGAGTATTTCGATGTTTTCTGCTTGGGCCGACACCTCTTGGACGGTCTTTACTTTATGAAAGTAACGGTCGATAAAGGCGTTGCGCTCATGCAGGTTGCGCTTGTAGAACAGCTGGCGTTCTTTTTTGTCTGCCTCGTTCTTGTTTACTTCCTCAAAACATTCGGCATGTACGCCTGATAAGGCTACTGCCATTCCACCGACATCCATGACGAGCTTGCGGTCTCGGGCTATGCGGATGACATAGCCTTCAAGTCCGGCATATTCACCTGTCACGATGCGAAGTAGGGTGCGGTTCTTGGAATAATAAACAAAAGGACGAAGAAGGAAGCGGAGTCGTTCTGGCTCTGTTTCTGCCACACGCATGAATGGCTCCATTTGGTTGCAGGGGATAGTGGCAACCTTTCCTGTACTACAATTTTTACAGAGTTTGTATGGTTTTATGTTTTTATCTAAGTAGTCCTGTAATGTTTTTGGGTTACCTTGCAAGAATATCAGTCCACTTACAGAAGGGGTTTCCACCTCGCACATTCCGCCTCTGTTCCTGTGACGGGGAACATATTTTATTGTCTTATGCACGAAATGGGTTACACTATCTTTCTTCAGCAGTTCTTCTATCGACTTTACTTTTTGGTTGTGTACAAAAAGATAACTCCATGACGTGCAGTTATCTTTATCATCATTACTTGGAACCACTTTTGGAATGGATTCGTTTTCTTTCTCAGTCTCAGTTTCCTTGTTCACCTGCGAACACTTCTTTATCGCTGAACCAGTCAATTCGTCTGGCTCAGAAACGTGTGTGCCCTCTGGAAATCCTTTGCTTTCAGTTGCCTGAAAACTCTTTATTTCGTCGGCTGTAGACTGAGAAACCGTGCAATCCTGCTTCATAACCTCTCCGCTACTTTATGTCACTGCTGGCTACCATCACCTGGGATGACGATGCCAATTTTACAATAACATTGTTCATAAAATCATACTATCTGTGTGTATGTTTGTCCAATTATGGGATTCAATGTTTCACAAATCAAATGTGCTGATTGCGCCGCATTTTCACCTCATAATGGCTTTGTGTCTCTATCTCTTTACGTACTGTTTTCACATGATAAAACAATACCTTCTTTGCAAAGGTACTACATTCCCTTCACTTCTTATCATTTTTTAATGAAAAAGTTTAGCAAGATTCTGAATATACCCTAAAATGTTTTACAAATCCGACTTCTCAAGGCTTCAAAAATCCTTTGTTTACAGCATTCTTTCTCATTGTGCATGTTTTATCATGTGAAAACAATCACTCCTTCCTCCATTTGTTAAACATTACCATTCCTCCTTCTCCTTATTATAATAGGTTCAAGTTTCGGATTCAGTCCGCCCTTGCTAAATCCGAAACTTGAGTAAATAAGTATGTAAATAAGTATGTTATGTATGTTCTCGCGCTAAGCGACTATAAGTAGATATTCAAAGCATGCTGCTGCCGCGGGTTACAAACCCGCCCCCCAATTAGGCAAATAAATTGCAGTATGAAAGTCTCTACGAAATGTTTCAGAACGCCCTAAATAGGCATTGGAGTTACGTATATTTTACCTTTGCATATTTTATGTTTCATGTTTCATTTTTATGTTTCAACTTATTGATTATCAATACTTTTGAAGGCTGAAACATACGACTTTTATGTTTCACTTTTAGTTTCAATGTTTCATTCTAAAAACACTGAGGGAGAAAAACAAAAACACTGTGGGAGCGATTCAAAACCCCTGTGGGAGCGATTCAAAAACACTGAGGGAGCGTGAAAGCGCTCCCTCAGTGTTTTGAAAAATGAAACATGAAACTAAAAATGAAACATTAAAGTCGTATGTTTCACTTTTCGAAATGACTGATATTCAATTACTTTATAACAAAAAATGAAACATGAAAGATAAATCAAAGGTTTTGAAAATGTATGGATAATTCTTGATGCGGATGTCCTAATCCACTTCACATAAAAAAGCGAAAGAGCTAAGTGATAATGTCACTCAACTCTTTCGCTATTTTGTCCGTTGTTGGCAATGTCATATATAAGTACTACATATCAAGTTTTTTTGTAAGTCCTTCTACTCCGTAGTAGTCAAGCACATAGATAGGAAATGCACTCAACACTGCCACCTTCGGACATTTGTGGTTGATATACTTTGTGTATTGGTTCTCAAATATGGTACTTTGTGCCTCGATATTCTTAGGCATTGAGTAAGAATCATTCACCAAATAATTCATCTTGAACACATGGGCTTTTATTAACGTCTTCCACACTTCTTCGTTATAGTGATTTATATTGTTCAGCTGTGGGTTGTTGTCACTTGCCGAAAGCGGTTTATAGTGTGGTTCTTGAAGACATTCGTCCAGGGTTTCACATTCTTCTTTATAAGGACATTTCATTTTATCGTAACTTTTACCTCGTTTGCATTTTGCGGTGGAGTTTTGAAAGGAGTCCATGTCCTTATAGTGTCGGATGGCTTCTACCATAGGATAACTGATATACAACATTCCGTTCTCGGTCTCATTGTCGAAGAATTGGAGCATTTCCTTGATCTTAGAGTCGTCCGCCATTGTCGAATGTCCGTCATAGTCGAAAAACAGATAGATGTATGCGAAACTGTCACGATTGTAGTCTCTTAAGATTTTAGCGTTTTGGGGGCTACGCTCTTTCAGAATACTGACTATATCAATGGCAAAGTCATCATCTTTCATCTGTCGGTAGAGTTGATATATCTCTGCATCGTAGACGCATTTGATAGCTATCCTTTCGCCAAGAAAGTTCTTTTCAAGTTTATCCACATATTTCGGCTCTGCACTGTTGCCCTCATATACAAATAGCTGTAACTCCTTATTCGACATAGAAACCTCCTGCATTGTAAATCTTTTCTATATTATGCACCTCGCGTAGTTCTTTCTCGGTACATTTATGCAATGGAAGTATCTTTTTGTTGTTCATCAGATAGTAGCAGTCGGGACGCATCAAGTCATTGCTCATGATTGAGGTGTTATGTGTTGTCAATACAAACTGTATGCCTGTCTCTTTCAATTTCTTGACTACCAATCGCGAGAGTTTATGATGATAGAAAGCGTCAAATTCGTCTATAAAGACAAATGACACTTCTTTTTTCTGTATCTGCAAATACCAGCAATAAAAGAGCATAAGTGAACTAGTTCCTGTAGACATAATTTCACGGAACAGCACCTTGTTTGCTCCAAAATCAAAGGCTATATCTTTCTCTCCCATAACATCTACTATCGCAAGTTTACACTCCACGTTAGCCTCGTTTAGGAATTTCTCGAAATCTTGTACCTTACCTTGTTGGATAATGTCATTGATCAGGGTTCCTTTCTTCGATTCCAGTCCTATATAGGTTCTATCTTCTAATGAACGGAAGAACAACATATGCTCAACAAATGCGAAAAAGCCTTTGAAAGCATTGTTCTCACCATTATCTTCCAGCTCCGAGTTGTTCTTCACATATTTCACTACCGACAACTTGTTGTCAGTAATGGTTTTATTCAATGTCTCCGTACCTTTCAACTTGGAAATAAAAGTTGTGTTCCCATTATGTCGATCAAATGAAATCACTTCATTCCCATTGATATAAAGGCATTCAGAAACGATGGTTTTATAATCGGTCTTTACGTAGGTATACCTTACAATAGAATCGGCAATCTGAAATTCATAGTCAAATTCAGCCTCTCTGCTGTCATTGTAAGCATTGGTATAGTGCATATACGGAATTTCCAATCTTGCCTTTTCCGTCAGATGCTCAATGATGTCAAAGACAGCCCATCCCAAATTGGACTTGCCACATCCGTTGTAACCATATATCATGGCATTATTCACAATGCCACCCTTTACACATTCTGGATTGAACGTGTAATTCTTTGCTGTAGAGAGGTCAAACTCAAAATCTCCCTTAAAGCACTTGAAATTTGAAACCTTGAATTTTCTTAGCATAACTACATTCTTTTGTTTGTCTGCAAAGTTACTATTTTTATTTATTACTCCGTAGTTTTACTACGGAGTAATAAACGTATCACCGAAAGGACTGGGTGTTTTTGCCATTTTTATTAAAATTATCGCACTTTTTATTCGGACTTATTCTCTTCGAATGCAATTTTCCATACATGATTTATAACTCCCCAAAAATCCCCTCACCCTCCAATTCTCTTTATAATCTTCTTGTTCGCCTCATTGATTCTTGATATATCGATGGAGTTCAGATACACCTGTGTCGTTTTTATGGAATTATGTCCCATTCCCTCACTGATTACAGCGATGGGTATGTTCATATCTCTGGCCACGCTTGCCCAAGTGTGGCGTGCAACATAAGTGGTAAGCGGCATTTTCAATTCCGCCATTTCTCCAATCTTCTTCAATGCACGGTTTATGTTTATCTGCATACGTTGGTATTGCTTATATTCTGTGCCATCCTCCTTCTTTATAATAGGAAGTAGATACGATCTGTTTTCCATTTGATGGGCATAGCGGTCCAGTATTTTCTGTTGCGCCTTTTCCCATTCCACCATCAGACATTGGTTTGTTTTCCTGCGGCAATAGGTCCACATGCCGTTCTTCAAGTCTGTCTTTCGCAGATAGGCAATATCCACGAAAGGCATTCCACGCATATAGAAGCTGAACATGAAGATGTCACGGGCAAGGGCCATTGTCGAGTTTTCTGGCAGTTCAAGGTTCGCTATCACTTTCAGTTCCTTCTCGCTGATTGCCCGTTTTGTTGTCTTGACGTATGACAGACGCACATGGCTGAATAGTTTCGTGTTGTTCAACAGACCTTCTTCTACCGCCTTGCACAACAGCGTATTGAGCGTGCGCAGATAGCAGCGGATGCTGTTCTGCTTCAATCGCTTGTCTGTAAGCCAAGCCTCGTAACACTCTATCATATCGGGTGTAAGTTCATCGAATGTCAAATCCACATCCTCACGGAAAGCCTTAAAACGTCGATAGGCATTTCCGTATGTACGGGCCGTGCCTTGTCGCCTCATCTGTTCTTTCTTGGTGACTTGCTCCTGCAAGAACACAAATACTGTCTTATACGTCTGTTCCTTGCTGAAGACTTCGCACAGCCATTCTACTGTAAAATCCTTGTGGCTGCACTTCAACCTGTCAAGGATCGTCTGCCAACGCTTTAATGTCCAGTCGATTTTACATTGCATCAGTGCCAACGTCCCCTTCCGTTCACTCCTTGCTGTCACCACGATAGTCTCCAACTTCTCATCCCACTCGTCGGCATAAATGTGGTGTTCCGTACTTATCCATTTCACCTTGCGTTTGTGTATCACCTGATAGTATAATGTACCCTCTGCTTCTGGTACAGACGAGGGACGAAATTTGAGTCTTATTGTTGCCATAAATCGTTTTTGAATTTGTTAAATCCGAAACTTCGGTTACTAAAAAAAATAGGGCTGATTCCACTTGCAGGAATCAGCCCTTTTGGGTTATTTTGATGCGACTAAACAAATAAGGGTGGTTCTAAAAATTCTGTTTTTAGAGTTCTGCTATTCTGAAATGTGATTTGTACGCTCTCGAAAGTGTCTTTTTGAAAGTTTGTTCGGTCACATAGCCCGCTATGCTCCCTCACAAACTTTCAAAAATACACTTCCGATAGCGCACAAATCCCTATTTCAGAATTATTAGAACCACCCATAAAACAACCATGAGCAAAAATAATCATTTCTTCGGACAGCCGTTGTACGGTCAGATGTAATCATTCCATCCTATCCTTATTCTTTTCAATATGGTTTGAATGGAATGATTACTGGAGTTTCGGATTTAGTCCAGGGCGGGCTGAATCATCGTGCAAGGCGAAAAATCTTTCTCTGATTTGTTGAGCATACAAAGGGGCAATTAACAAGTGATACATACTTGTTAATTGCCCCTAAATGATACGTAAAGTATTTTAAGAAGTAGGTAAGTACTAAATCAACGGGAACTTCCATTTGTTTAGCTTCCACCCATGATGCTTACTCGAAAGTCATGTCGTAGAAATTGACATTTTCAGAGCATAGAATGTAAGAGTCGGTGCTACATGTAACGGTACCACGGAGTTGCTTAATTCTGTCAGGTACATTATTTATACAAATGGTGAGTGTCTTGGTCTCGCCTTTCTGTATTCTAAGTGTTGTTCTATCACTAAATGCTGAACCATCTGAGGATATATCACACCAAAAACTTTCGGTGTCAGCAGAGAATTTGGTGGTAATAAATTCAACATTACTGAGATTTACCCCCGTATTATTAGTTACTGTAAACGTGATAAATGAACAGTTACGACCATCTACAATCTTACGTTCGGTGCCTACAAGCTGATACTTCAGACCAAAGTCGTTGGTGTCAATACCATCAGTAAGCACACGCTTGTCGGCAATTTTGATATTAGCAATGCTAACTTCGCTATTGAAATTGAGGTCGCTACTTGCGCATTTAAAAATAAGGGTTAGCTTTTGGGCGCTATTGGTCTTGTCAAATCCTCCAATACGGAACGAGCCCGTAATCGTCTCGTTCTTCTTGATTGACTTTTGACCCGAATCAGACCATCTGCCACCAAGCGAAACGTCATGTCCTCTATATTCATTGCCAAGGTTATCCTTAGAACCATTGTCAAAGAAATCACTGTAAAGTTTCACTTGTTGAAGGTCTTTACCCGATACGTTCTTCATTTTGAAGTCAACGATGAGTACGTCAGCAACACGTTCGCAGCGAGTAATCTCCATTTTGAAATAGTCGCTAAACTGAGGTTCCTTGTCAGACGGGTCGTCACCACCAAACCAGTCATCACATGCACAAAACGTGAACACAGCCAGCAAAACTGGCAAAAAGTAACGTAATAGTTTCATAGTTTTTTTATTTAGCACTAACATACGCGACGCCAGTGCGTTGGGTTAATAATAAGAGTAATAGTCAAATAGGCGTGCTTAATAACAAAGAAGCTAACTTCTTCTAATGCAAAAGTACGATATGTGTTTATCGTTTTTATCATTAAAAATAATGATTTTAACATAGCCCTAATAGATAATGTGTCTAAATCTATTAATTATTGCCAAAATCATAAGGAGCAGACAAAATGTGATGACTATTTACGAATGCGTACAGTTTTAAATGTGTTAAACCAAAAACACTCTCTTGAGCACAGTCTATCTTATGAAGGAAAATAAACTGCGTACAAGAGAGTGTTCTTGATTTAGGCCAACTGCTGACCTCTAAAAATAAACTAATATTGAAGACTTATCTGTGATTAGGCTTCTCTTTGCCATTGAAACTTTTAACCTTCATACCTAATTGGTCGGGCAATATAGCGTTCAACACAATGCCTACGATAGCTGCAAGTGCCAAGCCTGAGAAGGTAACAGGACCTATCTTTACACCTCCGTCCGTACCATACTGTACACCAATCGAAACGACCATAATGAGTGCTGCTACGAATACGTTACGCGAAGATGAAAAATCGACCGATGTCTCGACAAGGTTACGCACACCTACGGCCGAAATCATGCCATAAAGAATCAAACTCACACCGCCAATAGTCGCTGCAGGCATCAAACCTATCAAACAGGCAAACTTGGGAGAGAAGCTGAGCAAAATGGCAAAGCATGCTGCCATACGAATGACCGCAGGGTCGAACACTTTCGTCAGATTAAGTACCCCCGTATTTTCGCCATAAGTGGTATTGGCCGGAGCACCAAAGATTGAAGCTAATAGAGTGGCAAGGCCATCACCGCTTAAGGTACGATGTAGGCCTGGGTCTTTTATAAAATTCTTGCCCACCGTGCTCTGTATGGCACACATATCGCCTATATGCTCCATAATTGTGGCAAAAGCAATGGGGAAGATAGCTATAATGGAAGTAATAATAAGGTCAAAATTAGGATCTTTCATCACAACTATAGCCGTGCGATCCATATTGATGGGCAATCCTATCCATGCAGCCTCACTAAGTTGCGTAAAATCCACTTCGCCCATTGTTGCTGCTAATATATAAGAGCCTAGCACGCCTAACAAGATGGGTACAATCTTTATAATTCCCCGTCCCCAAATAGAAGCACCGATTACAATAACAATGGCTGTTATTGCGAGAAGCCAGTTTTGCTGACAGTTATGAATAGCTGACCCCGAAAGGGTTAAACCAATAGCTATCACCATTGGACCTGTAACTACAGGAGGGAAAAAACGCATTACCTTATCTGTGCCAAACATTTTGAGCAAAAAAGCCATGACGAAGTACAGGAGTGAAGCTGCAGCTACACCCAAGCAAGCATAGTTGAGTGCCATTTCATCGGTAAGGCCTTGTGCCACACAAAGTTGTTTGACTGAGGCATATCCGCCCAAAAAAGCAAAGCTAGAACCCAAAAAGGCTGGAACTTTCATTTTGGAGATAACGTGGAACAACAACGTGCCTATACCTGCAAAGAGTAATGTTGCACTCACATCCAATCCGGTAATAAGTGGAACAAGTATCGTGGCGCCAAACATGGCAAAAAGATGTTGTATACCAAGCATAATGAATTTGGGCTTGCCCAAAGTACGAGCATTATAAATGCCTTTGTTTTCTATTTCCATTTGATTTAGGATGTAACGATTTAAAATTGCACAAAAATAATAAAATAGTCTGATATGACTTCACTTTTATCAATTAACTTGCATGGTAATCTGCAATTGGGCCTCACCCCCTAACCCCTCTCCTTGAGGAGAGGGGGGACAAGTCACCTTTTCTTGCTCATTTTCAGGA